>Ga0307471_100000527_pt1 | contig 19789 bp, 16 predicted proteins | sample atmos_gasesAM3C__2_FD_204566 | JGI IMG/M metagenome (GOLD analysis project Ga0307471, IMG submission 204566) | Hardwood forest soil microbial communities from Morgan-Monroe State Forest, Indiana, United States - atmos_gasesAM3C_515 | ecosystem: Environmental > Terrestrial > Soil > Temperate...
TTTGCCGGAACGTGGTATCAATAGGTTAAGACTTTTCTGCAGTCGGAGAGGGTCCGAATCCTACCGTCTCTGCTGTTGTCTGAGCTGGGGTCGTTCGCGAAAGACGGTCAGGATTTCCGCTCCGGCCTCGGACGCCCGCAAGACGCGTCAAGTTCGAATCCGACGCTCTCCGCCTTTCTTGCCCGGCGATGTCTTGCTGCCGCGATCGGGAATGCTTGACTCTTGAAGTATTTGCCGCAATGATTTCGCGCACGTCGGGCCGGGTGCGGTTGCGCGGTTGCGACATTCGCGCGAGGTGGGCATGGGCCGGAAGCAGTCTGCGATCCTTAACAACAACAAATTGAAGCTGGGTTTTTTCTCTCCGAATTGCTCGGGCGGGATGTCAGTGACGAAAGTGCCGGAGCGATGGGTGAACTCCTGGGACAACAACATAGCGCTGGCGAAGCTGGCCGACGAGTCGAGCATCGAATTTCTGCTGCCGATCGCGCGATGGATCGGCTACGGCGGGGAAACCGATTTCCACGGCAGCGTGCTGGAAACTCTGACGTGGGCGACCGGCCTTCTGGCGCATACCAAGCGCATCAATATATTCGCGACAGTGCACACGGCGTTCATTCATCCGGTAGTGGCCGCTAAACAACTGGCGACGGCGGACCAATTGGGCCGGGGACGCCTGGGTTTGAATGTCGTCGCCGGTTGGAACAAGCCCGAATACGAGGCGTTCGGAATCAGCCTGCCGGAGAAGCACACCGACCGATACGCGCTGGCGCAGGAATGGTTCGATGTGGTGACGCGGATCTGGAATCACGACGGCCCGTTCAACTGGAATGGAGCGTTCTACCATCTGAAAAATGTTTACGGGTTTCCGCGTCCGTTTGATGGTCCGCCGCCGATCATGAACGCAGCGGGATCGGGCGAGGGACGCAACTTCGCGGTGCGCAATGCGGACTTTCTGTTCGCGATCTCGGTGGACCTAGAACAGTCGAAAAGCGAAGTGGAGGACATCCAGCGGAAAGCGCGCGGAATGAATCGCGAAACGGGAGTCTTCACGCTGTGCCACGTGGTGTGCCGGCCGACGCAGAAGGAAGCGGAGGAGTATTACCGCTATTACTCCGGGGAACAGGCTGATTGGGGCGCCGTGGACAATTTGATGAACCTGCAAGGTCTTCACGCGCAGTCGTTTCCGGCCGAGGCGCTGAAGACATTGCGCGGGCGCTTTGCCGCGGGCCACGGGACGTATCCCTTGGTGGGAGACCCGGACGCGATCGTCAGGGAAATGGGAAAAATTCCAGCGTCGGGATTCGCTGGAACTACGGTGAGTTTTGTGGATTACGTGAAAGAGTTTCCGTACTTCCGCGACGAAGTGATTCCGCGACTCGAAAGGAAGGGGCTGCGGGAGAAATCGGTGCAGTGAATCCGAAAGACCGTACGGCAATTGCTTGACACCTGAACAACTCTGGTATAAACCATTTCATCTTCGAAGTAAGCGCGACAGGTGAACTGGGGGGTGTCAGATGAAGGGTCTTCGGTCAGCCGCTACAGCTGTCTTCCTTTTGTTTGGCGTTCTTTTCTGGGCTTCTACCCCGACAGAGACATTGCGAGCGCAAGCCGTGAATGCGACGCTCTCTGGGCGAATTACGGACAGTTCGAGCGGAAGCGTGTCGAATGCCACGGTCGCGGTGGTCAGCACGACGACGGGCTTCACGCGCACGGTGCAGAGCGCGGATGGTGGAAACTTCACGGTGCCCGCGCTGCCCGCCGGAGAGTACAACGTAGCGGTGACGTTTACGGGTTTTGCCAAACAGACGAAAACGATCGTGCTGCAAGTGGGACAAACGGCGGATCTGGATTTCGTGCTGACACCCGGCAATATCGAAGAGAAGGTGGAAGTCGCCGCAACATCGGAGCTTGCCGAGCCAACTCGGACGGAACTGAGCACGGTGATCACCGAGAGGCAAATCATCAATCTGCCTGTGAACGGCAGGGAATTCATCGATTTCGCGCTGTTGTCGCCCGCTGTGACCATCGGGGACACGACTTCGGGCAACACCGACGTGATCGTCGAGCCGGTTACCAAACTTTCTTTCGGCGGCCAGAACATTCACTTCAATTTCATCGCGGTGGACGGCGCCGACAATATCTCGACGGCTTCGGGGATCCAGCGGGGCACGCCGCCGCAGGAGTCGGTGCAGGAATTTCGCGTGGTAAATACGGATTATTCTGCGGAGTTTGGGCGCGCTTCGGCGGGAATCGTGAACATCATCACGAGGTCGGGAACGAACGACTTCCACGGGATCGTGTATGAGTATTTCCGCAACAGCGCGATGGACGCGGTAAACTTGTTGCAGGCTAATGGAGCGCACGAGCTAAGGCAGAACCAATTTGGCGCCGCAATCGGCGGTCCGATCACGAAGGATAAGACTTTTTTCTATGCGAATTTTGAAGGGCAGCGCCGCGGCGAATCGCCCTTCTACAACTCGGCGGTGTTGAACAACATTACTGCCATCAATAATGTGAAAGTGAACGTTTTCGGATTGCCTGCGGAGCCGGCGCTGGGCAGTGTCTTGCGGACGAACGACACGGACAACGGTTTTTTACGCTTGGACCACCGCTTCAGTGATAGCCAGAACATGTTTGTTCGGTACTTCATCAACGACGGCCGGCTGCTGAACCAATCGCCGCTGAATGACGGATTCGATCTGCCGTCATCGTACAAGAACAATTTCTACCGCGACCAGTCGCTCTCGGGCACGCTGGCTTCAGTGGTCACGCCGAAATTGGTGAACGAGCTTCGCTTGCAGTATGCCCGTCGATCGTTCGATTTTCCGACGGTGACCAGCCAGCCGCACCTGGAAGTCTCCAACACGTTCGCTACCGGCGTGAACCGCGGGAATCCGGATTTTTACCGCGAGTCACGGTTTGAGCTGGTGGACAACGTCACGTACAGCCGCGACCGCCATACGCTCAGCTTCGGCGGGAACTACAATTTCGTTAGGACGTACGAATCATTCCCGCTGTTTTACCCGTTCGAGGCCGACTTCGCCAGCCTCGACGCTTACCTGGGCACCGGCGCTTTTGCCGCGACCGGGCCTGCACCGTTCGTGATTTTCTTTGAGCGCTTCGATGCGGCATCGAACTTCACCGAGCCGACGCTGAATACGTCGGTGTACAGGGGCGGGTCTTTTTCGTCGGCGATCCGCAACGAGGCGTCCGGCACGCTCGATCACAGCTACGACGGCTTGTACTTCCAGGATAAATGGCGAGCGACCAATCGCCTGACCGTGAACGCCGGCATTCGTTGGGATTGGGAGACTTGGCCGTCTGGAGTGCTGGATACGCAGTGGAAAAACTTCGATCCTCGGATCGGCGCGGCCTACATGATCGGAACGAAGCACAACCTGGTATTGCGCACAGGCTTCGGTTTGTTCCACGGCACCTTCCCGTCGCCGTTGCTGGCGTGCCAGCGGCCTTCTTGCGGAGGAACGCTGGGAACGTATCCAGGGCGCGCGGAACTCAATTCCCTGAATGCGGCCACCAGGCTTTTCGCATTTGCGAGCGGGCCGGGAATCACCGCATTCGCGCTCAATCAATTGCTCACAACGGGGACGTATCCCGACGCCGTGCCCTTTCCTGACGTTTGCTTCCCAGGCGAGACGTTGCTGTCGCAGTGCGGCTTCTTTGGCGACTCGACGGTCGTGCGTTTCGATCAGACCTCAAAAACGCCGTACGGCATCCAGGCTAGCGTGGCGCTGGAGTTCAATCCGCTGCCCGATACGTCCGTCAGCATCAGCGGCCTGCATATCCGAGGCGTGCATCTGGGAAGCTTCTTCAATATCAACCAGCCCGCGCCGAGCGGAGTGCAGCAACTCCATGACTCCGCGGGAGATGTAGGCTTGAAGAATTGCTATTTTGTGGGCCCAAATTGCACCGGCAATCCGGGGGCGGCTGATCCGCGGTGGGCGATTTACTTTGAAGCGACTTCGCGGTGGGATTCGCAATTCGATGGGTTGTTGGTCAACGTGAACAAGCGCATGTCAAAGTACTTTAACTACGGCTTGAGCTACACCTATTCGAAGACCATCGACGACGGCCCGAACCCGAGCTTTGTGCTCATACCTCAAGACAGCCAGAATCTTCGCGGCGAGCGCGCCGATTCTTCGGACGACGTGCGGCACCGGCTGGTACTGAACGGAACGGTGACGACGCCGAAGACTTGGAACATTCTGACGCGCGATTCGCTGTTTGGGATTATCGCCACGATTCAGTCGCCGCAGCGATTCTCGAAGTACGCCGGCTCCGACGTGAACGGCGACATTTTCGGAAACAACGACCGCGTCGGAATCGAGCCGAGGAACACGTACATCGGCGACAATTTCCGTTCCGTGGATCTGCGATTTTCGCGATCCTTTCCCATACGCGAGAGCAAGAAACTGGAATTCATCGCCGAGGCCTTCAATCTCTTTAATACGACCAATATTCGATTTTTCAACACCACCTACGGAGCTGCAGACTTCTGCCCATTTGACGCGACCGCCGGAGGATGCGCGGGTGCGACGCAATTCTTCACCGAAGGGTCGCCGAATCCGTTGTATGCAACGCCTCGGGCGCTGTTCAATCCGCGGCAGATCCAGTTAGCGTTGAAATTCAGCTTCTAGGGCGATTGCCGTGGGTAACGGGGGCGTTTGGATTGGCCGCGCAAACGCGCGCATGATGGCTCGCCCCACCAGACTCGTCACGTGATGACCTCTCCCACCCCATCAGTGGCGCTCGAAACCAGTGCAGTGGCATTCGCTCGACCTTCCGCGCGCCGACTGCTGGTGCTCGGCGGCATCGGACTGATCCTCGTCGGAATGATCTTTGGCGACATCTTCGCTGTCTTTGTGCTGCACCAGAACGCGGCGCGAGTAGGGGCCGGGCTGAGCGCCGCTGCACATGCGGCTTTGGCGGGCGACGCGGCGGCAGTGGCGGCGCACTTCGCCGATGTCGGATCATCCCTCGAAAATCGCGGCACGAAGGTCGATGTGCACGTGCATATGATCGCTTTTGGGTACCTCGCTTTGCTGCTTGCGCTGGTGCAACCATGGGTCGGTTTTCGCGAAAACGAAAAGCGCCGCCTGGCCTGGCTGTTCCTGAGCGGAGCAATTGCGTTACCCGTCGGTGTGTTCCTGATTCACTATGTTGGCTTAGCGTACAGTCCACTGTCGGCGATCGGGTGGGCCAGCATTTTCGCGGATCTCGGCGGGGTCTGCGTGCTGCTGGCGACGGTGGTGTACCTCATCGGCCTACGGAGAAATTTCACCGGCAGTGCATCGAGCCGGATTGCAGATCCATTGATGGCGGCGCGAACCGTGGCAGGGAAGCGACTGCTCGCGGGCGGGATGACACTTGTCTTGATTGGCTTTGCGCATGGAGCATACTACGCAGGTTCCGATTTGTACGGTCACGAGGCGGCGGATTATTCGATTCTGGCCAGCGTAGCCGCCGGCAGCGCAGCGCGAGACACGGCGCGAGTCGATGCCAGCCTGATCGATTATGGACAGCTGCAAGGCGACAAGGCGGTGAAGATCGCAGCTCACGCGCACATCATCGAATTTGGTCTGCTGGCAGTGATCCTGGCGTTTTTTCAACCGTACGTCGGTCTGCGAGAGCCATGGAAGCGGAGATGGGTATCGGTATTGCTGGTGGGGTCCGTGGTGCTGCCTGTTTGCGTGCTGATGGAGTTGCGATTCGGGCTGCTGGCGGGCGGGCTAGCGGACCTCGGCGGTCTGATGGTGATCGTTGCGCTCCTTGCCATGTGGATCGGAATTCTGCGCTACACCGGTGCGCTGGATTCCCGTGCGGAGCGCGCGTCGTGAATGCCGCGCGGCGCATTCTGCTGCTCGGCGGTATTGCCCTGGTGGTGTTGGGCATGGGTCACGGAACGTGGTACGCGGTGTTTGCCGAACATCAAGCGCTCGACCGAATGGGTGGTTCTCTAGCTACCGCGTTCACGCGGGCTGCGGAGGGGAAGGTCGAAGAATCGGCAACAGCGCTGGCGGAATATCGCGAGGCGAAGTATGTGCATGAACGGCAAGTCGATGCACACGGCCACTGGATCGGCCTGGCGATGCTGTTGATTGTGATAGGGTTCGCGTTCGATCGAGTCGGGTTTAGCGAAAAGCAGCGTCAGGCGCTCGCAGTCGGTCTGGTTATGGGAGCGGTCCTGTTTCCATTGAGTGTGTTGTTGCAGACCGCGAGTCACGGACCGATCCCGCGGGGGCTTTCGATCGCGAGTTCCGGTCTGATGATCGCCGCGTTGGCCGCGGCAGCCGTGGGTTTTGCGATGGGCTCGTCGGACGCAAGGGAAGCGAAATGACTCCTCCGATCCGTGATTTCCGTGAGTTTGGGAAGTGTGGCGGGTTGTGACCGCGTATATGCTCGATCAGCGTGGAGAATAACAATGGCAGACAGCATTCTGGCGCAATTCGCGAAGGCCGTTGCAGCGGGTCAAATTCGGGTTGTCGATTTGAGCCAGCCGCTGGACGCCGGCACGCCGATCATTCAACTTCCGCCGGATTTCGGAAAGTCTTGGCCATTCAAGCTGGAAGAAATTTCTAGGTACGACTCGCGAGGCCCGGCGTGGTATTGGAATAATTTTTCGTGTGGCGAACATACCGGCACGCATTTCGACGCGCCGATTCACTGGGTGACCGGCAAGGACTATCCCAAGAACGCCACCGACACGATCGCGGTGGAAAAGTTCGTGGCACCCGCCTGCGTCATCGACGTTTCCAAGGAAGTGGCCGACAATCCGGATTTTCTTCTGACGCCGAAGCACATCGAGGAATGGGAGAAGAAACACGGGCGCGTGGAGGCCGGATCATGGGTGTTGATGCGCACGGATTGGTCCAAGCGGACGGGCGCCGCCGCATTTCTGAACATGAAGGAGGACGGCTCGCACGTGCCGGGACCCGCACCGGAACTGGTCCCGTTCCTTGCGAAACAGCGAGACGTGATTGGCTGGGGATCGGAAGGAGTGGGTACCGACGCGGGCCAAGCGTATCGCTTCGAGCCGCCGTTTCCGTGCCACACCATCATGCACGGCAGCAACAAGTTTGGGCTCGCGAGCCTGACCAATCTGGATCAGCTGCCGCCGAAAGGCGCGATCCTGATTGCGCCGCCACTGAAGATCGTGAAAGGCTCGGGGAGCCCGTGCCGGGTTTTAGCGTTGGTTGGAGTTGTTTGACACCGAAATTATTTAGACTTAAACTGAATCGCCAAATGCAGCCTATCGCCCCTGTTGCGCGATTGGCCGGAGCGGTGCGGTGGCGGAACGCCAGTTCACAAAAGAGGTCAAGAAGCTCCGCTTGGGCGGCGGCCAGGAATTCCACGGTGAAGGAATTCTGGCGGTCACCAAGGCTTTGCTGCAATCTGGCGTCTCCTATGTGGCGGGCTATCAGGGCGCGCCGATTTCACATCTGATGGACGTGCTTAACGACGCGAATTCCATTCTTGAAGAACTCGGCGTGCGTTTCGAGCACAGCGCTTCGGAAGCCACCGCAGCGGCAACCATGGCGGCTTCAGTGAACTATCCGCTACGCGGAGCGGTGACCTTCAAGTCCACCGTGGGCACCAACGTGGCGTCCGATGCGTTGGCAAATCTTGCGTCGGGCGGCGTGATCGGCGGAGCCCTGATCATCGTTGGCGAAGACTACGGAGAGGGCTCCAGCATTATGCAGGAGCGCTCTCACGCATTCGCGATGAAGTCACAAATGTGGCTGATGGACCCACGGCCAAACTTGCCATCCATCGTGGACGCGGTGGAGAAGGGCTTTGCGTTGTCCGAGGCTAGCAATACGCCCGTGATGCTCGAGTTGCGAATTCGCGCGTGTCACGTCCACGGTCGGTTCATCGCAAAAGACAACGTGCGGGCGAAGTTCACGCTGAAAGACGCGATTGAGAATCCGTCGCGCGACGTCAGCCGGATCGTGCTGCCTCCTGGCAGTTTCCTGCATGAGAAAGAAAAAGTCGAAAAGCGCTGGCCCGCCGCAGTCAAGTTCATTCAGGAAAACAAGCTGAACGAAGTGTTCGCCGACAAAAAGCAGGATTTCGGAATCATCCTGCAGGGCGGGATGTACAACACGACCATTCGAGCCTTGGAGTTGCTCGGATTGTCCGATCCGTTCGGTGAGAGCCAAGTTCCCCTGCTCGTGTTGAACGTTACATACCCGGTCGTGGATGACGAGATCAAGAAGTTCTGCGCCGGCAAGCGCGCCGTCTTGATGATTGAGGAAGGCCAGCCCGATTTCCTGGAGCAAAATCTGCACGTGATCTTGCGCAAGGCCGACTTGCAAACCAAAGTTCACGGCAAGGACATGCTGACCATGGCAGGCGAATACACGGCCGCAACGGTCCTTCGCGGCATTTTGAGATTTATAGAGCGCTGCGCGCCCACGATGATTGATCGCGATCACCTGCCGGCTGCGGTACGGCCGGCGTCGCCTGCGACCGCAGCGCTGCAAGTGGCTGACGGGCAAGTTCACGCGCGGCCGCCCTCGTTTTGCACAGGATGCCCGGAACGTCCCATTTTTACAGCGATGAAGCTGGTGGAGCGCGAGCTCGGCTCGCACCACATGAGCTGCGACATCGGGTGCCATCTTTTTTCGATTCTTCCGCCGTTCAATCTGGGCGCGACGACCATGGGTTATGGTCTCGGTTGGGCCGGTGCCGCAGCGTTCCACACCCGCGAGACCGACAAGCGCACGATCAGCGTGATGGGCGACGGCGGCTTTTGGCACAACGGGCTGACGAGCGGCGTCGGCAACGCCGTCTTCAACCAAAGCGACAGCGTGTTGGTGGTAATCGACAACGCCTACACCGCGGCCACGGGCGGGCAGGACATTCTGTCCTCTAAAGCCAACAATCCTATTCGCACCACCCAGCTTTCGATCGCCGACGCAGTACGCGGCGTGGGCGTGAAGTGGGTGCGCACGATCACGCGCACGTACGACGTCGCGGCGATGCGCGACGCGTTGAAGGAAGCGCTGACGACAAAGGAAAAAGGGCCAAAGGTCATCGTGGCGCAGAGCGAATGCACGCTGAACAAGGAGCGCCGCATGAAGCCGCTGATGCAGAAGCTGGCGAAAGAAGGGAAGCGCGTTGTGCGGGAAAAATTCGGCGTCGATGCCGACACCTGCACGGGCGACCATTCGTGTATACGGCTTTCGGGGTGCCCTTCGCTGACCATTGCGTCGAATCCGGATCCGCTGCGAAAAGATCCGGTCGCGACAGTAGTCGACAGCTGCGTGGGTTGCGGATTGTGCGGCGAAGTGGCGCACGTGGCGCGGCTGTGTCCTTCGTTCTACCGAGCCGATGTGGTGTCGAACCCGAGCGGATGGGAGATGTGGAAATCGCGAGTTCGGCGCGCAGTCATCTCGTTCCTGCAGCGCCGAATTGATCGCCGCCTTGCGGGGATTGCGGCGTGAAGAAGACTTGACCGAGCAGATGAGTACGACGACCACCGCAAGTCAGGCCACCACGGCACCTCCGACGGAGAGGCCACGCGCTGTCACGATTGCGATTCTCGCAATGGGCGGCGAGGGCGGTGGCGTCCTTGCTGACTGGATTGTCGACCTTGCTGAACACTCCGGCTACTGCGCGCAAACGACTTCGGTGCCGGGCGTGGCGCAGCGTACGGGCGCGACGATCTATTACGTCGAGATCTTTCCGGACGCTTTGGTACGCGCGGCGGGCAAAGAACCAGTGCTGGCGCTGATGCCGGTTCCCGGCGAAGTCGACATCGTGATCGCTTCGGAGCTGATGGAAGCCGGCCGCGCGATTCAACGCGGACTGGTCACACCCGACCGCACCGCGTTAATCGCTTCCACGCACCGCGTGTTCTCGATGACCGAGAGGACTGCGGCAGACGACGGTCGGGTCGATGCGGAAAAGTTGCTCGAAGCCTGCCAAGCCGCGGCGAAAAAGTCCTTGTGCCGCGATTTTGAGGCACTAGCTTCGAAGAAACGGAGCGTCATCAGCGCGGTTTTGTTTGGCGCGCTGGCGGGAGCCGAAGTTTTGCCGTTTTCGCGCGCACAGTTTGAGGAAGCGATTCGCAGGGGCGGCGTCGGCGTGGAGTCAAGCTTAGCGGCATTCGCGGCCGGGGCGGACTCGCTCCGAGACCCCGCGGCGGTCGTCGCAGAAGGCCCGCAGGCGAGTGTACGCGTTGGGCCGCGTTTACAGAACCTTGCCGCTCGCATCTACGGCGAATTTCCCGCGGCGGCTCATGAGTTGTTGCTGACCGGAATCGCGCGCCTCACGGACTATCAGGATGAGCGCTACGCTGCTGAGTATCTAGATCGACTCCAGCCGGTTCGAGAAATCGACCAGCGGTATGGCAGCGGCGAATTCGAACTGCTTCGGGAAGCCGGCCGCTATCTCGCGTTATGGATGACTTATGAAGACGCCATCCGGGTGGCTGATCTCAAGACTCGGCGGACGCGATTTGAACGAGTGACGAACGAAGCGCGGGCCCAAGCGGCTCAGTTGGTTCAGATCCACGAATTTCTGTACCCGCGTGTCGAAGAGCTCACCGACATCCTGCCGCGAGCTTTGGGTCGCTGGCTGCGTGAAACGCCTTTCGCGCATCGCCTGGTGGCGGGCATGACCGAACGCGGTCGCATCGTGCAAACGACGTCGCTTTTGGGGTTCTTGCAGCTGTATTTCATCGCCGGGATGCGCCGCGGGCGCCGTGGTTCGCTGCGATTTGCGGAGGAGCAAAAGAAAATCAGCGATTGGCTGTCGTGTGTTGCGGACCTCGCGAAACGAGACTACTTGCTCGCCCTGGAGGTCGCTCAGTTTCCGCGCATCCTGCGGGGCTATGGCGAAACCTATCTTCGCGGCCGGCAGAGTTTCGATGCCATGACCGCGGCACTTCCGGAGCTCGCGCAAAAATCCGATGCGCCAAATCGTGTGAGGAAACTCCGCGAAGCCGCTCAGGCGGACGAAAGCGGACAGAAGTTAGCTGCGGCGCTTCACGAGGTGATGGCATGAAGGTGGTCTGCCTCGGTGGAGGGCCCGCGGGGCTCTACTTTTCCATTCTCGCCAAGAAAGCGCATCCTGCCTGGGAAATTGCGGTCGTGGAAAGGAATCGCGCGGACAGTACCTTCGGCTGGGGCGTGGTCTTCTCCGACAAGACGATGGGAGGTTTCGGGGAGGCTGATCGAGAAACGCACGCGGCCATCACGGACGCGTTCCGCCACTGGGATGACATCGACGTTTTCTTCAAAGGACAGAAACTGACGTCGGGTGGTCACGGTTTTTGCGGCATCGCGCGGATGAAGCTGCTCGAAATCCTTCAGCATCGCGCAGCCGAACTGGGTGTGAAGTTGCAATTCGAGAAGGAAATAACCGATCCCGCCGCCTACGCAGCCGAATATGACCTCGTCGTGGCATCCGACGGAGCGTCGTCCGTTACGCGACGAATGTACGAGGAGATTTTCAGACCGAACGTGCAGGTCCGCCACAACCGTTTCATCTGGCTGGGCACCAAGAAAAAGCTCGATGCGTTCACGTTCGACTTCCGAAAGACCGAATGGGGCTGGTTCACGCTGCACGCGTACCGCTTTGATGCCGACTGGTCGACGTTCATCGTCGAAACACCGGAAAAGAACTGGCTGAAAGCGGGCATCGATCGAATGAGCGCGGAGGGATCGATCGCTCTGTGCGAAAAGCTGTTTGCGGAACGCCTGGACGGAAATTCCCTGATCTCCAATGCCAAACATCTTGTTGGGTCGGCCGTGTGGCTGAAATTCAATCGCATTCTATGCGAGCGATGGCACCACAAGAACATTGTGCTCATCGGAGACGCGGCGCACACAGCTCATTTCGGCATCGGTTCGGGAACCAAGCTCGCGATGGAAGACGCAATTGCGCTTTCTCGGGTCCTGGAGGGGCAAGAACAGAACGTTTCGGCTTCCCTCCAGTGGTACCAGCAGGAACGCGAAATTGAAGCCCTGAAACTGCAGAGCGCGGCGCGCAATCGCATGGAGTGGTTCGAGCAGGTCGAGCGTTACGTACACCTTGAACCGGTGCAATTTGCGTACAGCCTGCTGACCGGCAGCCAGCGCATCGGCCACGAGAATTTGAAGCTTCGCGACGCCGGCTACGTTCGCCACGTCGAGGAATGGTTCTCGGAACGCAGTGGAGTCGATCACCGCGTTCCTCCGATGTTCACCCCGTTCAAGGTCCGGGGTCTTACGCTGAAAAATCGCGTGATCGTCTCTCCGATGGCCACGTACATGGCCGAGGACGGCGTGCCCAATGATTTCCACTTGGTGCATCTCTGCTGCCGCGCGATGGGCGGAGCCGCGATGGTGGGTACGGAGATGACTTGCGTTTCGCCCGACGCGCGCATCAGTCCGGCATGCCCGGGCATGTGGAATGCGCAGCAGCAAGAAGCCTGGCGCCGTATCGTCGACTTCGTACACACGCACACCGACGCAAAGATCGCCCTCCAGCTAGGTCATTCCGGGCGCAAGGGCTCCACGCGGCGCGGCTGGGAGGGAATCGACTTGCCGCTGGACTCCGGAAATTGGCCGGTGATCTCTGCGTCGCCAGTACCTTATATTCCGGGAGTCTCGCAGGTGCCACGCGAAGCCACGCGAGCCGACCTGCAACGCGTCAAAGCCGATTTCGTAGCCGCTGTGCGGCGCGGAGCGGGCGCCGGATTTGATTGGCTCGAATTCCACTGTGCCCACGGATACTTCCTGTCCAGCTTCATCTCTCCATTGACCAATCAGCGCAAGGATGAGTACGGAGGATCATTGGAGAATCGTTGCCTCTATCCACTCGAGGTCTTTCGCGCGATGCGCGAAGTCTGGCCGGAAGAAAAGCCCATGAGCGTGCGCATCTCCGCGAATGACTGGGTTCCCGGCGGACTAACGCCCGAAGACTCCGTGGTTGTCGCACGCTTGTTCTGTGAAGCCGGAGCGGACCTGATCGATTGCTCCTCCGGGCAAGTCAGCAAGGAAGAGAAGCCTGTTTACGGCCGTATGTTTCAGGTGCCACTGTCCGATCGTATTCGCAATGAGGTCGGCGTTGCCACGATCGCGGTGGGAAACATCTTCGAAGGCGACCATGTGAACACCATCATCGCCGCGGGCCGCGCGGATCTGTGCGCCATCGCTCGCCCTCACCTAGCTGACCCGTCGTGGACATTGCACGAGGCCGCTAAGCAGGGATTCGCCGAAATCAAATGGCCCGAACCCTATCTGGCGGGCAAGGAACAATTGGAGCGCAACACGGCACGCGCCCAATTATTGGTGCAGGTGTGAGCCAGCCATTACAAAACCAAGGCTCGCAGCTTCTCGCCGGTAAGCATGCGCTGGTGACCGGCGGTGCGCGCGGCATCGGCGCGGCGGTGACCCGCGCGCTGGCTGCCAACGGCGCTCGCGTGACGATGGTCGGGCGCGCTTCGCAGCCGACGGCCGGCGAGTTGGCTTCGGCGGCGCAAGGTGCTGCCGATCTCGCCTACTTTTCCGCGGACGTCACCGACTCGGCAAGCGTGGCTCGTGCCTTTAGAGATGCGCGGTTGCGGTTCGGCCCCGTCCACATTGCTGTAAATAACGCCGGCCAGGCGCTGTCGGCGCCGTTTCTCAAGACCGAAGTGTCGCTGTGGCGAGCGATGATGGCCGTGAATCTCGACGGCACCTTTCACTGCATGCAGGCCGTCCTGCCGGACATGCTGGCCGCCGGATGGGGGCGCGTCGTCAACGTCGCCAGCATCGCGGGCCTAACCGGATACGGCTACGTCTCGGCCTACTGCTCGTCGAAGCATGCCGTCGTTGGGCTGACGCGATCTGTGGCGGTCGAAGTCGCGGCGAAAGGCATCACCGTGAATGCCGTTTGCCCCGGGTACACCGACACGGACATGGTCAAAAACGGCGTCGCTAACATTGTTGCGAAAACCGGCCGCACCGAAGAGCAGGCGCTGGCCGAAATGACCGCGCGAAATCCCCAGAAACGATTGATCAAGCCGGAAGAAGTGGCGCATGTCGTCGCTTGGCTCTGCCTGCCGGGCACCGAAAGCATTACCGGTCAAGCGATCGCCATCTCCGGCGGCGAAATCATGTGAGGCGAAAATGGGCACGACGGCAACACTGAGAAAGAATGGCGCGGATCCGGGTTCTCACGGCGTCACCCAGGTAGATCTCGAAACACGCGCCACCAAAGACGATCACCAGGCCCTGCGGCTCTGGCTGCGGCTGCTTTCCTGCACTGTGCGAGTAGAGAATCAGGTTCGCAGCCGGCTGCGACGGGAATTTGCAACGACTTTGCCACGGTTTGACTTCATGGCGCAGCTGGAGCGCTATCCGGCCGGTTTGCGCATGAGCGACGTCTCGCAGCGCCTAATGGTCTCTGGTGGCAACGTCACCGGCATCACGGATCAGCTCGAGCAGGAAGGCCTTGTCGTGCGCACGCTCGACCCCGGGGACCGTCGAGCCATCACCGTTAAACTCACGCCTTCCGGACTCAAACGGTTCCGCGAAATCGCCGCCAGCCACGAGCAATGGATCGTGGAACTCCTTGGTGGATTGAACCTGGAAGATCGGCAAACGATGTTTGGCACGCTGGGTAAGCTTAAGAGCCACCTAAGCTCGTTTGCGTCGCAAAAATCGCTGCGAAAGCTTGCTACGGTCGACAGGAGACGCTGATGCGACATCTTCCCGGCGAGTCGCACCGCCTGCCACTCGGGCGTAACGCGCTGGCAGCCTACCAGGGTGTTCACTTCAAGTATGAAGCGCACGGCAAGACCGCGACGATCACGCTGAACCGTCCGGAACGCAAGAATCCACTGACCTTCGACTCCTATGTCGAATTGCGCGATCTTTTTCGCGCCTTGTCGGAAGCTTCCGACATTCGCACGGTGCTGTTGACCGGTGCCGGTGAAAACTTCTGTTCTGGCGGAGATGTGCACGAGATCATCGGGCCGCTGACAAAGTTGGACATGCCGGGTTTGCTGACATTCACGCGTTTGACGGGCGACCTGGTGAAGGCCATGTGTGCCTGCCCTCAGCCGATTGTCTCCGCGGTCGATGGCGTGTGCGCGGGCGCCGGAGCGATTCTCGCGCTGGCGTCCGACATGCGCCTGGGCACCGCGCGATGCAAAATCGCCTTCCTGTTCACGAGGGTCGGCCTCGCGGGGTGCGACATGGGCGCTTGCGCTCTGCTGCCGCGAGTCGTAGGACAGGGGCGCGCCGCCGAACTTCTCTTCACCGGCCGAAGCATGAGCGGCGAAGAAGCCGAGCGATGGGGATTTCTGAATCGCCTGTGCCTGCCGGAGGCCCTGCTAAAGGAGGCTCGAAGTTTGGCAGAGGAGCTTAGTGGGGGTCCGACTTTCGCTCACGCCATGACGAAAAAGATGCTGCACCAGGAATGGAGCATGAGCGTCGACGAAGCCATCGAAGCCGAGGCGCAGGCTCAAGCGATTTGCATGGCCACAAACGATTTTCACCGCGCCTATCACGCTTTCGTCGATAAGCAGAAGCCTGAGTTCGAGGGAAACTGACGGATGACGACGGCAAGTCACCTCGACTGGCCCTTTTTCGAGCTTCGCCACAAGACTCTGGTGACGGATCTTGAACGCTGGGCCCGGGAAAATCTGACCGAAGAGCACGGCGATGATGTTGACGCCGCTTGCCGCAAATTCGTCGTCCAACTCGGACAAGCAGGCTGGCTCAAACATGCAGTAGGCGGCACGGCCTATGGCGGAACGCACGACACGATCGATACTCGCGCGATCTGTCTGATCCGCGAAACGCTCGCCAGCCACTCCGGACTCGCCGACTTCGCTTTCGCGATGCAGGGATTGGGATCGGGAGCCATCACCTTGTTCGGTACGCAAGATCAGAAGACTCGATATCTTGCGCGCGTCGCGTGTGGTAAGGCGATCGCCGCGTTCGCGCTGTCGGAGATCAACGCCGGTTCGGACGTCGCCGCGCTTCAGTGCCAGGCCAACCGCGATGGCGACGGCTACATCCTCAACGGAGAAAAGACCTGGATCTCCAATGGCGGCATTGCGGATTTCTACGTCGTTTTCGCGCGCACAGGCGAAGGCGAGGGCTCTCACGGCATCAGCACTTTTGTCATCGATTCGACGACTCCGGGCTTTGAAATTGCCGAGCGCATTCAAGTCATCGCTCCGCATCCGCTCGCGCGAATCACGTTCAAGGAATGTCGCGTGTCGGCTGCGCAGCGTCTGGGCGAACCTGGTCAAGGTTTCAAGATCGCGATGGCAACGCTGGACGTCTTCCGTACGTCGGTCGCGGCCGCCGCGCTAGGTTTTGCGCGGCGCGCCCTCGAGGAGGGATTGCGCCGTTCTGCGTCTCGCAAGATATTCGGTCAGGCCCTTGCCGACTTCCAGCTCACGCAGTCGAGGCTGGCAGCGATGGCCACCGACATCGACGCCGCAGCGCTGTTAACGTACCGCGCCGCATGGCAGCGCGATCAAGGGCGAAACGTCACCGTCGAAGCGGCGATGGCCAAACTCACGGCTACCGAAGCGGCGCAGCGCGTCATCGACGCCGCCGTCCAGATTTTCGGCGCGCTCGGCGTTGTCAGCGGCTCGGTCGTCGAGCGCCTCTACCGCGAGATCCGGCCATTGCGCATCTACGAAGGCGCCACCGAAGTTCAGCAATTGATCATCGCTCGTGGCATCATCAAGGGCTTTCAGGGAAAGGAACAGGTCCGTGGCTGACGCCTTAGCTCCTAAAGCAAACGCCTACTGCAAGCAGATTCTCGTACGGTTCGGCGACTGCGATGCCGCCGGGATCGTCTTCTATCCCCGGTACTTGGAGATGTGCAACAGCATGGTGGAAGACTGGTGCAGCGACGCGCTGCAATTTTCCTTCAGTGAGATTGTCCTCACTCGGGGCTGGGGATTGCCCACCGTTCACCTAGAAGTCGATTTCGCCTCACCCAGTGTGTTCGGCGAATACCTCACGGCGACGCTTGTCGTGCGGGAACTGGGCACGACCTCGCTGACCTTGGAGATTTCGCTGCTTGGTCCAGATGGGACCGATCGTGTCCGTGCCAAAGTCGTGCTCGTGCTGACCGATCGCCGCGAACACAAAGCGATCCCCATTCCAGATGCGGTCCGCGCGAAAATCCTGCCGTTTAAGACGATCTCCGGGAACTCTTCCGATCCTACGATCGCCGCCAGGAAAGCAAAATCATGAAGACCCTGCAGCCCGCGCGCTGGATACGTCCCAGAGGCTATTCCAACGGCATTGCGGCCGCCGGGCGCGCTATCTTCGTCAGCGGAATGGTCGGCTGGGACGCGCGGGGGAAAATGGTTTGCCAGGATTTCGTGGGCCAGGCTCGCCAAGCATTGAAAAATATCGTCGAGGTGCTGTCCGAAGCCAAAGCCAAGCCGGAGCATATTGTCCGCATGAACTGGTACGTCGTCGACAAGAAGGAGTATGTCGGTGCGTACAAGCAACTCGGCATCGCCTACCGCGAAATCATCGGCGCGCATTACCCGACGATGACCGCCGTGCAGGTCGCTGCACTGATCGATGATGCCGCCCGCGTCGAAATCGAGGTCACTGCCGTAGTTCCCGACTAGTTCTCCTCGGAGGAATTCCACACAGAGTAGAGCCATAGCAACTGCCTGCGCGCCCTTTCAGGACGCGCACGTAAAGCATGGTAGGATGAAAATGTCTGGCGTGCACCCTGCTCGCCCTGCCAGATAGTCGCGGTATCCCGGAGATCGTGTCCCGCCGGAAATCTCTTCATGATCATTCGCACGGTAGAGCAGGTCCGCCGCATCTTTCGAATCGTCTTTGGATTTACGGCGTTGTTAGCCGGGATTGTCATGATTGTGACGCCGGGACCCGGGTGGCTCGCAATTTTGTTTGGATTGGGCTTGCTTGCAGCGGAGTTTGTCTGGGCTCGCAGGTTGATGGATCGCATCAAGCGCGAGGGCGACCGCGTGCGCGACGCGGTGTGGGGAGCGCCGAAGACGGTCACCTCGGAAAGCGCGCCGGAAACCAACCAGGCCGAGCAGGCTCCGTGACCGATCTCTCTCCTCGCTGGTCGGCTCTGCCCTAGTGTCTTTCCTTCAGTCTGTGAGTGCCTTTCTGGTTTTGTATCTACCGTTGACCTGAGGATCGAAACTCTATCATTCATTGGAGGACATCATGGAGGCTGGAATCATTGGTCTCGGCAACATGGGAACGGGAATGGCAAAGACGCTTTTGCGCGCTGGGCACAAGGTCACCGTCTACAATCGCACGCCTGCGAAGGTCCAAGCACTTGCTTCGAGCGCCGCAACCGCAGCTGCAACAATCGCGGATGCGTGCCGTCCCGGAATTGTCATCACCATGCTGGCCGATGACGCCGCGCTGGAGGCCGTGGTTTTTGCGAGCGGCGGTGTGCTCGCATCGCTTCCGCGTGGCGGCGTGCATATTTCGTCCAGCACGATCAGCGTGGCGCTGAGCGACCGACTCGCCGAAGCGCACGCGAAAGCAAGTCAATCGTTTGTCTCGGCGCCGGTCTTCGGGCGTCCGGAAGCGGCGGAATCCGCACGGCTGGCGGTCGTCGCCGCCGGCGAAACGTCCGCAGTGGAACGATGCAAGCCACTGTTCGAATCGCTTGGTCCCAAGTTGATGATCGCCGGCGACAAGCCGTCGTTGGCTAACGCCGTCAAGCTCACCGGCAATTTCATGATCGCGACGGTGTTGGAATCTTTGAGTGAATCGCTGGCGTTTGCGCGCAAGTCCGGAATTGATCCGGTGGCACTGCTCGATTTTTTGACGGGCACGCTGTTCAACGCGCCGGTGTACAAGACGTACGGAGGGCTGATTCTAGAGGGCAAGTTCGAACCGGCGGGTTTCGTCGTGCCTCTCGGGCTGAAAGATATCCGCCTCGTTCTGCAAGCCGCCGAAGCGCGCAGCGTTCCGTTGCCAATCGCCAGCCTAATCCGCGACCGCTTTTTGACCGCAATCGCGCGTGGCCACCAGAATAGCGATTGGTCCATTCTTGGGCAGATTGCCGCGGAGGACGCCGGGCTACCTGCGGCAAAATCCGCCGGCGCGTAAACGGAAAAGTTCGCGGCTTCGGCACCAGACTCCCCATGCCCGTCGTGATACGCTGGCTCTTCATCGAGGAGTCCGACGCATGGCCACGTGGTCGGGGAAATGGGCGCTGGTGACGGGCGCGAGCGCTGGGATTGGCAAAGCGCTGGCGCAGGAATTGGCGGCGGGCGGCGCAAATCTGGTCTTGACCGCACGGCGTCTCGATCGTCTTCAGGATCTCGCCCGCTCGATTTCCGAGAAATATAAGGTTCGCGCCGAGGTCTTTGCCGCCGACTTGTTGCAGCCTGGGGCGCCACAGGAGCTTTTCGATTTCACGCAGCAGCGCGGACTTTCCGTTGATGTACTGGTGAACAACGCCGGGTTCGGGGCATATGGTCCTTTTGCAACTGTGGATCAGGAACGGCTTCTAGGAATGGTGCAGGTCAACTGCACTGCCGTGGTTCACCTGACGCATCTTTTTCTATCGAAAATGATTCAGCGGCGGTCCGGCTACATACTGATCGTCGCTTCGACGGCGTCCTTCCAGGCTGTGCCGTACATTTCGACTTACGCTGCGACCAAGGGCTTCGACCTGCTCTTCGCCGAGGGCCTCGCCGAAGAAGTGAAGCCGCAGGGTGTGCGCGTGTGCGCGCTATGCCCCGGTTCAACCGAGTCTGAATTTCGCGAGGTTGCCAACCAGTCGCAAGCGCCTGCCGTGAACCACCGGCAGGAGACCG
>Ga0307471_100000529_pt1 | contig 19725 bp, 18 predicted proteins | sample atmos_gasesAM3C__2_FD_204566 | JGI IMG/M metagenome (GOLD analysis project Ga0307471, IMG submission 204566) | Hardwood forest soil microbial communities from Morgan-Monroe State Forest, Indiana, United States - atmos_gasesAM3C_515 | ecosystem: Environmental > Terrestrial > Soil > Temperate...
GCACTGGATTGGTCGAAACTCAAGCGGCTGGATTTTGAGAAGGCATCCGCGCGTCGCTTCCCGTGCCTCCGCCTGGCGCGTGAAGCGATGAAGAAGGGTGGGGCATTACCGTGTGCCTTGAATGCCGCCGATGAAGTAGCGGTCGCAGCTTTCTTGGAGAAGCGGTTGCCGTTTCTCGGAATCCCAGAAGTCATCGAGGCGGTGCTGAGTCGCACGCCGCGCGCGAAGTTTGCGTCAATTGACGACGTCCTCTTGGCTGATGCCGAGGCCCGCCGCCAGGCTCGTGAAGAGGTGGAACGACTCACGATGGCCAAGTCCGCTGCTACTGTGTAGAGCCGGGAGTGGGTCCGGCCCTTTGGGCACGCGAAAGTAGTATAACGGCCACCTTCCAGGTGGCCATACTGGGTTTATGGCGGCAAATTAAGGTCGCCTGCTACAATAGATAGACGGAGTGAAGAGCAAGAATGAATACGATTATCGGCATGATCCTGGTCCTGGGCGTCATTATCCTGGTCCACGAATGGGGACATTTCATCGCCGCCCGTTTCTTTGGCGTCCGCGTTGACGTCTTCTCCATTGGCTTTGGCCCGCGTCTGTTTGGCTTCAAGCGCGGCGCCACCGACTGGCGCGTCAGCGCCCTCCCGCTCGGCGGCTACGTCCGAATGGCGGGACAGGATCTCACCGACATTGACTCCGGCGACGAAAAGCCCACCGGCGCCCCGGACGAACTCTTGAGCAAGAAGCGCTGGCAGCGCGCCGTTATTTCGTTCGCTGGCCCGGCGGTGAATCTCATTTTCCCGGTCGTACTTCTCGCTGGCTACTATCTTTTATCCGGTATTCCCTACGCGGCTTATCTCAGCAAGCCAGTTGTTGTGGCTGGTATTCCCGCGGCACAACAGGGCACTTCCGTTTTTCAGCCCGGAGACAAGCTCGTTTCCCTCAATGACGTTCAGAATCCCACCTGGGAGCGCGCGCAATCCCTCATCTATCGCTCGGCGCCCGGGACGGTCTTCAAGGCTACCGTCGAAAACAATGGCACAATCCGCCAGGTTCAGTTTTCCTTGAAGAATGATCCGAATCAGCTTCCTCTCGGGTTCCGGCCACTTCCTGCGGTGATCGGCGAAGTTGCCGCCGGAACGCCCGCAAACCAGGGCGGGCTGAAAGATGGCGACGTCATCCGTTCCGTGGACGGAAATTCAATCAACTACTGGGATCAATTTGTTGACGCGGTTCACAATTCCGGCGGAAGGACTCTGCAGATTGAGGTCATTCGCAAGGGCCAACCGGTGATCCTCCCCGTCACCCCGAAACAGGGCGTCGCCGATGCCTCGGAAAAAATCTACCAGGTCGGCGTTCTCCCCGATCTCTCCATGTCTTACCGGCGCGTTGGGCCGCTGGAAGCCGTCGAGGCTGCTGGAACGCGCACGGTGGACCTCGTCGAAGAAACGCTTGGTGTGTTTGGCAAACTTTTCAGCGGACGCGTTTCCGTGAAGCAGCTTCAGAGCGTCATCGGCATTTCCCGAATGGCCGGTGAAGCCGTGTCGCAGGGCGCGTTCATGGTTATTTCCTTTATGGCTCTGATCAGCGTCAATCTCGGCATCCTGAACCTGCTGCCTATTCCCATCCTTGATGGCGGCCACATCCTGCTGCTTTCCCTGGAAGGCATTCGCCGCCGCGATTTCAGCCTGGCTTTCAAGGAGCGCTTCATTCAGGTGGGCCTGGTCTTTCTGCTGGTACTATTCGCCTACGTCATGTACAACGACGTGGTTCGTCTTTTCCCCGCTCATTCCTGACGCCGTGTTTCGGCTTCGGGGCAGTGGTTTATCACCGTGCGGGCACCGGTCGGCCCAGCATCTGCTCGCTTCTTAACTCTCCTGCACCCTGATAAACTTAGGATTCGAGGTTTTGGTCATGTCTGCTTCACCCTCTCATCGCGTTTCTTCCGGCGAGCGCCTCAATACGGCCGAAACCACTGGACCGCTCCAACAGTCGCTGCGCAAGAAGGGCATTCGCCTCACGCGCCAGCGCCGCATCATTCTCCAGGTAATGGACTACGCCGAGCAGCACCTTGACGTAGACCAGATCCTTGAGCGCGCCCAGAAAATTAGTCCCGAAGTTCATCTGGTTACCGTCTACCGCACTATCGATCTGCTCAAGAAGCAGGGCCTCATCGATGAACTCGACCTTCTCCATCTCCGCGGGGACCGCCATTACTACGAAACCCATGGCCCGCGCGACCACATCCACGTCGCGTGCCTGCGCTGTGGCAAAGTTCGTGAATTCGAGTCTCGGCTCTACGAACAGCTCAAAGACCAAATCGCCCGCGACTTTCACATGCAAGTCACCGTCTCGCGCACCGAAGTGGGCGGCATATGCCACGACTGCCTCGCCGCGGAAAAGAAAGTTATCAGTCGCCAGTAATCTGTAATCAGTCTTGTTTGTATCGGCGGGCTAATAGGCGGCGACGTGTGTCCCTTTCGACCGCAATCTCCGTAACCTGGCAAAAAGACGGTTCGTTGTCACAATGTCCTTGGCGATCTGCGCCTTCAATTCCTCCGCCCCATCGAACTTCTTCTCGTCGCGTAATTTTTTCCAAAACCGTATCTCCAGGCGCTTTGGCGTAAAATTCCCCGAGTAATCGAGTAGATGCGTTTCGACGGACAGCCCAGTGCCATTGAAAGTCGGCCGAATCCCCACGTTGGTCACGCTGCGGTGGCTGCTCGTCTCGCCCTCCAACACTGTTCGCGTAATGTACACGCCCCGCGCCGGCAGTATTTCTTGTTCGGCCTTCAGATTCAAAGTTGGAAATGTAAACTTCCGTCCTGTCCCCGTACCTTTCACGACTTCTCCCGTCAGGACAAACGGCCTTCCTAGCAACCTTGCCGCGTGGCGCACGTCGCCTTCGGTAATCATTTTCCGGATCAACGTGCTCGACACGATTTCTCCATCCAGCGTCACCGGCGCATGCACCACGACTTCAAATCCATCCCGCATCCCCAATTCCCGCAAAAGCTTCACATCCCCCGCCTGCCCGTGCCCAAATCGGAAATTCTCTCCCACAACGATGGCGCGGACCTGCAATTGCCGCTCAAGAATCTCGCTCACGAAATCTTCGGGCGCCAGTCTCGACAACTCCAGCGTGAAAGGCAGCACCACTGCTGCCTCCATCCCCAGTGCCCCAAACCATTCCATCCTTTGTTGGTTCGTCGAAATACGCAGCGGCGCTGCTTCCGGGCGCAACACCTTCAACGGCGGCGGCTCAAAGGTTAACGCGGTCGCCACCGCGCCTGATTCCTTCGCCCGCGCAATCGTAAATTCGAGCACGCGTTGGTGCCCCAGATGAATCCCGTCGAAATTACCAACCGCAATGATGCTCTTGCGGCCCGTCGCTTTGTACCGCGCCGCCCAGTCCGCCGCCGAATAGAATGCAGTCACACGTCCCGGCGGAACGTGCACATGCACGGCCAAGGCTCTTGCCGCGCGCTCCACCGCCGGTGAATCGGTCTGCATCTCCAACTGCAAACCGTCATACGCCAGTTGCACGTGGTGATATCCCGCCTTGCGCAAACGCTCGTTCGTTGCCCCGTGCGGCAAGTCGTGCGCGATATGCGTGAACCAGGCACGCTTCGGTTTCAGCTTGTTGATCAAGGCCAGTGCCTGCTCCACTGTCTGGTGCATCGGGTGCGGCACATCCCGCAGGGCGTCCACGAACAATTCATCCAGATCCTCGAGCAACGGCGCCGAAGATTCCGGCAAACGGCTGAAATCCGTCAGGTACGCGGCGCGTCCGAAGCGGAATCCCAGGACGTCCATCTCTCCATGCAGCAGGGGCACGGGAATAAACGGAATGCCCAACAGCTCAAAGGGCCCGTCTACTTCATGCAACATCACGCTAGGCACCGTGCTCAGCGTCGGCCTGGTGTCAAACACGTACGCAAATACACGCCGAATAATCCGGAAGGTGTCTTGCGTGCCGTAAACCGGCATGGCCCCGCGTTGCTTGATGTTGTAGGGACGCAAATCATCGAATCCCAAAATGTGGTCGGAATGACCGTGGGTTAGGAGCACTGCATCCAGCCGGTCAAGGCGCGCCTGAAGTGCCTGGGCCCGGAAGTCCGGCGTAGTATCGATCACAACGTTTTGTTCGCCACGCGAAAGCAGCAAGGAAGGTCGCAATCTCTTGTCGCGTGGATCCGTCGACTCGCACACCGCGCAGTGACAACCGAGCGTTGGCACACCCATGGATGTGCCCGATCCCAGCACCCTCACTCGTATCGGTTCACTTGCCATTCCGTAATTGTGTCACACCGCCCGCAGCGATTGTAGCGCTGGCCGGCTCTGTGAGCCTAGGGGCTTCGTTCACGGATTCTCAGGTTTTACTTGCTTTTGTGTGGTGGGTTGACCGCGCCATCGTGGGCTTCTCTGAAGGCCTTCCTTAAAACCTATAACCTCAGACTGCTCACTGCTCTCCTACTTCTTCCCGCCTTTTACTTGTGCCTGTGCCTTCGCCATTTCCGCTGCCATCGCTTGACTGATTTCCAGATAGGTCATCTTTAATTTCCCGAGCAAATCCAGAAGCATCGCATCTTCTTCCGGCGCCAGGTTGCCCGTGGTTTTCTCATGCAGCGAATCCAGCATATCAATTAATTCGTGTGCCGCATCCGGGTCGATTACCGGCTGACCCGTGCGCGGATCGGCATAAGCCCCCAGCACCATCGCCGCGTTGCTTCCAATCAATCGAATCAGATTTTCGAAAGCTGCGGACCTCTTGGGCGTCTCAGCCGCCGCGGCCTCATTCTTTCCCTCCGGAGCAGATGGCGCTGCAGTGGCAACTTTCTCCTTGGCTGCCTCGACCTTGGCCTCCCTCTCCTGCTCTTCCACGACTTCTTTGCGGATCTCCCCCTCCGCGGTGAACGGCCGCCGATCGATTACCTTGAAACCGTCTTCATTGTGGTTTGCCACGTTTCAATCCTCTATAAACCAGTTTTTTCGTATTTCAGTTTAGCACGGTTATCCGCGGCATCCACGCTCACGGCGACCCGTGCTACCATCGGAACTCGTCCTGCGTCTAATTTGTCACGGCCGCCCTATTCCTTTACAGCGGGCCTCCTCGGAGCGCAATCAATGAATCTGCAACCCAGATTTTCCCGGTACCTCCTCACAATCGCGTTCGCTTCGGCCTTTACCATTGCGCTTGATCCTGCCCGTGCCCAGGAAGCGCCGGCTCCAGGAACGCACGGAGTCCTGCTCTCGAACATGGACCGCTCCGTTAAACCGGGCGATAATTTTTTTGAATTTGCTAATGGCGACTGGCTCAGACGCACCGAAATTCCCGCGGACCGCGCGGTCATCAGCCTCTTCACTAGCCTGGATGTGGTGAGCAACAAGCGCACCTCCGGCATCATCGAAGAGGCCGCAAAATCCAGCGCGCCAGCTGGCTCAGAGGCTCGCAAGATCGCCGACCTCTACAACTCCTACATGGACGAAGCCGGCATCGAAGCCAAGGGCCTCGCTCCGCTGCGCCCCCACCTCGACGCCGTCGCCGCGATCAAGGACAAGCGCGACCTCGCGCATGCTCTCGGCGAGAGCCTTCGCGCGGACGTCGACGCTCTGAACAACACGAATTTCCACACGCCCAATCTCTTCGGGCTGTGGGTCGCCCCGAACTTCAACGACGTGGATCACTACACCGCCTATCTCCTGCAGGGCGGTGTGCAACTTCCCGATCGCGAATACTACCTCGCTGACAATGACCACATGCGCCTGGTCCGCACACAATACCAGACGCATGTGTCCGCCATGCTCAAGCTTGCTGGATTCACAAACACCGATGCCCGGGCCGCGCACATTCTCGAGCTGGAACACGCCATTGCGGAAAAGCACCTCAGTCTGGCCGACAACGATGACATTCACAAGGCCAATAATCCCTGGAAGCAATCCGAGTTTGCAGTAAAAGCCCCGGGTCTCGACTGGACAGAGTTTTTCCGCGGCGCTGGCCTAACCAAGCAAACCAGCTTCATCGTCTGGCAACCGACAGCCTTCACCGGTGAGGCGGCCCTCGTCGGCTCCACTTCACTGGAGACCTGGAAAGATTGGCTGGCCTACCATTTGATTGAAGCCTATGCGGGCGCGCTCCCGAAAGCTCTCGCCGATGAACGGTTCGCCTTTTTTGGCAAAGCTCTTACCGGCACGCCGCAACAACGCCCGCGCGAGCAGCGTGGAATCCTCATCGTCAATGCTTTCCTTGGCGATGCCGTTGGCCAAATCTACGCGCAGCGTTATTTTTCCCCGGAAGCCAAGGCCCAAGCCCAGGCCATGGTCGCGAACATCATCGCTGCTTTCCGTAAACGAATTGAAGCACTCTCCTGGATGGATCCCAAGACCAAGGCAGAGGCTCAGGCGAAGCTCACCACTCTGTATGTCGGCATTGGCTATCCAGAGACCTGGGAAGATTACTCCGGCTACGAGGTGAAACCTGGCGATCTCTTCGGTAATCTCTGGCGCGGCCGGCTGTTTGACTATCACCGCAGCCTCGCGCGTCTTGGCCAGCCTATCGACCGCAAGCAATGGTCCATGACGCCGCAGACCGTGAATGCGGTGAACCTCCCTCTGCAGAACGCGCTCAATTTCCCCGCCGCCATATTACAACCGCCCTTCTTCGATCCCCTCGCTCCGGCTGCCACCAACTACGGCGCCATTGGTTCTGTGATCGGACACGAAATCAGCCATACCTTCGATACCGAGGGCAGTGCGTTTGATTCTAAAGGCGCGGTGCGCAACTGGTGGACTGCTGCCGACCTCGCCCATTTCGAGGAGGACACCGCGAAACTCGCCGCGCAGTACGACACTTACAAACCGTTCCCCGACCTTTCTGTGAACGGTAAGCAAACACTCGCGGAGAATATCGCCGATGTGGCCGGCATCGCTGCTTCCTACGATGGTTATCGCGCTTCGCTCGGGGGCAAGGAAGCGCCCGTCCAGGGCGGGTTCACGGGCGATCAGCAGTTCTTCATTGCCTTCGGCCAAGGTTGGAGCCAGAAAACCCGCGATGCGGCCCTTCGCCAGCAAGTTCTGACCGATTCGCACGCCCCGGCGCAATATCGCGCTGACACGGTCCGTAATATTGATGCGTGGTACAACGCGTTCTCCGTTCAAGCGGGCGAAAAACTCTATCTCGCGCCTGCCGAGCGCGTTCGGATCTGGTAAGCCATTGAGTGCTGCTTTCTACAGAGGGTATGTGACCGGACGACCGTGTCGTGCGGAAACTGGCACAAAAGAAATTGGAAAGCGCGCTTAGCGGCGCAAATCCTTCCTGAGGCGGTATACTGTCGTCGCCGAAATGTCGCTGCCCTGTCGCCCAAAACCTACTCTCATCGCTGTGATCTCCTTTTTGCTTCTAATCCCATGTTTCTGGCACCGACACATTGAGGCGGGCGATTTGGGCAGCCATGTCTATAACGCCTGGCTGGCGCAAATCGCCGAACAGGGCAAAGCGTCCGGTGTCTATGTCGTCTGGCAATGGAATAACATATTTTTTGATCTGCTCCTGTTCTACTTCGCCAAATGGATTGGGCTGGTAGCAGCCGAAAAAATTGCCGTGTCTCTTTGTGTGCTGATTTTCTTCTGGGGAGTCTTCAGCTTCAGCTCCGTCGTGGCACACCGTCCCCCATGGCTGCTTACGCCCCTGATCGCCATGCTCGCTTATGGGTTCGTTTTCCATATGGGTTTCATGAATTACTATCTGTCGCTCGGACTGGCCTCGATTGGCGTGGCGCTCGTCTGGCCGGTCAAGAAAAATGGCCTGCTTGCGGCCGGCATTCTTGCGCCGTTCATGTTCTTTGCTCACCCCCTTGGACTTTTGTGGTTTGCAGGTGCAGCAGCCTACCGAATTCTCTGGACGAAGCTGCCTGGCTGGTGGAAGCTGCTTCTTCCCGCCGCCGCGTTTGCCGTTGTTTTCGGCGTGCGATGGTTTGTTGCTCGCCAGGCACAGTACGAAGTGGAGTGGCGCGACACTCCTCTGTGGCGTCTGAGTGGAGCGGATCAATTCCGCATCTTTGGTGATCGCTACCTCGCTATCTCGAGCGTCATTTTTGTTTTCGCATTGAGCTGTACAGCGGTGGACTGGAGATGGCATTCTGATGGCTCGACCTTTTGGACCAGCCGACGCCTCGTCCTCGAGCTCTATCTGATTTCGTTCTGCACCACCGCGTTGTTACCGGAGAACTTGCGCAGCAACCCGAGTGCGGGCTGGATCGGCCTGCTCGTCACGCGATTAACACTCATCAGCGCTATCTTCGGGGTGTGCTGGCTCGCTTCACTGGCGCCGCGCTGGTGGCATTTGCCCGGCTTTGGCGCAATCGCCGCCATGTTTTTCGTCTTCCTCTGGCAAGATACGGCCTATTTGAATCGAATGGAAGCCGGGGCGGAGAAGATCACACATGAACTTCCGTTTGGCACGCGCGTTGTAGCCACGATTTTCGCGCCCGCTGGGTATCGCACCGCCTACCTCCACATAGTCGACCGAGCTTGTGCGGGCCACTGCTTCCTCGTCTCCAACTATGAGCCCTCCACGGGGCAGTTTCGCGTTCGTGTTCGACGAGGAAGCCCCGTGGTGACGGCCTCGGTCGATGACAGTGAAGACATGCAATCCGGTGCGTATGACGTGCAGGAAGAGGATCTTCCACTTAAGCAGATTTATCAGTGCGAAGGCTCCGACCTTACTAGGATCTGTATCCGCGATCTTGCGGCGGATGAAAAGAATGGCCAGATCGGCTATCACCCCGTCAGCAACCCGTACGCTTCGCACATCCCTTAGTGGGCAGGGAACAGCCCGCAGTCAAAAGACATAATGGCTCTTGCAGTAGGCCAATTTCTGGTAGAATTGTCCACAGGGTGAGAGACAATGCTGCCATTACACCTTCAGCCCGAAAGTCATATCCCGCTGTACATCCAATTGCGCGACCAGCTTCGCTCCCTCGTTCATGCCGGCGATTTGCGGCCCGGTGACCGCATTCCCGCCAGCAGGGAGCTCGCACAAATCCTCGGGGTGCATCGCACCACGGTCGCCAATGCCTATGCCGAACTGGAATCCGAGGGGCTCATTCAGGGCCACGTGGGGCGCGGTACCTTCATCCGCGGCAACGGCATAGGCCTGAAAATCACGCCACCCCCGCCAGCCGTCCTGAGCAACGGCTCCGGACTTCGCTGGGAATTACTCTTCGCCGACGAGCGCAGCGAGGAAATTTTAACTCGCTTGACCGCTGCTGCACCCGAGGACGCTCTTTCCTTTGTTATGGCGCGGCCCGCGCCAGAATTTTTTCCCGTCGAAGAACTGCAAACTTGCGCGCATGCGGCGCTGCGCCACGAAGGGCAGGAAATTCTGAACCTGGGCGCATCGGACGGTTTTGCTCCCCTCAAAGAAGAGTTGCTGGAATTGTTGCGTAGCGACGGAATTCCCGCGAAAGACGAATCGTTGCTGGTTACGGACGGATGCCAGCAAGCACTCGACTTGATTGCCAAGGCCTTCGTACGTTCCGGGGACACCGTCATTCTTGAAAATCCTACTTATCCGGGCGCTTCCGCCGTCTTCAACGGCGTTCGTGCACGCTGCCTGGGGGTGCCGGTGCGCACGCAAGCGGAACTGGGCAAGGCCCTGGGGATTGATCTCGATGCCTTGGAAGCGACACTTGCGGCCAATCGCGTGAAGCTTGTCGTCCTGACGCCCGATTTCCAGAATCCGACAGGGACCTCGATGCCGCTGGAATCGCGGCGCCGTGTGCTCGAACTCGCCGGCCGTTACCAGGTTCCCATCGTCGAGGATCACATCTACTCGCGGTTGAACGCCCGCGAAGAGCGTGTTCCTTCGCTAAAACAACTCGACCGCTCCAATCTCGTGATTCATATCGACAGCTTCGCAAAAGTGGCTTTTCCTGGTTTGCGTGTTGGCTGGATCGTGGCACCGCCGGCGGCGATCGAGCGTTTGCGGTTAGTTAAGCAGATGACTGACCTGCACACCGACCAGCTGGCACAAGCCACCCTCGCCGAATTTCTGAAGCGGGGCCTGTTTCAGAAACACCTTTCGCGGATGCGCAAGGTGTATGCCGATCGGTTGGTGGCGCTCGATGACGCGCTGCGCCGCCACATGCCGGAAGGCACGCGTTGGACACGGCCGGAAGGTGGAATGTGCCTGTGGCTGGAGTTGCCTCTTGGCTTTGATGCCAGCGAATTAATGATCCACGCGAAAGAACGTGGAGTGCTATTTGCCCCGGGCCGGTACTTCTACGTACAGTCACCCCTCCCGAATACGTTGCGCCTCGGTTTTGCCAGTCTTAACGAAAAGGAAATCGGCCGTGGCGTGGCGATCTTGGCAGAACTCTTGGGTGTCGAAATGCGCAAACGGCAGCGGGGAACTCGGCGGGCCGAGCGCGCTCATGTGGCATTGGTGTAAAGATGGGAAGGACGATCAAGCTCGATCCGCAGCCCTCCAACCGTTGTTTCGGGTGCGGTGCGGCCAATGAGGCCGGTATGAAGCTGCGGTTCGAGCTGGACGTCGACGAACGCCGTACTCGGGGCAGTTTTGTCCTGGGTGCTAATTATGCCGGCGGAGCGGGCTTCGCCCACGGGGGCATCATCGCGGTCGTGCTGGACGAAGCGATGGGAAAACTTTCCAAGGTTGATGATGAAAAGGCGGTGACGGCCGAGATGTCTGTTGAATACCGCAAACCGGTTCCGGTAGATCAGGAGATTGTTACGGAAGGCTGGCAGGAAGATATAAAGGGCAGAAACCGTTTTCGGGTTGCAGAGATCCGCGACCAGCAGGGGAATTTATTGGCGCGGGGTAAAGGCCGATTCGTGGTCGTAGACACAGCACATTTGAAAAATACGAGGGGTGAAAAACACGTTTCGTGAATTGGGAAGCATCGAGAGGAGAAGGAGTTATGGACACAAAGAAAACAAATGGGAGCGGGGGCGCAGCCAAAGGCTCCAATGAGTGGCGCGTGAAAGTGGGATTGGCAGAGATGCTCAAGGGCGGCGTCATTATGGATGTGACGAATGCCGAGCAGGCGCGCATCGCCGAAAAATCGGGCGCCTGTGCTGTTATGGCGCTCGAACGTGTGCCTTCGGATATCCGCAAAGAGGGTGGCGTGGCGCGCATGGCCTCAATTTCCGTGATGCGCGAAATCATGAAGACGGTAACCATCCCGGTCATGGCCAAGGTGCGCATTGGTCACTTCATGGAAGCGGAGGTACTGCAGGCGCTGGAAGTGGACTTCATCGACGAGAGTGAAGTGCTCACTCCGGCCGACGAAGAGAACCACATCTGGAAGCATGATTACCGCATTCCATTCGTTTGTGGCGCACGCAATCTCGGGGAAGCCGCGCGGCGCATCGCAGAAGGTGCGGCGATGATCCGGACCAAAGGCGAGGCCGGTTCAGGCAATGTTGTCGAAGCGGTACGCCACATGCGCACCATCGTTAGCCAGATGAAGCGGCTGACCACCATGCGCGACGACGAACTCATGCGCGAAGCTAAAGAGCTCGGCGCACCGCTTGACCTCATCATGCAGATCGCCAGGACGGGCAAACTGCCGGTGCCGAATTTCTCCGCCGGTGGAATTGCAACGCCTGCTGACGCGGCTCTGGTTCGCAAACTCGGAGCGGAGGCGGTTTTCGTGGGCTCGGGGATTTTCAAGAGCAGCGATCCCGAGGCGCGCGCCAAGGCTATCGTGAAAGCGACGACGCACTTCGAGGATCCCAAAGCTGTTCTGGAAGCGCACGAGGGTCTTGGGGAAGCCATGCCCGGAATTGACGTGCGCCAGCTCGAAGAAAAGGACATGCTCTCCACCCGCGGCTGGTGAGTGCCCACTCGTGGGCTCAGTCCTGTAGTGCATGGCTCGCGTAGCGCCGAGGAAGACGTTTAGCACGGGGCTTTTCTCTCGGGTTTCTGTTTCTGCCGCTGTCGCCAGGCGATTGCCAACCACTTAGGGAAGGGAATTGTGAAAGTCGGCATTCTAGCCGTGCAAGGTGATTTCGAGGCGCACGCCGCAATTCTGCAACGACTCGGCGCTGAGACGGTCGAAGTGCGTACGGTCGCAGAATTGAATGCTTCTGACGGCCTCATCCTTCCCGGTGGCGAAAGCACTACGCAACTCAAATTTCTTCAGCAAGAAGGCCTATTCCAGGCGATACGCAAATTTGCTGAAGAGGGCGGCGCTATTTTTGGTACCTGCGCCGGAGCCATTCTCCTGGCAAAGCAGGTCAAGAACCCGGTGCAGGCCTCGCTCGGCTTGCTGGACATGACCGTTTCGCGCAATGGATACGGTCGCCAACTGGCCAGTGATGTCTTTTTTGGCTCCTGCACGCTGAAAAAAGAGCCGCTCGAAATGGTTTTTATTCGCGCACCTATTATTGAAGTACTCGCCCCTGACATTCGGGTCCTGGCAAAACACAATGGCTCGCCAACACTCGTGCAGAAGGGAATCATTCTTGCAGCAACCTTTCACCCGGAGCTGACGGAGGACGCAACCGTCCACTCCCACTTTCTCGAACTTGCAACAGCGGCTACTCCAAAATCAGCCGACGCCCGCTAGATTGCATCACTGATGAATTCGTTTTATCTTCGAGGGAGATGCCGGAGAACAATAAGTTCCGTGTCCTGTTCGTCTGTCTTGGGAACGCTTGCCGCAGCCCCATGGCCGAAGCCATTGCCCGCTTCTCCGCGAGCGACGTTCTGGAACCGTCGAGTGCCGGGCTATATCCGCTTGGCTACGTGCCGGACATGACCCAATCGACGCTCGCTCGCAATGGGTATGAAGCGAACGGGCTGTCGTCGAAACCACTCCGCGACGCCGATTTCGAAGCGGTCGACCTGGTGATCAATCTCAGTGGCGAACCTCGGCACCTGGCATTTGCCGATCCCGCCAAGGTTGTGGATTGGGATGTGGCAGATCCCTATGGCGCCGATCCGGCTGTTTATCAGAGAATTCTAGAGGATCTCGAACAGCGCGTGGCTGAACTTGCCGCAAGACTGCGCGACAAGTCTAAAGAAAAAAAATGAATGAGAGGGTAGAATCCCTTTGCGGCGAAACAAAACCAGCGTATCGCAAGAAGATTACCTCAAAGCCATCTGGGAGATGCTCGAAGAAGACCAGGTGCCCATCAGCGCGCGGCTCGCTGAGGAACTCGAGGTCACTCCTCCGGCGGTCACGGCGGCCTTGAAGCGAATGGCGCGCGACGGCCACGTCAAGGTGGAACGTGGCGGGCGCATCCTCCTCACTGCCAAGGGACGCAAACTGGCGCAGGATTTGATGATCAGGCACCAGCTCGCAGAAATGTTGCTCACGGAAGTCATCGGCCTTTCTTGGGCTAAAGCGCACGCCGAGGCCGAGCGCATGGAGCATGCCATTTCACCCGAAGTCGAGGCCCTGCTGCTGAAACGTTTTGGCGATCGCAATACTTGCCCCCATGGGGTGCCCATGCGCGGCGGCGTAGCTCAACTTCGCAAAGAAGGAGCTGTCTTGCTCTCTGAGTTGCAAGCCGCGGAAACGGCGGAAATTCTTTGTGTCTACGAGAAGGATGAAGGCTTCCTGGAGTTTCTGGAAGGCTTGCATTTGCGTCCTGCCACAAAACTGGAAGTTTTGAAGCGCGAGTATGACGAAACCATGACCCTTCGCGCTGGTGGCCGCACCATGCATCTCGGCAAGCCCGCTACCAGCCGGATCTGGGTTCGCCGCCTGGCCGCCTAATTCGTCTCGCCCATCAATTTCTTCAGCCTCTCATACCCGGTTCGGCTCACCGGCAGCTTTACGCCATTTGTTAGAATGGCCACGCGACTGTCCTTGCCGTATGGCTCGATGCGCGCCACGCGCTCAAAGTTCACCACGTAGGAGCGATGAATCCGAACGAAAAGAGAGGGATCTAGAGCCGTCTCCAGGCTGGAAATGGTCTGCTGCTTCAGGTGCTTTTTCCCTTCGCTGGCCAGCGAAACGTAGTCATCCTGCGCTTCGGCATAATCAAGCTTCCTCACGGGGATCAGCGTCACACTCGTTCCGTCTTTGATTACGATGCGCTCCAGGAATTGCCCCGGGGGACGCGCTGCTGCCGCCAAGGAAGCCGCATCCGGCCACGCCTCACTTTTCCGGCATTTCGCCCGTTCTAGCGCGGCTTCAAATCGCTCGCGGCTGAAGGGCTTCAGCAGATAATCCACCGCCTGCACTTCGAAAGCCTTCATGGCGTATTGGTCGTAGGCCGTCACGAATATCACCGCAATCCCCGCGGGATCGATCAGCTCCAAAACATCGAAACCCGTCAGCTTCGGCATCTGTATGTCCAGGAATAATAGGTCCGGCTTGTACTCCGTCACGGCTTTCATCGCTTCCAAGCCGTTGGCGCACTCTGCGGCAATTTCAATTTCTGGATGCGCCCCAAGCATTTCACGCAACAGCCTTCGCGCCAGTTCCTCATCATCCACAATCAGCGCTTTCCATTTTCGATAGGAGCCGCTCACTTGCCCTCCTCGGTCGCCGCCGGGAAATACAGAGTCACACGGAAGGTATCTTCTTCGGGCGATGCCTCAAGGTGCGCTTCCTTTCCGTAGCGGGCTTCCAGCCGCCGCTGGACGTTCTTGAGCCCCACTCCATTCTTTCGCGTAGCAAGGGCTTCAGGATCCCAGGTGTTCTCTACCCGCACGGACACGCGACCCGCGTCACGAACGGCCCTCAAGCGAATTATGCCGCCTTCGGGGAGTTGCGCAATTCCGTGGACCACGGCATTTTCGACCAATGGCTGGAGCAACAGCGGCGGTAAGAGGCACGCCTCGGCCTCCTTTTGGATCTCGCGTTCTACCTGCAAGCGGTTGCCAAATCTTACTTTTTCAATGGCACAGTATTTTTCCAACAGGGCAAGTTCTTCGCGCAGCGGAATCACGGGTTTCTCTCCCAGCCCCAAGGTCATGCGCAGGAAATCCGCGAGTAAGACACACATGTCACGGGCACGGGCAGGATCGATGCTGGTGAGGGCGCTGATCGAATTGAGGCTGTTGTAGAGAAAGTGCGGATTGATCTGGGCTTTTAGCGCAATCAATTCCGCTTCCCGCGCCCGCACACTCGATTCCAACGCGCGTTCCTGAGCTTCCTGCGACGCCTTCTGCTCTATCAGTGCGTAATTGAAGGCAACGCTCAGCAAGTAGTAAAGATCTCCGGCGGCGTACAACAACATAACTTTCAGGGAATACTGGCTATAGACGCCTTGCCAGCTTGGAAGCGCTCCCAATTCGTGCGCGATAATACTCCCGACCTTCACCCAGAAGAAGGTCATGACCGTAGCTGCGGCCGTGTGTGTCAGCAACAATCTCCAAAGAGGCGTCCGACCCAGGGGCGCCGTCCTGCAGGAGAACAGGGCTGACCAGGCGCTGACTTGCGCTATTCCAGACAATATTGCGCCCAGGAGGAATGCATTCCGCCACGGCATTCCTCCAGAAGAGTTCAGGATTGGTGCGAGCACGAGGGTGAAAAAAATCCACCCAGCCCAAAACATGACATGCTGTCTTTTTCCCATCTGCAAAAAGTTCCTGCACCCGTCAATTCTTGACGACGATCCCGCCGAACACCGCCCTGCCTCGCAGAATCAACTTCTTTTTGGTGGGAGTTCCAGTCGGGTCAGGTATCGGTGGCCGGGTTTCGTCGCTGTACCCGCCGAAGATGCTCTGTCCCTGGTACACCACGGTCCATCGCTCTGGCACCGTGATTTCAATCCCGCCGAACATTGCCTCAACGATCAGCACGGCTTCCTCACCGTCAATGTCGGCGGACCGGAAGTCCACTTCCACACTTCCAAAGATCGCACTGATGGTGCCGCCTCGGAAATTACTCACTGTGATTCGACGCTCCACGCTGCCAAACACCGCGAACTCATGCATTGTCTGCGCGGAATCACCGCCGTCAGGGGTCTTGGGAAGAGAAGTCCATTGGCGCAATTGCGTACGGCTGAAGATCATCATCACGCCCAGCGCAATCAGAATAACGGGCCAGACGTCCCGCAAGGTCAAGGCCGTAAATCCCAACTTGTTCAACTGCAGAAATCCGCCGATCGCGATGGCCAGAACCCCGAGAACGCGGCCCTCGGGCGACATCAACTTGGCGATTCCCACGATCACGATCAGAAGAGGCCAGAACTTCCAGACTTGTTCTGCTTGCAGGTATCCCATGTGGGCCAAGAGAAACAAAGTCCCCACCACGATCAGGATCAAGCCGGTTAACAAACCGCCCCCATCCCGGTGGCGATTCAGGTTCCTCTCGATCCGCTCATTGACCTGATCCTTAATTTGTTGCTCGAGACTCACTGCGTTTCTCCTGACCGCGAGGCCGTCACAGCGCCGTACGGCGCTTCCGTGCCACGTGCCAAACCACTAGAAACCCCAGGATCACCAGCAATCCAGCCGAAATTGTCATCCAATGAATCAAGAAACTGACACTACCGGAATACCACAATGCTTGCCCGACAACTTGTAGTGTCAACAGTGCCAGTTCCGGTGCCCATTGATACCCCTGCGTCAGTTCTTGCCAGAAGCTCGCATGAAGATATTCGAGAACGGTTCCCAAAGCCACAAGAATGCCTGCGACCGTGCTGATGAGCATAACTTGCCCCAAGCCGCCGTTATGGTCCCTCGCTACGTAAATCGTGCCAGCCATCTTGCCCTCCGGACGGCCCGCGCGGCCGCCCAAAGTGAGATTAAGGGGAAGCCCAGCGGGGCTGCACACTCTAATCGGTGAGCGGCGGCTGGGAATCGGCGAACGGCGGAGACCTGTCGGCGGGCCGAGTGCGCCCACGCTTGCAATGTGGAGGCTAATCTGGCTTACTTAAGGCCATTCAAGCCATTGCTGTGCAATTTCAAAATGGCGGCACAATACTTCAGGGGGAGAGATAGATGCCGGTACATAACGGGCAAGGAACTCGTGCGAGTGGGCCACGCCATCACTGGTTCATCTATGTATTGATTGCTTTTTTTGGCGGGTTGTTGACTTTCGCGGGTGCGCGCGCGCAACAAAAAGCCACCGACGACGCCACGTTCCGCAAATTGATTGACGATTACTGCGTGGCCTGGAGCAGCAGAGATATTGCCAACGCCGCGAAATTCTATGTCAAGGACGACAATCTGGTCTTTTACGATGTGACTCCCTTCTCTTACGCCGGGTGGAAGAGTTACACCATAGGCGCACAAAAAAATCTGCTGGATAACGCCACGAGCATTTCTTTGACTGCCGGAAAAGACTTGAAAGTGACGCGGCACGGAAATATCGCCTGGACCACAGTCTCCATGCATTTTACGGACAAGACTAAGGACGGCAAGACTATGGAGGCAGAGATCCGCTACACGGGTATTTGGGAGAAGCGCGGCAAGAATTGGCTTCTCGTTCACGAGCACCTCTCGGTGCCCGCCAACGGATAACCGGGTGTCCGGAGCAGTTGCATGCGAATTCGTCTCGAAAGTAGATGTGGAACACTCTTCACTATTATTGGATTGCGGCCCGTGGCTATCGCCTGCGCCCTTGGAAAAGCCCCTACCTGCAGTGGCGATTCGAAACTTTCCTTGGTAAAGAAGCAGCCGGGCTGACTGCCGGAAAATTCTTTCGTCTCGTCTGGAAATATCGGGATCAACTGAACCATTTTGCGGATTGGTCTGCGGAGCGGCGCCGCGTTCAACACGAGCGCGATTAGCGCAGGACAAAAAGCAGTAGGTTCTTCAAACGAGTTGCAATTGGCGCACTCTTCTGCGCCAGAAGATCAGCAACAGAATCCCGATCACAATGAGCGCCAGGCTGAGCCCGACCCAGAGTCCCAGTGCTCCCCAGTGGCGCTTGAAGCAGAGCCAGGCGCCCAGCGGCAAACCCATCAACCAATACGCTGAAAAGTGACACAACATCGGTGTTCGCGTGTCGCCGGAACCGCGCATCGCTCCGGTGGCGACTGTCTGGATGCCGTCGAACAATTGGAAAGCTGCACCTGCCGCGAGGAGGGTGATGGCGCTATGAATCACAATTTCATCCCTGGTGTAGATGCGGGCGATAATACGAGGAAAGATGAGCAGGGCGGCGCTCATCAGCGCCATGAAGCTGGCGCCGAGTACAATGGCTGTGTTTCCTGCGTCGCGCGCTCCAGCAGGATCGCGGCGTCCGATCGCTTGTCCGACTCGAACGGCCGCGGCGGACGAAATCCCTAATGGCACCATGTAGGTGAATGCCACGGTATTCAACGCAATTTGGTGGCTTGCCAGCGCGACGGCGCCCAGGCGCGCAATTAACGAAGCAACCATGGCAAACACGCTCACTTCGGCCGTAAGTTGCAGGGCAGCGGGAAGCCCCAGTGCTATGAGGCGGCGGATGCGCTGCAGGTCTGGCTGGACAGGTGTCTTGAGCAGGTCGGTCCGATGCCGACGGTCGTACCACAGCAGGTAAACGACAAGCACGAAGGCCAGGTAGGTGCGTGAAAAAGCGGTGGCCCAGCCAGAACCCGTAACGCCCAGCGCGGGAAAGCCGAACTTGCCGAAAATGAAAATGTAGTTACCGAGGAGATTGATGAGGTTGGCGGAAACCAGTGCGAAGGCAATCGGGCGCACCATGTTCATTCCTTGAAGCGTGCGGCGAACCGCGAAATAGAGCAGCAAGGGAAGGAGTCCGACTCCCAGGGTGCGCATGTAGGGAAGGCCCAGGACGGCGACCCGGTGCTCCACTCCCATGCGCTCGAAATAAAGCGGGATGATCCAGACAGGTATGGCGAGAAAGGGGGCCAGGGCAAAGCTGAGATAGATGCCGTTGAGCAGTGAACGGTGGCAATCCTCGCGGCGGCCCGCTCCGAAAGCCTGCGAAACAAGGGTGTCCAGCCCAATCATCAGCCCTTCGCCGAAGAACGCGAACACAATGAAAATGCTGGAACTGATGCTCACAGCCCCGATGCTCTCGGCACTGTTCGGAAGCCGACCGACCATCATCGTGTCCACGATGATCATGCTCATCCAGCCGATCTCGGCAAGGACCAGGGGAAGGGCCAGTTGCAGGGTGGGGCGAAGTTCATCGCGCAATGTGGGCCAGAACACCATGAGGCGAATAAGAAAGTGTATGCGGCCCAGGGATGGGGGGACAACGAAAAGTAATGAGCTCTGATGCTCCCCTGATCAGTCAGCTAGCTCCACCGGGAAGGGGTCTTGCCAGGCCGTGGGTCCGGTTTGCCGGCGCGGATCCCGAGGCCGCCACCTGGGCCGGGTTTTCCACTGGTCCGGCAGGAAAATGCCACTTTTTCCTTGCACTTACACGCCTCCGAAACGTAATCTTTGCCTATGCCCTTGGGCCTTTCTGCCGGCATACCAAAACCCAAAAACCTTTCTGTCCCCGTGCCTCTGGAGAAGAAACTTGCGCGTGTGGAGGCAGTTTGTCGATGACTGCCATTATTACAGTTGCGAATCAGAAGGGCGGCGTCGGTAAAACAACAACAGCCATTAATCTGTGCGCGGCCATTGCTGCGAAGGGAAGGCGAACGCTCCTGATCGACTTGGACCCGCAGGCCAACTCCACGATTGCCTTTTTTAATATGGGTGAAGTAACGGCGTCTATGTTCGATGTGCTGGGCGATTCCCACGCGCCGATGGCGAACATCATCAAAGTCAGCAAGGACCCTATGCTCTCGGTGGGCCCAGGCCGCCTGGCTCTTGCGAAATTGGAAACAGTACTCGCG
>Ga0307471_100000530_pt1 | contig 19714 bp, 24 predicted proteins | sample atmos_gasesAM3C__2_FD_204566 | JGI IMG/M metagenome (GOLD analysis project Ga0307471, IMG submission 204566) | Hardwood forest soil microbial communities from Morgan-Monroe State Forest, Indiana, United States - atmos_gasesAM3C_515 | ecosystem: Environmental > Terrestrial > Soil > Temperate...
CATGAGCGCCGTAACGATTATGCAAATCTTCGAAGATCATGATGCCTGCGCTGTTTCTGGCCATTGTTCTAGTGCCTGGTTTGTAGGCGCATGTTTTCTTTCATGAGTCGAAACACGTTCTTCAAACGCTCTTCGTAAGATAGACGGGCTACTCGTTCCTCCAGCACACCCTCGAACTGCTCGAGCGTGCGCAAAATTGTAAAGGCGTTGTCGCGGCCAAAGCGGCCTTCCAGATCGGCGAATTCAATCGAGTTCACAGAAAGATCAGACATCGTTATCGCTTCAAAAATATATGAGGTTTTCAATTGTCTGTATTATTGTTTTTGGATGATAACTTACCATATTCGGGTTGTAAATAAGAAAATGGCGACATTTAATTTCGCAAAACAAGAAAATTGCTAGTTTTGTAAAGGCAATAATCAAGCCTAATTCCGCAGATTTTTAAGCCTGTTTCAGCCTGAAACTAAACTAACGCACTAGCCGGGTGCGACATTTTAATAATCAAAAACCCATATCAGGAACGTGACTGTTTTTTTCGCGTGCGCATAAAGCGCCCATAAATTTTGAAATTTGAATCGCAATCGAATCGGTTCCCGCTGCCTTAAATTCGCCAAGAAAGCCTTCTAGCGTGCCCCTTATCAACCAGTCTTCCTCCACAACAAACAGCAACGAGGAGCCGAACATGTTCAAGATTTCTTCGCCCGCCACTTACGCTTTTGCCGCCGTGATGCTTCTCGGCGGTTTGACTGCCGCCGGGCCGGTTTTTGCCCGCGGCGCAAGCTCATCCGTATCTTCGGATTCCTCGCCGATGGATCAATCCGCCGGCGGCAAACGCGAGCGCAGCCCCGAGGCGATGGCCGAACATGTCGAAAACCGCATCAAGACTTTACACAGCAAGCTGAAAATCACGCCGGATCAGGAAACCGCCTGGAACGACGTGGCCCAGGCCATGCGCGACAATGAGGCCAATGTCAGCCAGCTGATTCAGGAACGGCACCAAAATGCCAAAAACATGACCGCGGTAGATGATCTGGCTTCCTACCAGAAAATCGCCCAGGCGCATGCCGACGGCATGACCAAGATGATTTCGGCCTTCCAGTCGCTCTATGACAATATGTCGGATGAGCAAAAGAAAAACGCCGACGAAGTGTTCGGCCGTTTCGAAGGCCATCGCGGCATGATGAAAGCCTCTTCGATGAAGAAGGGCAGCACCAAGGGCGGCAGCGCCCCGATGAATGAAGCCCCCGGCAACGAATAACAAAGGGAGATCGCAATCATGATCAGTCTTTTGACGAAAAAGCGGTTAGGCTTGATCGCCGGCAGCATGGCGATGGCCATGATGCTGACGGTGGCGCTGGCCAGCCCCGCCTGGGCCGATCGCGACGATCGGGATTGGCGCTGGCATGAAAGAGAAGCGAGGCATTGGCATAGGGCACATCCAAGGCCGTTTTATGCCGACATATATGCGCCACCGGTTGTGGTAGTACCGCCGCCGGTTTACTACCCGCCGCCGGCCCCTGTTTATTATGCGCCGCCGGTTTATGCAGAGCCCGAAGAGCCAAGCTTCAATTTCATCATTCCGTTGCATATCCACTAAAGACTAGCCGTAAAGTTTAACCTCGGGAGCTGCTTGTGCAGCTTCCGAGGTTTTGTTTTGAGGTAAAAATTTTCATGCGCCTATGGCTTGCGACCGAGTTCGCTCTGTTTTTCCTCCTCACACCGGCGGCGTTGGCCTTTTATCCCACCCGTTGGGACGGGCATGTCTGCCTGTGGCTGTTTTCGCTTTATGCGTTGTTTGTTCTGACACGTGCGCCCGATTTTTCGTGGCGCCGTTTATGGAACGGCAAAGGCTGGAACGCCACGCACAAAAAGCAGGCGCTGATCCGTTTTGCCATCGCCACCGCCGCGATTATTATTTTCACCTGCGTGATCGCGCCGGAGCGATTGTTCAGCTTCCCCCTAAGGCGGCCGGGTTTGTGGCTGATTGTGATGGTGCTTTATCCGATCCTCTCGGCGCTGCCGCAGGAGCTTGTGTTCCGCAGTTTTTTCTTTCGACGCTATGAGAAATTATTTCCCAACCAAGCGGCGATGATCGTGATGAATGCTTTTTTGTTCGGCTTCATTCATGTGATGTTTCATAATTGGGTCTCGCCCCTGCTCTCGGCCGTGGCAGGTGGGCTGTTCGCCATCAGCTACACGCAACACCGTTCGCTCAAATGGGCCGCACTCGAACATGCTGCCTATGGCTGCATGGTTTTCACCTGCGGGATTGGCTTTTACTTTCTGGTGGGCGCGTTTAGGCCCCATTAAAGCTGTTGTTTTCAAGCATTTTAAGCCGCTATAATGCCTGCCAATATAGGAAAAACGCATAATGGCTTTGCCGCAAACCGCGCCGAAAAAAACAACACTCAGTGACGACGCGGTGCTCGCCTCGGCGCGATTGGTGCTGGTCGCAGAAAGCGCGGCGCTGACCGAATTGGCCGGCGCACTGGGCACCGACTTCATTAAAGCCGTGCGCCTGCTGGTCGCCTGCAACGGCCGCGTGGTGGTCAGCGGCATGGGCAAAAGCGGCCATGTCGCGCGCAAGATTGCGGCGACTTTGGCCTCGACCGGTTCCCCTGCCCTGTTCGTGCATCCGGGCGAAGCGAGCCACGGCGATCTCGGCATGATCGTGCCGGAGGATTGCGTGATCGCGCTTTCCAATTCCGGTGAGACGGCGGAATTGACCGACCTCGTCGCCTACACGCGGCGTTTCTCCATTCCGCTGATTGCCATCACTTCGGGCGCGCAAAGCGCGCTGTCCGGCGCGGCAGACGCCACGCTTCTGCTGCCCGCCGTTCCCGAAGTGTGTCCGATGGGCCTCGCGCCTACGACCTCAACCACCATGATGCTGGCGCTGGGCGACGCGCTGGCGATTGCCGCACTCGAATGCAAGGGATTCACGGAAGAGGATTTCCGCAATCTGCATCCCGGCGGCAAGATCGGCAAAATTCTGCTGCGCGTGAGCGACATCATGCACGGCAAGGAGAAATTGCCGCTGGCGAAGGAAACGGATGCCATGAGCCATGTGCTGGTCGTGATGACCGAGAAAAGCTTCGGCTGCGCGGGCATTGTCGATGCCGGCGGCGCGCTGATCGGCATCATCACCGACGGCGATTTGCGCCGGCATATGGAAGGCAATCTGGTTCAGAAAAAAGCCGGCGACGTGATGACGAAAAGCCCGCTAACGGTCGCGCCCTCGATGCTCGCCGCCGAGGCCCTGCAAATCCTCAACGACAAAAAACGCACGCAGTTATTTGTCGTGGATGACGGCAAGCCGGTAGGCATCCTGCATATTCACGATGTGCTAAGGGCGGGGGTGGCGTAAAGCAATCTGAAATTAAGCCTATTGTCTCGCATCAGCGCCCGGCGCGCGTTTAGCTGAACAAAGTCAGAATGACACGTTTTCTATAGGCGTCGGCCGCCTCATCGCCCAGCTCTCTTCTGGCCGCCACATAAAATTGTGAATCTAGTTCTTCCTGACTGGCTGCTGAAAATAAAAATCTCACACCATTTATCGGCCGGAATAAGACCACCACGGAAGCTGTATTTTCCGGCATGATCTGCCTTTTCTTGGCATGATCGGTGAATGGATTTTTTAACCACTCCTTCCAAGACTTTGGATCCTTACTGTAGTCATGCAATGTTCCTACGGAAATGGGCCGTGATTTATATCTGTCATGGAAAGGCAAGCGTAAGGTTCCTAGAGCATTCCTCTTTGCAAATTCATCACGCCCTAGAACTTCCTTGATTTGACTAATAGCAAGCGTGGCTACTTCATCTTTGTGAGTTAAATCGATAACTGAGTGCGGTTTCCATCGAGCCAATCGATGGGGCCGCGAAACAACTTCATCAACAGCATATCTAATTGTAACCATAACTTCAGCAGCCATAATTTCCTCCCTCATATAAATCCAAGATACAGGCAGCTTAACAAGCGCACGCAACTTGGCAATTTAAAAAAAACAAAGCACACAACTATGGTTAACGCGTGGGCTTTTTCTTCGCCAACCGATCAAACTCCATCAGCATCTTGATCAGCTTCGGCAATTGCTTGAGCGGTATCATACTCGGCCCGTCGCAGGGCGCGTGGTCGGGGTCGTTATGGGTTTCGATGAATATGGCGGCGAGGCCAACGGCGACGGCGGCGCGCGCCAGCACCGGCACGAATTCGCGCTGGCCGCCGGCGCGGTCGCCTTGCGCGCCCGGCTGCTGCACCGAATGGGTGGCGTCGAACACAACCGGATAACCTGTTGCCGCCATCACCGGAAAGGTGCGCATATCCGTGACCAGCGTGTTGTAGCCGAAGCTCGCACCGCGCTCGCACAACAGAACATTGTCGTTGCCGGTGGAGGCGATTTTGGCCGCCACATGCTTCATGTCCCACGGCGCCAGGAACTGGCCTTTCTTGACGTTGACCGGCTTGCCGGTCTTGCCGGCAGCCAAAAGCAAATCGGTCTGGCGGCACAGAAAAGCGGGAATTTGCAAAATATCGGCCACTTCCGCGACCTGCGCGCATTGTTCCTTCTCATGCACATCCGTCATCACTGGCAGGCCGGTTTTTGCGCGCACCTCGGCCAAAATCGGCAGCGCCTCTTTCAATCCGATGCCGCGCCCCGAAGCGAGCGACGAACGGTTCGCCTTGTCGAACGAGGTCTTGTAGATGAAATTGACCTTCAGCCTTTTGGCAATGGAGGCCAGCGCCGAACTCATCTCCAGCGCATGCGCGCGCGATTCCAACGTGTTGGGCCCGATCATAAAAACCAGCGACAGATCGTTGCCGATCTTGAATTTGCCGCCTTTTTTGGGCCGCTCGATGGTGATGTGTTTCTGCGTCGTCATTTCCGGGCTTCCTGCTGTTCCCGCCGCCGGTAGCTATACCAGCCGAGCGGCAGGCTGGCCATATAGGCGAGGCCCGCGGCCGCCAGCGTCAGCCAGGTGTTGGTGATGATGGCGGCCATCAGCAGCACGGCTGCCGTCAGGATCGGCGCCACCCAGACTGGTTTCACGCGCAAGCCTTTGAGGGAAAGCGTTGGTAACCGGCTGACCATCAACCCACCGACCAAAATCAGCCACACGGCAATCAGCGGCGGCGGCAATTGGGCGTTCGAACCGAATTCGAGAACGAAAATCAGCGGCAAAATCGCGAGGCCCGCGCCGCCCGGCGCCGGCACGCCGGTGAAATAACGCTTGGCCCACAGCGGCGCCGAATGATCCTCGAGCATCGTGTTGAAGCGTGCGAGACGCAGTGCCGCGCACACGGCGAACACCAGCACCGCAATCCAGCCGAGATGCGTATCTTCCTTGAGCGCCCACTGATACATGATGAAGCCCGGCGCGACGCCAAAACTAATCGCATCCGAAAGACTGTCGAGCTCGGCGCCGAATTTGCTGGCGATGTTGAGCATGCGCGCGATGCGGCCATCCATCGTATCGAAAATGCCGGCCAGCACCAGCGCCAATACCGCCCGCTCCCATTGATCGTGCAGCGCGTAGCGCATCGCCGTCAGTCCCGAGCACAGCGACAGCAAAGTCAGCATGTTCGGCAGCAGCCGCGTGAGCGGCAAATCCTTACGGGGACGCAAGCCGAGGGCCATTAGCGCGCCTCCAAAAATTTTGTTCCTCCCCCCTTGCGGGGGAGGTTAGGAGGGGGGTTCGTGCAACAAATTCTTAGCTCGGTTTTTGTGGAGAGAACCCCTCCCCTAGCCCCTCCCGCAAGGGGAGGGGAACACATTTGTATCTGCTTCATTTACCGTCTCTCTCCTTGGCGAGCCTGTTCATCCGATTTGCAATCGGCGATCACGGTTTCACCGCCAATCATATATTGACCGACGGCAACCAGAGGCGAAAGGCCGGGCGGCAGATAAAGATCGACGCGGCTGCCGAAGCGGATGATGCCGAAACGCTCGCCCGCGCGGAACCGGTCGCCCTGCTTGGCGTCGCACAGAATGCGCCGCGCGATCAGGCCTGCAATCTGCACTACGCCGAGCGTCTCGCCCGCATGCGGATGTTCGCCGGTCAGTTGCAGACCGACGGCCATGCGTTCGTTATCCTCGCTGGCTTTTTCGAACGAGGCGTTGATAAAAGTACCCTTGCGGTAATGGCAGCTCATCACCGTGCCGTCGGCCGGGATGCGGTTGACGTGAATATCCATCACATTGAGAAAAATGCTCACACGCCAGCGCGGCTCGGTGCCGAAGCCGAGATCGCCCGCCGGCGTAACCTGCTTGATAACCACGACCTTGCCATCCGCCGGGCTAGCGATCAGGCCCGATCGCACCGGCGTCACGCGATCAGGATCGCGGAAGAAATAGGCGCACCAGGCGGTCAGCAGCGCGCCCAAAACGAACAGGGGCCAGCCGATCAGGGACAGCAGCAGCGTGAGGCCAGCTGCAATGCCGATGAAGGGCCATCCGGCTGGGTGGAAGTAATTGATGAGGTCTTTGACGATCACGTTGTCAGGGATTTTCATTTTTGGCTCAGGAAGTTGGCTGGAAGCTCATGTTAAACGCGCTGTCTGTGTTGTGCAATCGGATAGCCACCTTACTTTTTATTCTCCGCCACCGGTATTATTTGCCCCGGAATAAGTTTATCCGGCGGCATGGCCGTGCCGGCGTCGGGCTTGAGGATGGCCATAACAGCATGATCGACGCCCAGCGGCTCGCCGACCATCCAACTGTCATTGCCGGTTTGCAGGAGCGCTGGCTGATCGCCGTTATCTTTCGTCTCCGGCCATGGCAATTTATAGTTGCGGCGATCCTGCACGGTGGCGCCGGTGATTTCATCCAGCCGCAGATTGAAGGATTTTTTGCCGCTTTCCAGCATGACGGGGAAAATCCAGCGGCCTTGCCGATCCGTCACGCCCGTCCCGATTAATTCATTGTTGTTGTAAAGCTGAACAATGCTGTCGGGCGCGGCATGGCCGGCCGCCAGCGGCCCCTGCCCCTCGCGTTCCTGAATTAAGGTGAGCGCCAGATCGCCTTCCTCGGGCGCCGGGCTTTCCAGCAGATGCGGCGCATCGGCCAGATCGGCGCGCCACCACAGCCAGGCCTCGTCCGCCGACGGATCCGGCACGAACAGGGCCAATTGCCCGGCGATGGTCGAGGCATGCTCTTTCGGCTGCCAGCTCAGCAGGAAGGTGCGCAGGGTACGGCGATCGTCATCCGCGAAGGCCATAGTCCATTTGCCGCTGTCGTCGGCAGGCTCCTCGGCGATTTCCTTGCCCTGCTCGGTGATGCGGACAATCACATTCGCGGGCGCCCAGCCGGATAGCTCGACGGCATCGGCCGAAAAATCCGCCGAGCTAATGCCGGCCGGCGCAGGCGCCGATGTTTCCTGACGCGCCAGCAGGCGATGAAACAGATGGCTATGCGCAATATCGCGGGCAATCTCGAACGCGACGAAAACGCCGAGAATGGCCGCGGCGGCCGCCAGCGTCATAGCCACCGGATCGCGCCGGGTGACGGACAGGAAGCGTTTATGATCGCCCAAAATCCTCATCCCGCAGCCCATAGCATAAAACATCGCTTTATTTCCATTTTTACGTGAATATAGCCTTGCAAGGCTTTGAAAAATCATGTTGATATTCTAAAAACAGCGTCGATATTCTATTAACTAATTGCGCTTAAGGTTTGCGCCGGTTGCCTTCAGGTTTCACCGCACAGGTCTATCTTGCCCATCCAGTCGGTCTGTCTTTATTGCGGCTCCTCCAACGGCGTGGACGCGCGTTACCAAAAAATCGCGCGCGATCTCAGCACGGCGCTTGCCCGACGTAAGCTGCGTATCGTCTACGGCGGCGGGCATGTGGGTCTTATGGGCATCATCGCCGACGCCGCCCTCGAAGCCGGCGCGCGCGTGATCGGTATCATCCCCGAGCATATCCGCGCGATGGAGGTTCAGCATACCGGCCTCACCGAGCTGCATGTGGTGCCCGACATGCACACGCGCAAGCGCATGATGGTCGAACGCGCGGATGCTTTCGTTATTCTGCCGGGTGGGCTCGGAACTCTGGATGAGACGTTCGAGATCATCACCTGGAAAAAACTCAAATTGCACGACAAGCCGATCATTATTTTCAACCAGGACGGCTATTGGGATCCTTTGATCAAATTGATCGAACATACGGTCAAGGCAGGCTTCGCTCAGCCACGCGACCGCACGCTTTTCACGGTGACGACGAGCATCGAGGAAACGCTTGCAGCGCTGACCGGCCATAAATCGCGCGCGCCGGTGAATGTCGGACTCGGCTGATCGTTAACACCGTTAATTCTTTCTCAACTGTTTGACAGCGATAGTGCGGGCCCCGCCGGCGCTCGTCGCGCGGGCGTTTTGGCTTGGCCGAAAAATCCGGGAGCTTGTATGGGCAAAATCAAGGTCAAAAATCCGCTGGTCGAAATGGACGGCGACGAGATGACCCGGATCATCTGGAAGATGATCAAGGACTGGCTGATCCTGCCCTATCTCGAGGTCGACCTAAAATATTTCGATCTCGGCATCCAGCAGCGCGACAAGACCGAGGACAAGGTCACGGTCGAGGCGGCCGAGGCGATCAAGAAATACGGCGTCGGCGTCAAATGCGCCACCATCACGCCCGACGAGGCGCGGGTGAAGGAATTCAATCTCAAGAAAATGTGGAAATCGCCCAACGGCACTATCCGCAACATTCTCAACGGTACCGTGTTCCGCGAGCCGATCCTCATCAGCAACGTGCCCCATTACGTGCCGCACTGGAAAAAACCCATCGTCATTGCACGCCATGCCTATGGCGATCAGTACAAGGCAACCGACTTTCGCACGCCTGGCCCCGGCACACTGACCATCACCTTCCAGCCCGCGGGCGGCGGCGCGCCGATCACGCATGAGGTGCACAAATTCCCCGGCCCCGGCGTAGCTCTGGCCATGTATAACGAAGATGAATCGATCCGCGGCTTCGCGCGCGCCTGCATGCATTATGCCCTCATGCGGCATTACCCGATGTTTTTGTCGACCAAGAACACGATCCTCAAAGCCTATGACGGGCGCTTCAAGGATATTTTTGCCGAAACCTTTGACACGGAATTCAAGGATAAATTTGCCGCCGAAGGGATTACTTACGAGCATCGGTTGATCGACGATATGGTTGCGCAATCGATCCGCGACGAGGGCGGCTTTCTGTGGGCCTGCAAAAATTACGACGGCGACGTGCAATCGGATACGGTCGCGCAAGGTTTCGGCTCGCTGGGCCTGATGACTTCGGTGCTGCAGTCGCCCGATGGCAAATATATCGAGACCGAGGCCGCGCATGGCACGGTGACGCGCCATTACCGCGATCATCAGGCGGGCAAGGAAACCTCGACCAACCCGATCGCCTCTATCTTCGCCTGGACGCAAGGGCTGCAATATCGCGGCAAGCTGGATGAGACGCCGGATGTGGTCAATTTCGCCAAGACGCTGGAACAGGTCTGCGTCAAGACCGTCGAACAAGGCTCCATGACCAAGGATCTCGCCCTGCTCATCGGACCCAAGCAGTCCTGGCTCAACACCAAGGGCTTTCTCGAAAAAATCACCGATGGCTTAAAGGCGGCCTGGAAATAAGCCTGTTTTTAATAATCCAATAAAAATCAGATAGTTATTATACTTCTCTCAAGCAATACAAAGGATCCTCAAATTGTATTTGGCATCGAAACTAATACTAGTGTCAAAATAAATATTAAGTAAAGTCCGTCACCGATCTATTATCATTACCGCCCTGATTAATATTCGGGCAAAACGACGATCGAGTCCGGCATGTACGTCCTTTCCGCAATCGGAAAACGATGGAATTCTAAAGACGTTGTCATCATGCTGGCGCTGGTGGCGATTTATTTCAGCGCCTCGAAATTCGGTTTTGGCCTGGCCACCGCCGCCAAGCAGGTATCCGCCGTATGGCCGCCGACCGGTATCGCGCTGGCCGCAATGTTGCTGTATGGGCCGCGCGTCTGGCCGGCCATAGCCCTCGGTGCTTTTCTTGCCAATGTCACGACCCATGAGCCGGTGGCGACTGCGTGCGGCATTGCCATCGGCAACACACTGGAAGCCGCTGCGGGCGCATGGCTGCTGCGCCGCCTGGCTGGTTTCGATCCCGCGCTCGGACGGCTCCGGGACGTGCGCGGTCTTTTGATCTTCGCGGCCTTGATGAGCACTACGATCAGCGCCACCGTCGGCGTTACCAGCCTGTGCCTCGGCGGCGTACAGCCCTGGGCAACCTATCGTTCGCTATGGCTTTTGTGGTGGGTGGGCGACGCGACGGGCGCCATCATCGTAGCACCTTTGCTTTTGGTATGGGGAAATCAGCTACGTCCCGCCTGGAACAGCCGCGCTCTTATCGAGGGTTTCCTGCTGGCCGCAGGCTTGTCTCTCCTATGTCTTGGACTGTTCGGACAAAAATCGATCGCTGGCTTGTATACTAACGATTTTGTTTATCTGGTTTTCATCTTCGTTATATGGACGGCAAGCCGCTTTGGCCAGCACGGAACGACGCTGGTAACGGCGGCGGTCTCCAGCATTGCGATAGGGGCGGCTTTCCTTAATTCGGGCCCTTTCACCAGCATGGCGCCCGACCAGAATCTGGCCGCGCTGCAAATTTTCGTGGCGGTGCTGGCGATGACCGGCCTTTTCCTCGGCGCGGCCATCACCGAGCGCAAGAATGTGGAGAAAGCCCAGATGCATGACATCGCCCGGCGCGAGCAGGCTGAAAACGCACTCAAGGCGGCCAACCGCAACAAGGACGAATTTCTCTCGACGCTGGCGCATGAATTGCGCAATCCGCTGGCGTCGGTTTCCGGCGCGCTTTATCTTTTGCAATCGCCGATGACCGGCCCCGAGCAACGCGCCAAGGCACAAACCATCATGGAGCGTCAGCTGCAGCAGGTCATAAGGCTGATCGAGGATCTGGTCGATGTGGCGCGCATTTCGCACGGCAAGATCGACCTGCGCCGCGAGCCGGTGGCCCTGTCCGAAGCGATCGCGCTCGCCGCCGAGACCGCAACCCCTTTCATGGAACACAACCGGCATGTGTTTCTGATCGAATTGCCTCCCGAACCGCTATGGCTCGACGCCGATCCCACCCGCCTCACGCAGATTTTCGTCAATCTTCTTAACAACGCGGCCAAATATACGCCGGCCGGCGGCCACATCACCCTGAAGGCCGAAAGCGACGGATCGGCCCTTACGGTGCGCGTGCGCGACAACGGTATCGGCATCACGTCCGACATGCTGCCAAAAGTATTCGACATGTTCGCACAGGCGCAGAACACCTCGATGCCGAACCCAGGCGGTCTTGGCATCGGCCTGACGCTGGTCAAGCAGCTGACCGAAATGCATGGCGGCCAGGTACAAGCGCACAGCGCCGGGCCCGGCGCGGGCAGCGAATTCATCGTGCGGCTGCCGCTGATAGCGGCGCCGGCCGCGCGCGCCGAACCGGTGCGCGCCCCGGCGCAAAATTCGCGGACATTCCGAATCCTGCTGGTCGATGACAATGAATCTTTCGCCGAAACCTTCAGCCACATGCTGCGGCTGCTCGGGCATCAGGTGCTTCTCGCGCATGACGGACCGGCGGCACTGCGCGTCGCCGAATCTTGCGTACCCGAAATCGTGCTGCTCGATATCGGCTTGCCGGGAATGAATGGCTATGACGTATGCCAGAAAATGCGGGCGATGCCGGCGTTAAGGTATAGCGTGCTGATCGCGCAAACCGGCTATAACCAGCCGGAGCATCGCGAGCGTCTGCGTGCAGCCGGTTTCGATTATCATCTGGTCAAGCCGGTGAAATTCGATATGCTTGAGACTTTACTGCAATCCATCGCCGCCAGCGCTGGCATTCCCGCCAAGGAAGCTTCCTACCGCAAAGCCGGGTGAAAAAGCGCGCTGACCGAGGATGCTGGTAGTAATTTTTGGGCTAGTTTACCGTTCTTCGCTGGCTCTGCTAAGTTTTTCGGCAGCTTGCTGATTTTTTCTCGTCACGTCGGCATAATAAGATGTGAGATCTTCCGAAGCCTGCGGTCGAATTTCGTCGGAATAACTCGCCGCATTTTTTTGAGCAATTGGATTCGCGGCATTATGAATGGCATTGGGATTTTGGATTTCACTGACCGTGGCGGCTTCCGTTGCTTCCGGGCTCGCGTTCAAACCGCTGATCCGGTCCGCTTCGGGGCTCACCTGGAGCATGCCGTGGCCATAGCCCCAAGCCTGCGCCGAATGGATAGGCATTAAAAAGGCGCCGGTTATAACCGCAGCGCTTAGTATGATTGAAGTACGCATAAGATCCTCCTTTCGACAGTGAAAGAAGAAATCTACCGGCTGCCGAATAAAGATCGTATTAGAATTAGGCTAATTGACGAGCGCCAAACAGGTGCGTCAATTAGACTATACGGCTAAGCAGCCAATTTTCCTGCAAAAACGAGTTATGGTTAATACCGCCCATGTCCCGGCAGGCGGAAATCGCCGCTGCCCTGGTCACCTTCACTGGCACGCTGCTTCTTGCCCACATTCTGGTAGGCCATGCGCGCATGGTCGATGCAGTAAGGCAGGCCTTCGTAGGCTGAACAGCCGCAGAAGCGGAAATCGGGCGAGCGCGGATCGCCGATCGGCCAGCGGCAATGGCGTTCGCCGGCCTTGGTGACGGCGATGCCTTCGGTGCGCCGGATATTGTCGAGCGCCGTGATGCTGTCCTTGGACGGCTTGATGGTGCTGGGTAGCGCCACCGGCGGCAGCGGACGCAGCATCGCGCGCTTCTTGCTGGTGCGCACGATGGGCGTCATGACGTCGGGCGGCATGCCGGCGCGGCCTTCCTCGTCGCGCTTGATCGGCGAAGGACGCGAGGACAATTTGAGGCGGTGCGCCTTGCCGATGACGGCATTGCGCGTGAGGCCGCCCAACCGCTTGGCAATTTCGCTGGCGCTGTAGCCGTGGCCCCACATTTCCTTGAGCATTTGGATTTTCTGTTCAGTCCAGCTCATGATTCGCATGCCTCCTGCATAATTGTGGTTGAAGACTCGAGGGGTGGAAAGCCCGCTTAAAGTCGCGATTCCGGCTTCGAAATCGTATTGTTGGAGATTGGATTGAGTAGGCTAGATATTGTGACTGTGAGTCGCATCAATACCAGATATGCGCCCCCGATTCTAGGAAAACACATTATGTTGTGGAAAAAGCTAAAGTGAAATCTAAATGTAGTTTTTCAAACTTATGAACTTCAAATCTATTTTTATCTTGCCCACATGACCAGAAGATTACTTTCTTGTGCAATTTGGCGTGTAAGAACCGAGTTATCCACAACTTTCTTGTTCACGCATTGGTCTGGCGCCCTTACCCAAAACGTGTAATACCGACGCAAAATAAAAACGGATAAGGGAGCACAATTATTTTAAACTCGGAAAATCTTCCTGCAGAACTGATTGCTTTGCGCGGCAAGGATTACTTGCCGATTGCTTTGGCAAATATAGAAAAAGCTATCGAGCAAGCAGGTATAGATAGAAATCATCCTGATTCAGACTGGCTTCACTATCCGGTTATTCAGAACGTGCTCATTGTTCTGGCCTATCAAAATGGCGGCGAGGTATGGAGATATAATCGCCAGCTCGTCCTGACTCACCTTATTATCGTTGCAAATAATACGGTAAATGATCCCCATTTAAGGCTGGACGGCAAAGATCGAGTCCTTCGCGCGTTCAGATTATTGATTCACGATTTGGGAGAAAAAGCATGGGCTCTTCGCCATGATCCAGACAGGATGATCGCGTATACTGTCACGCTTTTGAGAAACGAGGACGGATATACCGATGAGGATAGAAAAGCATGCGAAGATTCAGCCCATGCTTACACCGATCCGCCGCATTTATACGGTGGGCTGCGTTTTCGACATCAAGAAATGATTCTTAAAGAAACTGACGACGAAGAAATGCACCACGGAAGAACCTATGACAAGCTTAGCCAGGCGGAAACAGGCGACCGAGACCATTTTAAAGCCGTTCTCGACGAAATTCTTGTCCGCATAAAAGCCGGTGAACCTATCGATGGCCAATATGTCGCCGAACAAGCCGAGAACACTCAAAATGCTTATGGAAATGCTCTTGATAGGGCACCTGTTGTTCAAGCCGCTACACTTGTAAGAGACGAATTGAAAGCGCGCCATGCAATCGCTTCTAATGATCTTAGACTGATAGCTCGTCAGCTTTGGGACATAGCTGCCCAATGCAAGAAAACTGCCGAACCAATTGTCGAGCGATTTGTACAAACGGCCGATGAAGCTACCACCACCGGTCCAGGCTCTCGTCCGATCGAACAAGCGGGCGCGCATCAATTGTGCATGCTGCCGGAAGCCGCTTCTTAATAGCCAATAAATTTAACGCCTTCGGAGCCGCGTTCTCTCCGGCCGAATCATGCTATCCCGCTTTCCGCCCGTAACGGCCAAGCGCGATTCCGATGCCCGATCTCTTCCGCTCTACTGCCAAGAAAAAAAATAACTCCTACAACGCCCGCGACATCGAGGTGCTGGAGGGGCTGGAGCCGGTGCGCCGCCGGCCCGGCATGTATATCGGCGGCACCGATGAATCGGCCATGCATCATCTCGCCGCCGAGGCGCTCGACAACGCGATGGACGAGGCGGTCGCGGGCCATGCCAGCCGCATCGAGGTCGAACTCGCCGCCGACAATCAGGTGACCGTGCGCGACAACGGGCGCGGCATTCCCATCGACAATCATCCGAAATTTCCCGGCAAATCGGCACTCGAAGTGATCATGACCATGCTGCATTCGGGCGGCAAATTTTCGAACAAGAATTACGAAACTTCGGGCGGCCTGCATGGCGTCGGCATTTCGGTGGTCAACGCACTGTCGGAGGAGCTCACGGTTGAGGTCGCGCGCGACAAGCAGCTTTATACGCAGAGCTACAGTAAGGGCGCGCCCAAGGGAAAATTGAAAAAAGGCGGCGCGGTGAACCGGCGCGGCACAACGATTATCTTCAAGCCCGACACGGGAATTTTCGGCACCAAGGCGAAATTCAAGCCCGCCACTCTGTTCCGCATGGCGCGCTCGAAAGCCTATTTGTTCAGCGGCGTCGAAATCCGCTGGCATTGCGATAAAGCACTGATCAAGGGGGAAGACGAAACCCCGGTCGAAGCGGTTTTGCATTTCCCCGGCGGCCTGACCGATTTTCTGGCAACGGAGCTCGAAGACCGCGACACGCTGACCAAAGAAGCCTTTGCCGGCAGCGCCGATTTGCCCGACAAGCAAGGCAAGGTCGAATGGGCGGTGGCGTGGCCGGAAGACGGCGAAGGATTCTGCCATTCCTATTGCAACACGATCCCCACGCCCCAAGGTGGCACGCATGAAAGCGGCATGCGCGCGGCATTGCTGCGCGGCTTGCGCGCCTATGGCGAACTCACCGGCAACCGCCGCGCGACCGCCATCACCGGCGACGAGGCGTTCGGCGATGCAGCCCTGCTGCTGTCGCTTTTCATCCGCAACCCGCAATTCCAGGGCCAGACCAAGGAAAAACTGGCGAATGTCGAGGCCGCGCGCCTGATCGATCAGGTGGTGAAGGATCATTTCGATCACTGGTTGGTGGCGGATGCCGCCGGCAGCAAGGCCCTGCTCGACAAGCTCATCTTCCGCGCCGAGGAACGCGCCCGCGCCAATCAGGCCAAGGATCTCGCGCGCAAAAGCGCCACCCGCAAAACCCGCCTGCCCGGCAAACTGGCCGACTGCTCGCAAAGCGCCGCCGAAGGCACCGAAATTTTTCTGGTCGAGGGTGATAGCGCCGGCGGCTCGGCCAAGCAGGCGCGTAACCGCAACACGCAGGCGATTTTGCCTTTGCGCGGCAAAATCCTCAACGTTGCCAGCGCCACCATAGACAAATTGCAGGCCAACAAGGAATTGATGGATCTGACGCAGGCGCTCGGTTGCGGCGTCGGCGCGGATTTCGATGTCGACAAATTGCGCTACGAACGCGTGATCATCATGACCGACGCCGATGTGGACGGCGCGCATATCGCTTCCTTGCTGATGACGTTTTTCTACCGCGAGATGCCGGGCTTGATCGATTCCGGCCGCTTGTATCTGGCGCAGCCGCCTTTGTATCGCCTCAGTCAAGGCGATCTGGTGCTTTACGCGCGCGACGACGCGCATAAAGACACGCTGATGAAAAAGGATTTCAGCGGGCGCGGCAAGATCGATATCAGCCGTTTCAAGGGGCTGGGCGAAATGATGCCGGCGCAGCTGAAAGAAACCACTATGGACCCGAAGCGGCGCGCCCTGCTGCGCGTGATCGTGACCGGGGCGGGCGCCAAAGGCACGCCCAAGGACATCAAGGACACCGAAAAACTGGTGGAAAGCCTGATGGGCCGCAAGCCGGAACTGCGCTTTAAATTTATTCAGGAGAATGCGAAGTTTGTCAGGGAAGTCGATATTTGACGCTTGACGTATAACGTCAAGTATACTATATATCGGTATGATCGTAAGCTTTCGCGACAGACGCACCCGTTTGTTCTTCGAGGGCTTTCGGGTGAAGGCGTTTCACGGCATCGCCCGCGCGGCGATGCTGCGCATGGAGCGCTTGCACGCGGCTGACAAACTTATGGCGTTAAACACGCCGGGCAACCGGCTTGAAGCGTTAAAAGGCGACCGGAAGGGACAATACAGCATTCGCATCAACGATCAGTGGCGGATCTGTTTTGAATGGCCGGACGGATCCGCCCGGCCCGGTCAATGTAGAAATCGTGGATTATCACTAAGGAGGCAACATGACCCGTATCCTTATTCATCCCGGCGAGCATCTGGCCGACGAGCTTAAGGCCTCCGGCATGAGCGCCAACGAACTGGCCCGCCATATCGGCGTGCCGACCAACCGGCTGACCCAAATTATAGGCGGCAAACGCGGCATTACGGGCGACACGGCCTTGCGTCTTGGCCGCTGGTTCGGCACGGGCCCCGACATCTGGATGCATTTGCAAAAGAACTACGAATTGCGGCTAGCCGAAAATATGATCGGCAAAGAATTAAAGAAAATCGCGCATCATCGAAAAAAAGTTGGGCATTACAGCACCGTCATGCAGGAAGGCAGTACATCCACTCACTAGAAAGAGACTTATGCATATCACACCTATCGAACTCGTGGGTCTCGCCGCCGCCGGCCTGACGACGCCGAGCTTCATTCCGCAGGCCATCAAAATCCTGCGCACGCGCGAGACAAAGGCGATTTCGCTTGGCATGTACGCCATGTTCACGGCGGGCACGACTTTATGGGTCATCTACGGAATGACGATCGGCAGTCCGGGTATCATCATCGGCAATGCAATCTCACTGGTATTTGTCGCCGCCATTCTTGTCTTGAAACTCAAGCATGGGTAATGCTGTCGCATCTACCGGTGACCGAAAATGGAAAGGCTGAGGGCCGCAAGCCGGGACTGCGCTTCAAATTTATTCGGGAGAATGCGAAGTCTGTCAGGGAGGTGGATGTTTAATCCATGATCTTACTTATGCAAGTAAATACAGATAAACGACCAAGCATTTAGATTAACATATGATATATTTAGGTCCAGACTCAATTTAGGGATTGACCATTGAAAAGATTCACTTTCGATGTCATCCCGACCAAACGATGCAGGGCCGGATTCAAACTGGAACTCAGTTTAATCGATTGATTTTGCTGAACACCAGTACAACATCCCTCATCGAATGGTTAAATTGAGTTCAGACCCTAGTTGGAAAAATACTGGCAGAGGCTATATGACAACCAATCAATTTATTTTGGGCAATAAAAACAATATTTCTCTTAGCTCTGAAAGCTTGGCATTTGCCCGCGCGGTTTTTGCGGCCACAGGTGTCGACGATTTATATCAGAACGCACCAACGGCTGCACCGGTCGCTAAGTTGTTACAACCTGAATTTTTGGAATCTTTTTATGATCCAAATGCTGTTACTACGTGCGTAGATTTTTATCTAAATAGTAACGGCGAATCGAAAGTAACCAATACAGAAGCTCATGCTTACGAAAAACCTTTTCTCTCCCTCAGCAAAAAAGAAACGCATGAGGAAGAAACAATCTCGATTATCCCGTTTTCAGAAGTTGCTACTATAAGGGCGGCTTATGCCGATCATGTTGCCTCCTTTAATCAATGCGCCGAATGGCTTTGCACCATGAATGGCTATATGAGTGCTAGATACAGACACGGCGGGAGTATACATTTTGATCATGCGGAAGCTACTAGACGGTCCTTAATTCATTTATCCGTTGTTGGAAAAGGCGCAACCAGATACGTCCCTAACGAAGACGCTTACGATATTCTTAGAAATTCCAGAGTCCGGGTGTTTGCATCTATTCTTGATTTACGGTTCGATGCGGATAGTTTCCAGGATAGAATTGCGGAGTTTTATTCTGAACTCACTACTGGTATCTTTAATAGACATGATGAAGTATCTGAAACTCAAAATCGGCTGAGGGAGGCTCTCGTACCATTGCCTACCGGTGTCGATAATGTCTTACATTTTCTCAGTATTCATTCTCAAGATACTCGAATTTCTCAAAATCGAGTTTGTGCAAAAGGCGTAACGCATTTCGTGCCTAGATAATCTCTATGTTACTTATCGCGCGGAATGATTGACCTCATTGCCTAAAACCCATTATTGTGCTTATCCAATTGGTTTAGGCGGAGATTTCTTGATGTCGATGAGCGACCGCGACGGGGTGATCTGGTTCGACGGCAAAATGGTGCCGTGGCGCGAGGCCAATGTGCATGTGCTGACGCACAGCTTGCATTACGGCATGGGCGTGTTCGAAGGTATCCGCGCCTACAAGACCGACAAGGGCACCGCCATTTTTCGCCTGAAGGAACATATCACGCGCCTGATGCGCTCGGCGCATATTTTGGGCATGCCGATGCCCTACGATCAGAAGATGCTCGAAAAAGTATGTCTACAGGCGGTGACGGAGAACAAGCTCGACAGCGCCTATATCCGCCCCTTGTGTTTTTACGGCGCCGAAGCCATCGGCGTGCATGCCGAAAATCTCAAAACGCATGTCGCGGTGGCGGCATGGAAATGGGGCGCTTATCTGGGCAAGGATGCCATCGAAAAAGGCATCCGCGTCCATACCTCATCTTACATGCGCCATCATGTGAACATCACGCTTTGCAAGGCGAAAGCGGTCGGCAATTACAGCAATTCGATCCTCGCTTTGCGCGAGGCCAAAGAATATGGTGCCGACGAGGCGCTGCTGCTCGATCCGGAAGGTTACGTGGCTGAAGGCAGCGGCGAGAATATCTTCATCGTGCGCGACGGCGTGCTTTATACGCCGGATGCCGCTTCGGCGCTTGAAGGCATCACGCGCGACACGGTCATGATCCTCGCGGCCGAAGCCGGCTATACAGTGCGCGAGAAGCGCATCACGCGCGACGAGATCTATATCGCCGACGAGGCCTTCTTCACCGGCACCGCCGCCGAAGTGACGCCGATCCGCGAGCTCGACCGCATCGAGTTGGGCAAGGGATCGCGCGGGCCCATCACCGAGAAGATCCAGAGCGCGTTCTTCGACATCGTCAACGGACGCAATCCGAAGTACGCCGAGTGGCTGACCAAGGTCTGATGCACATGAGTGAACCCAAAGCCGTGGTCGAGTTGACCGCCAAGGACCTGCAAGGCCACGGGGTGGTCTTCTGCCCGAACC
>Ga0307471_100000531_pt1 | contig 19697 bp, 13 predicted proteins | sample atmos_gasesAM3C__2_FD_204566 | JGI IMG/M metagenome (GOLD analysis project Ga0307471, IMG submission 204566) | Hardwood forest soil microbial communities from Morgan-Monroe State Forest, Indiana, United States - atmos_gasesAM3C_515 | ecosystem: Environmental > Terrestrial > Soil > Temperate...
GCACGAACCCTGAGTCGACGAAGACCTTGATGCCGTCGACCAGGTCGACGACGTGGTCGCGATGCGTGTCGAGCAACGTGCGCATCACTCTGCCCTTCGACTCCCACGGGCAGAACTCGGTACCGGTCACATACGCTGAGACGGCAAGCTGTTTGCGGGCCTCGCTGAGTGGCACGTTGGCGAGCGCGCGCAGCTCGAGCAGCTTGACCAGCGTGTACATGGCGTCGTAGCTGCCGAAGTAGTACGGCCAGATGAACCCACCCTCGCCGTCACTCGCGAGGCACGTGCCGGGCGCCGCCGACGCACGGAGCACGGACGAGGGATCGCTCGGCGTCGACACGAACGTCCCCCCGCACTCCTCGACCAGCGCACCGATCCACCCCGGCGTCCCCGCCGGCGCGAGCACGATGCCCGGGTGCGAGCGCACCCACCACGAGACCAGCAGGCCGAAGGTCTCGTTGGCGTCGAGCAAGGCGCCTGTGTCGTCGATGAAGGTGAGCCGCTCTCCCTGGGGACCGAGGCGGCAGCCGACGTCTGCGGTGACGGTGCGGCTGATGAGCGCGGTCTCGGTGGGCACCTCGACGTCGTGCGGCCCCTCACGAAGCCCGGCGTTCAGCGGGATGACGCTCACGCCGAGCGAATTGAGAATGCCGGGAAGCACCGTGGAGCCCTGGCTGTAGTCGTAGTCGACCAGGAGTCGCAGTCCGGCGCCTTTGATCGCCTCGACGTTGACGCTGGCGAGCAGGTGGTCCGCGTACTCCGCGGTGGGACCCGAATACTCGATGTCGCCCATCTCGTAGAACGCGGAGCGTCGGAAGTCCTCGCGGAAGAAGAGGTTCTCCAGTTTTCGCTCGGCGCGCTTGTCGATCTGCAGGCCGTCAGAGTCGAAAAAGCGGATGTCGGCGCTGCGCTGATCCAAAGGCGACACGATCACGTGCAGGCCGGCGTCGCACCGTCCCGTCCGGATGGCGAACTGGGTGACTGGGATCGGCAGCTCGCCGACGTCGCGGACCTTGCCGCCCGCGCTGACGATGCCGCTCACCATCGCGCGCTTGATCATCCTGGACGAGCGGGCGTGGTCACGGCCCACAGCGATGGTTGCGCCCTTGGGCAGCGTGGCGGCGAAGGCGGCGCCGAGGCGCGCACAGAACTCGGGGGTGAGCTCGACGTTGATGAGGCCACCGAGCCCGAACGACGAGAACAGCCCGCGGCGCCACTCGCCTGCCCAGATCACCGACTCGTTGACCGTCGATCCGGGCTCGATGTCCTTGTGCGGCCAGATCTTCACGCCCGCCCCGATGTGCGAGCCGCGCCCCACCACGCAGTCGTCGGCGATCACGCAGTTCTCCTCGATCAGCGTGTTGTTCTTGATCGTGACGTTGCGGCAGATGATGTCCTGGCGGAGGCGACAGTTCTCGCCGATGTATGAGTGCGGCCAGACGATGGTGTTGCTGATCTTGGTGTGATCGTCGACGACGCTGAACTTGTCGATGACTGCATGGTCGTTGATGAACGACGCGGCCTTCAGCTTCACCTCGTCACCGATGAACGCAGGACCGTCAAGCTGCACGCCGATGCCGAACTCGACGCCGTCGCCGATCCAGACGCTGCCCTCGCGCCGCCCTGGGATGTGGCAGCGCACACGGCCCTCGAGCGCGTCCCAGTTCGCCTGCATGTACGACTGTATGGACCCGATGTCACACCAGTACCCATCGACGACGATGCCGTGCAGCGGTTCGCGCTTGCGCAGCATGATGGGAAACACGTCCTGCGACCAGTCCACCATGACGTCGGGTTTGATGTGCTCCAGCACCCGAGGCTCGAGCACGTAGATCCCGGTGTTGGCCTGGTCGCTGAACACCTCGCCCCACGACGGCTTCTCGAGGAAGCGCTTGACGCGACCGTCGCCGTCGGTCACCACGACGCCGTAGTCGAGCGGTCTGTCGACGGGGTGGAGCACGATCGTCGCGTCGGCGCCCCGCTTGGTGTGCTCCGCAACAACCTGGGTGAGATCGATGTCGGTCATCGCGTCGCCGCTGATGACGATGAAGGTGTCGTCGAGGAGGTGGGCGGCGTTACGAACGCTGCCCGCCGTGCCCAGCGGGCGATCCTCGACGACGTAGTCGATCTCCATATCGAGGTCGCTGCCGTCGCCGAGCCGGTTGCGGATCTCCGCGCCGAGGTATGCGAGCGTGATGATCACCTCGGTGACACCGTGGTCGCGAAGCAGCCGCAGGACGTGCTCCACCACGGGCGTGCCCACGACGGGAACCAGCGGCTTGGGGTAGCGGCTGGTGAGTGGCCGCAGCCGCGATCCCTCGCCGCCCGCCATCACGACCGCCTTCACAGCGCAACCTCCACCTCGTTTTTCGGCGCAGCTTCATGATATGCGGCAATCACGAACAATTCGACAGATCACGCACCAAAGCGCGTCAGGACTGCGCGATCCTCCAGCCATCGAGCCGTGGTGTCGACATCCACCCTGCCGCTCGCGAGGTCTCGGACCATGCCCGCCGCGACACCCTGCGGCGCAAGCAGCTCATAGCCTTCGAGCTCGAGCTGGCAGCACACGGCCAGCAGCGCAGTCTGCAGCGGCGAGGTGACGAACACTCGTCGCGACAGCAGCTCGCCGGCGAGCGACGCAGCGCGGGTGAACGGAGTCGGCCCCTTGGCCGAGGCCAGCGCCTCGTCGAGCCCGACCGGGGGCGCCGGGCGGTCGACGCCGCCAAAGCGTCGCGACGCGACGAGGTTGATGAACCGGAGGTCGTGATCCCCGAGGGTGGTGAAGCCGCTCAACGCGTGGGCCTACGGCTGTTCACGTCCGCCCTCAGACGACAGCTCGGCCAGCGCGTCCTCGAAACGAATCAGCGTGGCGAGCAGGGCCGCCACGGTGCCCGCAGTCAGCTGCGGCGTCCACTGCCCGAGCTCTTCGGGCGTGAAGCCGAGCTCCGACGACCGGAAGCTCGTCTGCGCGTCATCCACTCGAGGCCGCCCGGGCTCTGGGTTTCGACCGCCGCGGTGTTCCGTCCGGAGGCACGACCACCCGTTGATGCAGGCACATGAAGCGCATCCGCTCGAGCAGACCCTCGATGACCACCGGCCAGGCGAAATCGGTCGCGTCTCGCCGCGCCGCCACCCGCAGACGCCGTGACAACGCGGGTCGCTCGACCAGACCTCGGAGTGCGCTGGCGACCTCGGCGGGGTCATCGGTCTCGACCACGACTGCGTTGCCGTACGGCCGCGCGTACTCCTCACCGGTCGCTCCGACCATGGCGACGCCTCCGGCGGCCATCGCCTCCAGCCCGACCAGCCCGAACGGCTCGTGTCCTGAGTTGGCGAGCACCGCGGTCACGGCGCAGTTGATCTCGGCGATCACCGCGTCGGGCAGGAAGCGGCGCAGGTGCACGACGGCCGATCCGTCGGTGTCGCTCAGAGCGCGCACGATGCCGCCGGCATCCTCGACCGGCTCGTGCCAGTCAGTCACGTCCAAGCCCACCCGGCGTGCGAACCCCAGCACCTCGGCGCCGAAGGCCTCGATGCCGCCGCGCATGAGCAGTCGAGCAGGGATTCCCTCGGAGCGCAGCTCGGCGATCGCCGCGATGGCCTGGTGCCAGCGCTTGTCGGGGCTGAAGCGCCCGATCTTGAAGGTGAGGCATCGGGTATCCGCAGCCGCCCGTATGGCTCGCACCGCCTCCTGATCCACCGCCTCGAGCGCGGACTCCGGGATCCCGTTGGGGATGACAACCGGGTTGACCCCGAAGGGCCACATGGTGTGCTTCATGTAGCGCGAAACCGTGGTCACCGAGGCAACAAAGTTCAGCCCGCTCCAGTTGATGCCGTCGAACCCGAAGTGGTTGTTCGCGTTCCAGAGCAGCACGGCACGATCGCGCAGCCCCGCCTGGTGCAGGCGATCGCTCAGCACATTGCAGAACCGGGCGGTGTGCCACTCCTCGCACAGCACCGCCACCAGGCGGCCGTGGGCCGCGGCCGGGCGGATCACCGTCTCGATCAGCGCGCCGGGGAGTGAGCGGTTGAGCTCGACGATCTTCGCGTACTCGCCGTCGTAGACACCGATTGGCTGGCGACGGCTGAGGTCCTGACACCAGCGCACGAGGCGAACCCCTGCGTCCATCTCGATCTGCGGCTTGTCAGGGTCGCCGAGGAAGACCAGGGTCGTGGCATACCCCAGGGCTGCCAGCGCGCGGCAGAGCTCGCGCGCTCTCACCCCCAGCCCGCCCGCCTGGCTGTACTGGTCGGGACCCTCGAACGAGACCATGACGATCTCGAGGTTTGCCGGGCTGAACACGAGACCAAAGTGTGCAAAACGAGCGGACGGTTGTGCGGGCTGTTACCCCATCGGCAATTGTTTGACCGAGTCCTCAGGGCTCTGCTCTAATTCGGCGGCCGCTCCAAAATCACAGTGCGAGGTCCGACATGGCTGACGCGACGACCACGACCACCAAGTCAGGCGTCTGGCCGCTGATCCACGAGCAGCGGCGCAAGGTCGGCGACATGATGGCGACGCTCACCCCCGAGCAGTGGGACGCCGGCTCGCTGTGCGCCGGGTGGCGCGTCCGAGACGTCGCGGCACACTGCGTCGAGACGCAGCTGATGACGCCGGCAAGGTTCTTCGGTCGATATCTCGGCTCCGGGTTCCGGTTCGATCAGTTCAATGCCGGCGGCGTCGACCGCCACAGGTCGGAGTCCACCGACGCGCTGCTTGCCGAGTACCGGAGCTCCGCTCCCGGGACGAACGCCCCGCCCGGGCCCGTCCTCACGTGGCTCGCCGAGGCCCTCATCCATGGCGAGGACATGGCGCGCCCGGCCGGCAAGCGTATCGACACCTCTCCCGAGGTGCTGATCGAGGTCGCCAACTACGCTCGGCGAACGAAACCGCTGCTGCACGGCAAGGACCGCAGCCTCGGCCTCAAGCTGCGCGCCACCGACGTCGACTGGACGGCCGGGGAGGGTCCCGAGGTGAGCGGGCCGGCAGCATCGCTGATCCTCGCGATCACCGGACGGCGGCCGGCACTCGACGATCTCTCCGGCGACGGCCTGGAGACGCTTCGCTCTCGCATCTCCTAAAAGGGTCCCCCCCTCCACCTCTCGGGGCCATCAGCTGCAGGACGACTGCTCGTCCCTGTTGTGGGCATGAAAAAGGCGAAGGGCCGGCTGGCGGGCGCCGGACTCTCCGCCCGCTGGGAAGTGTGCGATCGACGCCCCAACGGAACCTCTGATCCGGAGGCGACAGCCTCGTAACGGACCGCCGAGCAACGTGTCAAGAGCGCCGATCTTGCCAGAGGCGTCAGGAAGCCTCGGCTGAGCGTGTGAGCCCGTCTGGGACAACGAGATCTCTCGAGGAGGCACGCGGTCGGGCCGTCCGCGTCGGATCTGTCAGGTACGCAGGAGATTGGGGGACGGCCCGCCGCTGACAACTCGGCATGCCCTGTGCTCCGAGGCGATCTGGCATGCCTCCGTTGATCACCTCCTGTCGAGAGACCTCGTTGTCCCAGACGGGCTTACTCGCTTCTCGCCTCAGGCGCGCGCCTCAGGACGACGACCGAGCGCGCCGTCATGTTGATCGTGGCGCCCGCGGTGTAGCGGCGGCTGCCCGCCGGATCCGAGGGGCGGGCCGTATCGATCAGCAGCTCCCAGTGCTCGCCCCAGCCGTGCGGCACCTGCCATGCGGTGTCCTCGTAGTGCGAGTGCAGCAGGACGAGCAGTGTGTCGCCGCGGATCGGTTGGCCGCGCGAGTCCGTGTCGGGAATGAGGTCGCCGTTGAGCAGCATGCCGAGTGCCTGGCGCTGATCGTCGCCCCAGTCCTCGTCCTCCATCTCGACGCCGTTGCGCCGGAACCACACGATGTCCTTGCGACGGTGGCCACGGCCGATCTGCCCCTCGAAGAAGTGCCGGCGCCGCAGCACCGGGTGAGCACGGCGCAGCGCGATCACCGCTTTGGTGAAGGCGAGCATCGGCTCGTCGACCTTCGACCAGTCGATCCACGACAGCTCGCTGTCCTGGCAGTACGCATTGTTGTTGCCGCGCTGGGTTCGGCCGAGCTCGTCGCCGTGCAGCACCATCGGACATCCCTGCGACAGCATCAGCGTGGTCATGAAGTTGCGGCGCTGCCGTGCCCGAAGCCCTCTGATTGCGGCGTCGTCGGTGTCGCCCTCGGCGCCGCAGTTCCAGCTCCGGTTGTCGTCGGTGCCGTCGCGGTTGTTCTCGAGGTTGGCCTCGTTGTGCTTGCCGTCGTAGGCGACGAGGTCCGCGAGCGTGAACCCGTCATGCGCCGTGACGAAGTTGATCGATGCGAAGGGGCCGCGCCCGTCTCCCGAGTAGAGATCGCTCGAACCGGTGAGGCGGTACGCGAGGTCGCTCACACCGGCGGCGCGGCCACGCCAGTAGTCGCGCGCGGTATCGCGGTAGCGCCCGTTCCACTCCGCCCACTGCACCGGAAACCTGCCGACCTGGTAGCCGCCGGGCCCGACGTCCCACGGCTCGGCGATGAGCTTGACCTGACTGATGATCGGGTCCTGGTAGATCACGTCGAAGAATGCGGAAAGCCGGTCGACGTCGTAGAACTCGCGAGCCAGCGCCGCCGCGAGATCGAAGCGGAACCCGTCGACGTGCATGTCGAGGACCCAATAGCGTAGTGAGTCCATGATCAGCCGCAGTGCCTGCGGTTGACGCACGTTGAACGAGTTCCCCGTGCCGGTGACGTCGTAGTAGAGGCGAGGATTCTGCTCGGCAAGCCGGTAGTACACCTGGTTGTCGATGCCGCGGAACGCGAGCGTCGGTCCCAGGTGGTCGCCCTCGGCCGTGTGGTTGTACACGACGTCGAGGATCACCTCGAGTCCGGCGCGGTGCAGCGTGCGCACCATCGCCTTGAATTCGAGCACCTGTTGTCCCTGCGAGCCTGATGACGAGTACCGCGACTCGGGCGCGAAATAGCCGATGCTGTCGTAGCCCCAGTAGTTGCGGAGTCCGTTGTCGACGAGGCGTTTGGAGTCGACGAAGTGGTGGATGGGCATCAGCTCCACGGCGGTCACGCCCAGGGAGATCAGGTGATCGATGATCGCGGGGTGCGCGAGTGCGGTGTAGCTGCCGCGGATCGCATAAGGGACCTCGGGGTGCGTCATGGTCAGCCCGCGGACATGCGCCTCGTAGATGATCGTGTCCGCCCATGGCGTTTGTGGGTGCCGATCGTCGTTCCACGGGAACAGCTCGTCGACCACCACCGCGCGCGGCATCGACGCCGCCGAGTCGAGCTCGCTCAGCGTGTTGTCATTGACCTGATGGTCGCTGAACGCGTACCCGAAGACCTGCGGCCCCCACTTCACGTCGCCCGTGATGGCGCGCGCGTACGGGTCGATGAGCAGCTTGTTGGCGTTGTAGCGCATGCCCGCTTGCGGGAGGTATGCGCCGTGCACACGGAATCCGTACTGCTGGCCCGGTCCCACACCGGGGAGAAACCCGTGCCAATGGAGGTCTGTTCGGTTAGTCAGCTCGTGCGACGCGGTGACGCCACCCTCGCGCCCGAACAACACCAGCTCGACGGCCTCGGCGTGTTCCGCGAAGAGCGAGAAGTTGGTACCTTCTCCATCCCAGTGCGCGCCCTGCGGCACGTGGTTGCCGGGCCAGACGGCGTGCGCGTGATCAGGCATCGCGGCTCAACGAGGCGGCGACCTGGCGTGTCATCGGTGCAGCCATCATCTCCTCGAGCGACACCGGCAACGCGAGCGACCAGTTGGGCCAGCGATCGGTGCCCGGCATATTGGGCCGCTCGTCGACCGTCAGGACGTCGTCGAGCGTCGCCGTGATCAGCATCGAGCGCGTCCTGGCGAGCAGCGCGTACACCGCGAGGATCGCGTCCTGTGCCGGCGCGTCGGGATCGATGCCGGTCATCGCGACGACGCGATCACGAATCGCCCGGGTCGCCACCTCGTTGGGATGCAGGCCGAGCTCTCGCTGCATGCGAAGGTCGATCCCGGACCACAGCCCGGCGACTGTCGGAAGGTCATGGGTGGTGACGGCGCTCCACGCGTGGACAGGATACGTGGACGGATCGCCGTCCTCGAACCACAACAACCTTGACGACAGCACGTTGCGCCGCGCGAGCTCGCGTCGCATCGCCGGTGCGACGGTGCCAAGATCCTCGCCGATCATGTACGCGCCGGCACGCTCGCTTTCGAGCGCGAGGATGGCGAGCAGGTCGTCGTGCGGGTACCGGACGTACACGCCACGATCCGCGCCGGCGCCGTCCGGGATCAGGTACAAGCGGAACATCCCCATCACGTGGTCGACACGGAGCCCGGCGGCGTGCCGGATGGCAGCGCGAATCGTCTCAATGAACGGCCGGTATCCGGCATTGCACAGGCCCCAGTTCTGACCGAGCGTGTTGAACTGATCCGGGGGGGCGCCGATCGCCGCCGCGTCGATCCAGAGTCGTTGCCATTCCCATGCATCCGCACCGTCGGGATCGACGCCGACCGCCAGATCGTGCACCACGCCGCCGGTTGCGGCCGCGGCGCGCAACTGCGAATCGAGGAGCCACTGCAACCACACGTGGAAGCGCACGCGTCGATGACTGTTCCGGCGGAACAGCTCGACGCCCGGGGCAGCCGGGTGGCGTATTTCCTCCGGCCACCGCCGCCACGGGGTGCCGTGCGATTCCATCAGGGCGCAAAACGTCGCGAATCGCAGCACGCCCGGATCGTCTGCGACATATCCATCGAGCTCGGGGACGTCGCCGACCGCCTCCCATATGCGTTCCAGCGCGGCCATCTTGAGCGCGTACACGGCGTCGCGGTCGATGCGGCGATCGTCGAGCAACGCTCTCGCGGCTCTGGCCAGCGGTTCCAGATCGAGCGCAACAAGCTCGGCGCCGCGAACATCCTCGACGCGAATGTAGAGCGGATTTCGGTAGCGCCGGCTGCTCGGGAAATACGGACTCGGCTGCTGCGGGCTGCCGGGAAGCACCGCGTGCAGCGGGTTGAGCTGCAGCATCGCGGCGTCGAGCCTGGTGGCCCACGACGCCAGCGTGCGAAGGTCGCCCAGGTCTCCGATGCCCCACGAACGCCGGCTCCGTGACGCGTACAGCTGCGCCGCGAACCCATATGCCTGCGCCGCCGGAGGCAACAGGCAGCGACCCGGGCTCACGATCAAGGGCACCACGCTGCCATCGCCGCGCGCCAGCTCGTGATACCCGGTGGGCAGGTCGCCGGATCGCACCCGCTCATGGCTCAGCGAACGGCCGTCCTCGGTGCGAACGTCAACGGCGGGAGCGACCGGGATGCCCTCTCCCTTCCGCACCACGATCGGAGCAGCAGCGTGTCCAGGGCTCTGTTGGTTGGCGCCGAGTGCGGACAGCATCCGCTCCACGGTCGACCGTGGCGCGCGCTTGCGGCGACCTGCCCAGTCCCGATAGACCGGCTGGATTCCCCAGTCCTGCGGCCTGATCTCGGCTCGCGCCCGCGCCAACACCGTGCGCCGGCTCAGAGCGCCAGCAACGCCGCCGCCGCGTCGCCCATCACGAGGCCGCGTTCCGACGCGTCGAGGCCGGCAGCATCGAAGGCGCGTCGATATCTGTCCGCGGTCAGCAGCGGGAAGTCACTGCCGAACAGCAGCCGGTCAGCGCCGCATCGATCGACGACCTCGCGATATACGGACGGCTCGTAGAGGAATGGCGCTGCCGCGGTGTCGAACCACAGACGCCGGCACAGCTCCGCGATCTCCGGCATGTGCGCGAAGAACGGAAGTCCGCCGCCCAGGTGCGCGCAGATCAGCAGCAGATCCGGATGCCGCATCGCGAACCTGGCGACCTTGTCCGGTGTGGTCGTTCCCTTGCCGGGGTACTCGCGACCGACCGGCTCGCTGCAGTGCAGCGTCCAGGGCAGCCCTGCCGCGACGCTTGCCGCCACCGCGGCGTCGATGTCGGGATCGTCGAGGCTGAATCCCTGCGCGTCGCAGTTGAGCTCGCCGACACCGCGGAGGCCGAGCCGTGCGCATCGCTGGATCTCGCGCGCAGCGTCGGGGGCCGTGGGGTTGACGGTTGCAAACGCGATCAGCCGATCGGCGTAGCGCCGCTGCACCTCGGCAAGGTGATCGTTGGCGTCCGCGCTGAGCGCCGCGTCTGCAAACGGCCACGCGAAACAGATCGCGCGATCGATCTCCGCCTCGTCCATGGCGTCGACGAGCTCTTCCGCGGTCGCGATCACCCGGTCTCCCTGGTGGCACACGGCGAACCAGGGATCGCCGAGCGCGATCTCCGCGCGCGCGTCACGAACGCGTTCGGGAAGGATGTGAACGTGCGAGTCGACGATCATCCCAGCCACCGACCCGACGCGTAGATCGACACGCCTGCGCACATCAGCGCTCCACTGGCGGCGAGCACGGCGGGGCGAAGGGCGCGCACCCGGGCGGTCAGATCGACGGCGACGAGCACCGCGGGAAACAGCGCGAGGTCGTAGCGGGGCTCGGATCTCCAGTAGGTCAGGGAGGCCGTGAGCAGCCAGGCCAGGGTGCAGTACAGCGCGAAGGATCGCGGAATGCGTGGCGAGACCCACATCGCGATGCAGGCGACCAATCCCAGCAACCCGAATGCGATCTCACGGGCGAAGATGGATCGCATCTCCCCACTCGCTGCCCCGCTCATCGCATGCCATGTCGTGACCAGGCCGCTCCATGGAAATGCCGGCGCGTGGCCGAACGAGGGGAGCTGCTGCGCGTGCACCAGCGCCAGCGCGTCTCCGACACGGAGCTGCATGTACACGCCGTAGGCGAGGAGCGGTGCGGGAACGACCAACAGCCACCTCAGCCGCGACGCGCGCCGCGCGCGCACGGGTGCTAGCTGTTCGATGAGGAGCGCCGGGAGGAGCGCGATGCCGGTCAGGCGGATGGCGCACGCGATCGCCGCGGCGATCGCCGCAGCACGAGCGTTGCCGCGCCGAGCGTGGTACAGCGATGCGGCCGCAGCGGCGACGAACGGGCTCTCCGTGTAGAGCGCGACGAAGAACAGCGCCGTCGGCGCCAGCGCGATGATCCACACTGAGAACGTCGCCGCGTCTCGGTCGCGCTCTGCGCTCACCAGCCGCGCGATGTACCACAGCGCGATTCCCTGCGCGACCAGGCTGACAAGCCAGCCCGCGACCACCGCATCTCGGGTCACCGCGGTGACTGACGCGATGAGCAGCGGATAGCCGGGGAGGAACGCGTCGTGGTAATCGAAGTGCGCCGGGTAGCCCGCCGTGGCGATGTCGACGTATGAACGCGCATCCCAGGAGAGCAGCTGCGTGCGAATTCCGGCAAGTGGTGATGTACCCGGCATGTCGATGAGCGCGACCGCGATGAAGACCGCGAACCAGAGCAGTCGCGACGCCAGCAGCGCCGGCAGCATCTGACGGAACGCGACTGCGCCGTCGCGACCCCGCATCGACGTCACCGTGGCGGCGGAGCGAGCGAATTCAGCCGGGAAGGGTCACGACGAAGCTCCCACAACTCGGCGAACGCGCGAGCCACCACTCGCGGATCCGCACCGGTCGCGTGCCCCGCCAGACGGGGATGGTGGGGCACGCCCACCTCGGCCAGGCGGTACCCATTCCGCGTGGCACGCAGCACAAGCTCCGTGGAGATCATCGCGCCCGACGAGCGCAGCCCCCGACCGACCTCTGCCGGAAAGAGCTTGAATCCGCAGTTGACGTCGCGAGCCGCGGGTCCGAGCACCGCGCGCGCGACCGTGAAGAACACCGCGTTGTTCAACCTGCGCACCGCTTGGTCGCTCCGTTCCACGCGATACCCCGCGACGACACAGTCGCGAGCGTAGAACGGCAGGAGCAGTCGCAGGTCGGCGGGGTCGAACTGCCCGTCACTGTCCATGAGCCACACCGCGTCGCATGTCGCGGCCTCAAAGCCGGTGCGCAACGCCGCGCCATAACCGCTGTTGTGCGCATGCGAGATGACGCGAACCGTTGGAGACTCCAGGGCGCTACGCGCCCGCTTGGCCGTGGAGTCGCCGCTGCCGTCGTCAACCACGAGAATCTCGTATCGCGAGGTGGAGTCGCGCAGCGCTGTGTCGACCGCTCGCACCACCTCCGCAATGACCGCCTCTTCATTGAAGGCAGGCAGCACCGCGCTGATCGTCGGAGGTCCCACAGACACTCCAGCGTCCAGGGCTGGATGCGCTTTGATCTTCATCGTTCTGGCCGCACTAGCGCCGCACATCGTAGACGACGATGTCGGGGGTGCGGGCCACCACCGGATACCCCTGCGCAGCCCACCAACGGAGATTCTCATTGGGCTCGATGGCCCCCGCGGAGTCGACGCGGTCGTCGACCTCGACGTAGCTCACGCGATACTTCTGCAGCAGGAAGGGCACCGGGCACGCGCTGTCATCGATCGCGCACCCGCGATACATCGCCTTCACGTCGCCGTACCGTGAGCCGAAATCGGTGCCGTAGCTCCACAGCCATCCGTAGTAACCCATCAGGCCAGGGCGTCCAGCCACCGCGAGGATCGGGTCGTTCGGCCGCCCGTATGTCAGGAAGACCGCGTTCGGCGCTGTGCGCGCTTCGACGACTGCGGCCAGCGCGCGCTCGTCTGCAGACGCGATCGTGTAGGGTCCCGTCACCGAATCCGTCGCCGGCGTCCACGGAAGGAGGCGCAGCAGGACGACGACTCCGGTGAGCACCGTCATGCTGACGAGGACCACCGAACCGATGGTGCGCAGGCCACGTCCCCACCACCGTCCGGCCAGCGCTCCCACCAGCAGCGCTCCCGCCAGGTACCAGTACACCAGCAGCTTCGTGTTGTCCCAGTCCCAACTCTGGAAGACGATGATGTTGCAGAGCGCGAACACAACCGTCGAGGCCAGGGCGAATTCGAGCAGCGGTGCAGGAAACGCAGCCGTCAGCCGCCTGCCGAGTACGCCGATGCGGGCAGGACCGCGGGCGAACGCGGCCCCGATGACCGCGAGCGCCGACAGCGGGACCACCACGCCGAGGTTGATGAACCAGAAGCCCCACCACGTTGCATTGCCGGCCAGGGAGATCGTCCTGCCGACATCGGCGACGACGTCACCCGCGCCGTGCACTGCCAGCGATGTTGCGGTGGCCGGGAACGCATTGGACAGCCACCCCGGCTCCAGCCACGGGTAGGCGTTGTCGAATGCGACGGAGCCGTGCGGCGCGAACGTGATCTGCACCAGTCGCGGGAGTCCCAGCACCGCAACACCGGCGAGCACACCCAGCCACTCGACGCGCCGGTGGCGCAGCGCCAGGACCAGCAGCACCACGGAGACGGCGAGCAGAGTCTGCAGGTGTACCAGCGGCAGCAGTCCAAGCAGGATGCCGCTGACCACGAACGGCGTCCATCCAGCGCCCTGCTTGCGGACCGCGACTGCGATCAGGACGAACACGCACAGCGCCAGTGCGAAGCCGTAGAGCATGGTCCGCTGCGGAAGCCACCACGCGAACAGCGGCGTGTACCACTGCATGTTCGGAAACGGCTTCAGGCTCTCGGGTGTGAGCAGCGCGTCGTAGGCGCGTGGTTGCGCGCTGATGATGCCGGGTATGTGCTGCAGCGTCCCGGCAATCACATGCACCCCCTGAACTGGATCGGCGATGACGTGCCCTGCGTTGCACTGCGCAGCGCTGTATCCCGCAGCGCCACACGCATCGCCGAGGGTGCCGATGAAGCCGAGCCCGCCACCGACGAAGACCACCGCAGCGGCGACGACACCTGCGCCGAAACCGATGCCCAGGCGTCGCGCCAGACAGATGACCAACAGCGTGATCACGACGGCGAGCACGCCGCCCGGAACTGCCAGCGCTGCTTGCGGCGAGAGCCCGAGCACCACCAGCGTGGCCGAGTGTAAGTCCGGGAGGAACGGATAGAGCAGCGCCGTGCCGCTGAAAAGCGGGTTCTGCGGTGGCAGATTGCTTGACACAGCGAAGCTCGCGCTGGTGGTCAGGTGCTGCGACCAGTCAGCCCACACGGTCTGATAGCCGGCGTCGAGGTCGCCGCCGCTTGTGAACACCGTGTGGGCGAAGATGGCGCCGAAAAACGCCGTCGCAACCAGGGTCACCACCAGCATCGCGGTGGGTGGCTTCGCAGACCAGCGCTGTCGCGCCTCGTCAAGCGACTCTCTCCAGCTCGCGAGGCCGTCGGTCCAGAGAGACGCCGCTGCCACGCAGCCCGCGATGACGAGCGCCGGTCCGAGCAGCACGGTCGCCACGCTGAGCCCAGCAGGCAGTGCGAGCAAGAACGTCGCCGCCGACCCGAGGATCACGCCCGCGACGACGGCAATCAGCACACGCTCGATCAAACGCAACGGCACGCGGACCAGCCCCGCGAATGCGGCGCCGGCGCCGAGCGTCAGCGCGCCGTCCGCGAGCAGCAGGACGGCCGTCAAGGCGTGTCGACCCAGATCCGCAGCGCGTGGTCGGCGCTGCTGAGCGGCGCGGCCGTCCACACCGGATAGAAGAACGCGAACCCGGCGATAACGAGCACGACGGTCGCCACCGCGACGGGAGCCAGTGACAGAGTCAGGCTGCCCACAGGGACGCGGATGCGGCGGATGGCCGTCAGCGCGTAGGCGAGTGCGAGCGCGGCGAAGATCAGCATGCCGAGCGCGTGATAGAAGAACAGCACCCGCTGCTCATTGCCGGGCACCCACATCATCCAGGCGGTGAGGTAGCCGAGCACGATGAAGGCCGCAACGAAAGCGCGTGCGATCACCGCGCTGAAGGTGAGGGCCCCAGCAAACAGCACGATGCCGACGAACGCGACGGTGAACCACGGGCCAGGCTGTATCCGCGTGATCGCGTCGCTCGGCGCGGGGTCGCGGTGGAAGTGTGCGAGGAACTGCTGCGCGGTGTACGACGTGTTGACGTTGGCGGGATCGTGGAAGCGTTGCGCCCCGTGGAACAGCAGGATCATCGTCAGCAACGACGCGAGGCCGAGTGTCGACACTGCAAGGCGCCACGCCGGCGGCCCGCGCACCGCTTTCCACAGGCAGAACAGCAGCGCGGGAATCGCCAGCCACCACACCGCCGGATTGCCCATGTCGCTGATCGACCACACGGGGAATCCGGAGCTTCCGGTGACGTAGTAGAAGAGCACCGGGTGCTCCATGATCGGCCACGTGTACCAGACCGACGCATATGGATGCGAGTGACACTCGAGTTCGTGGTAGCGGATCCCTGCTTCGGTGATCGCGTAGATGTTGCCGATCGCCTGCGCGGGGTTCGGCACCGTGACGGACCCGACCTTCACCAGCGGAACCCTGAGTGTCCTCGGCGTTCCCTGCAGCCCGGCGGGCCCCTGGCTGCACGAGGTGAATTCGTAGACGTCGTTGTGATCGATCGTCAGGTAGCGCGAGAAACAGGCACAGAAGATCGCCACTGTCAGCGCTCCGGCGGCGACGTAGTGCAGCACGCCGAACCGTCCCGCAGCCTCCCGCCACAGCCTGGCCTCGAAGCGGCGAGGGCCGGCGATGCGCCGCAGAAACGGTAGTGCCGCAGCGAGATACGGCGCCAGAGCACGCGCGCCGATAAGCGCCGCGGCCACCACGAGCGGGGCGAGCGCCGTGAGCTTGGCCCCGAACGCCAGTCCCGCGACCGCGGCCATCACGTAGAGCGTGGTGCGCCACTGCGTGCGGGTCCGCGCCTGCCAGTGCAGCAGGAACGCGTAATAGAAGAGCGCGACAAAGAAGATGGCGATGCTGTCAATGACACCGGTGCGCGACTCGACAAACGCGAGTCCGTCGAGGCACACGAACAATGCCGCCGTGACGGCGAAGAATCGATCGCGACGCAGGCGCCTTGCGATGAGATAGACGAGGCCCACCATCAGGCTGCCGAACAGCGTGGTGCTCGCCCGCCACGTCCACGTGTCGAAGCCCCACCAGGCGATCGGCGGCGCCATCATGATCTTGGCGAGCGGCGGCTCCGGGTCGAAGTACGAGATGTCGTGCAGGTCTTTGACGGCGTCCACGGGGAAATAGACCTCGTCAAACACGTACCCGCAATGGTTGACCTCCTTGCCGCCGGGACCGACCGGGACGATCGCGCACTCGGTCGGGTTGTACGGATAGCCGACGCCGTCGGCACGCACGCCGCCTGATCCGGTCAGGAAGTCCGGATAAATCGGGCTGGCGAATCGAAGCGCGAAAGCGACGGCGACGAGCACGACCACGGCGATGACGTCGAAGCGCTCGAGGTCGAGGAATCCCCGCAACCCCGCCCTGACCAGCGGCACTTCGGCCTCCGTGGGGGCCGTCGGCGCTGTGTTGACGCGCTCAGGGCACTCGGCGAGAATAACGGCCCGAGCGCCAGGACGGGAACGGATAGGCGGAATCGCACCTCGCCACGCCTATTTACATCTCTTTACAGAGATTCACATGTCCTTTACTGCTTTCCGATCTCGCGGCCGTTAAAGTCGACTCTGCAGGCGCGAGCCGGCACCACACTTGAAACTCATTCCCTTCCTGAAAGGCCGGAGGGCTTTCCCTCCGGTCTTTTCTTTTTGCCGTCTGACTGTGCTCGCTCACGAACGCACCCGCGCGAGGGCGCGAAGCCACTCCTGATACGGCGCAGCCGGGCGCGCCCCGCGGACAGCCGGAACGAAGCGCGTGCCGCCTCGCCACTGCGCGGCCACGGCGCCCGGGTCCGTAAACATTCCCTCGCCCAGTGCGGCGAGCAGCCCCGCCCCGGTGGCGGTCGTCTCCGCCGTCGCTGCGCGCGCGACGGGTATGCCCAGCAGGTCGGCCTGAAACTGACAGAGGCCGTCGAGCACGCTCGCGCCTCCATCGACCCGAAGCTCGTTGAGGCGCAGCCCGGCCGCCGCCTCCATCGCCTCGACCACGTCGCGAGTGCGAAACGCCATCGCCTCGATCACGGCGCGGACGACGTGGGCCCTCGTCACACCCGCAGTGAGACCGAGAAGCGCTCCACGCGCCGCCGGGTCCCACCAGGGTGCGCCGAGGCCACTGAGCGCCGGAATGAAGTGGCACCCGTTGCTGTTCGGCACGCTGTCGAAGAGCGGCCCGGCCTCGTCGACGTTCGCGATCAGGCCAAGGCCGTCGCGCAGCCAGGCGAGGCCGGCGCCGGTGACGAAGATGCTCCCCTCCAGTGCGAACGTGTCGCTGCCGGACAGCCGCCAGGCGACGGTGGTCAGCAGTCCCGGCCCGGGATCGACCGGATCCGCGCCGGCGTTGACCAGCACGAACGACCCCGTTCCGTACGTGTTCTTGCTCATCCCCGGGCTCAGGCACGCCTGCCCGAACAGCGCCGCCTGCTGATCGCCCGCGACCCCGGTGATGGGAATGCGCAGGCCAAGGAACGCCTTCGGATCGGTCACCCCGAAAGGTCCGGCGCTGTCGCGGATCTCCGGCAGGGCAGCTATGGGAACATTGAAGAGGTCGCACAGGTCCGCGGCGAACCCACCGGTGTGAAGGTCGTACAGGAGCGTGCGGCTGGCGTTGCTCGCATCGGTGGCGATGACGGCGCCTCGGGTCAGGCGCGCGATCAGCCACGCGTCCACCGTCGACGCGCACAGCTCGCCCCGCCGCGCCGGCGCCACCAGGTCGGGGCGGTCGCGAAAAAGCCACTCGAGCTTGGTCGCGGTGAAGTACGGATCCAGGAGCAGCCCGGTGCGCCGGCGCACCTCCGGCTCCTCACCGCGGTCGCGATGCTGGTCGCAGATGCCGGCGCTGCGCCGGCACTGCCAGACGATGGCCGGCGCCACCGCATCGAGCGTGCTGCGGTCGAAGACCACGAGCGTTTCCCGCTGGTTGGTGATGCCGAGTGTGAGCGGCGCACCAACGCCGTCCAGCACCTCCTCGCACGCGCTGAGCACCGACCCCCAGAGGTCGGCCGCGTCCTGCTCCACCCACCCGTCGCCCGGATAGCGCACCGGGACGCTCCGGTAGGCCCGCGCGCGCACTTCTCCCGTGGGTGTGATCAGCAGGCACGTGGTTCCCGACGTGCCCTGATCGATCGCGAGCACCAGGGGATCGGCCGAGCTCATGTCTGCTAAGCGAAGCAGAAACGAGCTAGGCGACGGCGGGTGCCTGGATCGGCTCCGCGGTGATGGTCAGCATGCGATCGATCGCCTTTCGTGCGCGCCGCGCGACGGCGGCGTCCACGGTGACCCGGGGCGCCATGCGCTCCAACGCCAGGGCGATCTTTTCGGGCGTGATCCGCCGCATGTAGCCGCAGACGGCGTCACCGGCCGCGGGTATGAAGCGCTTCTCCGGCGCGTCGCGCTTCATGCGATGCAGGATGCCGATCTCGGTCGCGACGATGAACGTGTGCGCCGGCGAGGTCCGGGCACGCCGCACCATCCCCTCGGTGGAGGTGACCACGGTCGCCGGGCCGGAGAAGTCGTCGGACGACATGCGATACAGCGTCGACGAGGTGCAACCGCACTCCGGGTGGATGAGCAGCTCCGCGTCGGGATGTTCGACTCGCATCGCGTCGAGGTGACCCGGCTCGATGCCCGCGTGCACGTGGCACTCCCCCATCCACACGTGCATCGAGCGGCCGGTGACGCGCTCGAGATGCACACCGAGAAACATGTCGGGGCAGAACAGAATCTCTCGCTCGGGCGCGATGCTGCGGATGATCGCCTCGGCGTTCGACGATGTGCAGCAGTAGTCGGACTCGGCCTTGACCTCTGCGCTCGTGTTGACGTACGAGACCACCACCGCTCCCGGATACGCGCGCTTCCAGGCGCGCAGCTGCTCAGCCGTGATCGTGCCCGCCAGCGAGCAGCCGGCCTCCAGGTCGGGCAGCAGGACCGCCTTCTCGGGCGACAGGATCGCCGCCGTCTCCGCCATGAAGTGCACGCCGCAGAACACGATGACATCGGCGTCGGTTGCGGCTGCATGTTGCGACAAGCCCAATGAGTCGCCCACGAAGTCAGCCATGTCCTGCACCTCGGGCGCCTGGTAGTTGTGCGCCAGGATCACCGCGTTGCGCTCGCGGCGCAGACGCTCGATTCGCGCTCCGACCCCCTCGTCGATCCGCTCTGCAGTGACCAACGTCTCTCCCGAACCCGCCCCAGGGGCCGTCGCCATCGAATTTAGGTCAAACTGACCTTAGTTAGTATACCAAGCGGGCGGGCGGGATCTGCATTTTCAGACCACCTGCGGCGTCGACGTCGGCGAGGGCTGGTCGAGGTCTTGGAAGTCAGCCTCTTTCCACGAGCTGCCAGAGCGGACGAATGCCTGCATCAGATGGATGGTCTGACCCACCGAGGGGTCGCTGTGGTCGACTGTCCCCGTGGAGCGCAGGTAATCGTCCTTGACGACCGTTTCCGTCACACGCAGCTGGAGCTCGCCTCCGTTGCAGCCCGCGTTCTCGACCGTCAGGGAGTCCAGGCGATCGAGCTCGCGCTCGGTGAGGTTGGGCGCCTCGAGCTGCTGCTGGAGGTACTGGTCGATGATGGCCAGAGCCTGCCCGGTGGCGACATCGCTGACACCCTGATGCTTCGGGTCGAGCTCGATCGCATTCACCCGGGTATCGATCTGCGTCCAGATCTGCTTGGCCTGGTCCGGCGAGACGCACCCGGATCCCTGCGGGACCCGCGATGGGCTTGGGCTGGCCGTCGAGGAGCCGGAGCAGCCGGCCAGTATCACGACAGCCAGGGCGCCGCCGGCGAGCAAGGCGACTGGGGACACAGCAAATAATTGTGCGTGA
>Ga0307471_100000532_pt1 | contig 19693 bp, 18 predicted proteins | sample atmos_gasesAM3C__2_FD_204566 | JGI IMG/M metagenome (GOLD analysis project Ga0307471, IMG submission 204566) | Hardwood forest soil microbial communities from Morgan-Monroe State Forest, Indiana, United States - atmos_gasesAM3C_515 | ecosystem: Environmental > Terrestrial > Soil > Temperate...
CGTCGGCAGGTTCCTGTCGGCGGGATTTCCATTTTTCGAGCGACGGCTTCAAGTTAAATCCAAACCCGCACCCTTAAGCTGTAGCTGCGAATAGACCTGCCGGACAGGTGGGGTATTCTCACAGCCCACGGCAGGAGGTTGGGCATGAAGAATTCGGTTTGCGAGCGGATCCAGGCAAGGAAGGTGAAGGCTAGGCTGCGCTTGCTGCAGCATGCGCAGCGCGTGAGCGGGAACGTCCGTTAGACTTGCCGGTTCTTCGGACGACAACATTTTGTGTGATTGTGTCAGGCCGCGGCGGCGGGATGCGCGGCGGCCCACTTCATGAGGCGGAAAACGGGATAGCTAAGGATGAGCATGCCGGCGGCGAGAGGGGCATTATCGCGGTCGGTGAGGATGGAGCCGACGAGGAAGAAGAATGAGGCGATCAACGCGATGCCGGTAGTGTAGGGGTAGCCCCAGGCGCAGTAGGGGCGCGGCATGTTCGGTTCCTTCTGGCGAAGGACGAAGAGCGAGGTGTAGGAGAGCGTGTAGTTGGCGACGAAGAAGAAGGAAAGCATGGCGATGACGCGCTCGAACGAGCCAAGGACGAAGATGATGCCGACCGCGCCGCTTAGGAAGAGAGCAAAGGTAGGCGTGCCGCCTTTGTTGACGCGCGACGCGCCACCGAAGAACAGGCCATCGACACTCATGGCGTAGAGAATGCGCGTGCTGAACATCTGGCAGGCATTGATGCAGCTAAGCAGGGAGACGATCATGATCATGCGAATAATGGGATCGCCGTAGGCGCCGAAGACAAGATTGGCGGCAGCGCCAAGGGCAAAGATGTTCCCGGCGACTTCACGCATGGGGAGAACGTAGAGGACTGCGAGGTTGAGGAGCAGATAGATGCCCATGACAGAAAAGACGCTGCCGAAGACGGCGCGCGGGACGTCGCGGCCGGGATTTTTGACTTCTTCACCGAAGTAGATGATGCCGTCCCAACCGTCTACGGTGTAAATCACGGCTTGCAGGCCGAGCATCAGGGCCACCGCTAGCAGCCATCCAGAGGGCATCGTCGGCGCGGGGACGGCTGCCGCAGCCGCTGCGGTGTGCAAGCGACCGCCCAGCGCGAAACACGCAATCACTAAGATGAGGAACGCGGCGGTTTTCATGGCTGCAGTGATGAGTTGCGTGCCACTGCCCCACTTGACGCCGCGCCACTGCAGTAAGGCAAACAACGCGAGGATCGAGGCTGCGAACAGTTTTTGCCATGCGGCAAGCGCAGGCATGAATGCGGCACTGTACTCGGCGATGACGATGGCTACGGCGGCGTTGGTGCCACAGGTCGAGAGCCAGTCGCTCCAGCCCACGATGAAGCCGGCGTAATCGCCGATGGCACGGCGGGAGAAGTTGTACTGGCCGCCGCTGCGAGGGATGGCGGCGCCCAGCTCGGCCAGCGACGAGGCGCCGAGAAGTGCGTAGCAGCCGCCGGCAATCCACACGCCGAGGAACACCCAAACGTTGGGGAGAAGCTGCGCGATGTTCCCGGGCGTTCGGACAATGCCCGCGGCGATGGTATTCCCGACAGCGGCGGCGATGCCGAACCACATGCCGAGAACTTGCAAGAGCCGGCCGCGATTTTTTGCGGAAAGCGCAGCGTCGGTGGCCGAGTTTGTTGCAGAGGTGCTACTGGGATCGAAGCTAGTGGCTGTAGCGGGAGCGTCGGATGTGTTAGACAATGGGCGTCTCAAGGGCCGATGCTATTTCTGGTGCGATTGTGCTTGCGGGACGCTGGCGCCATGATAGCGGCGACGCGGGAAAAAGCAAGAACCGAAGTACTGACGTAGCGAAGCAGTGAAGTGGTGGCGGACGAGCAAAATGGCGAACTTGGGGGAAGCGTGAGCGTTGAACGAGCGCCGGCGACGAAGACCGAGAGCGCGGCGGAAAGCGCGGTCGAGGCGCGCACGGGCGCAACCGACGTTTCCGTGGTGATTCCCTGCCTCAACGAGGCGAATTCCATCGGGATTTGCGTGGAGAAGGCAATCACGGCATTTCGGTCGGCGGGATTGCGCGGGGAAGTGGTGGTGGCAGACAACGGGTCGACCGATGGATCGATCGAGATTGCAGAAAAATTGGGAGCCCATGTGGTGCGAGTGGCGTCACGCGGGTATGGATCAGCGTTGCGCGCGGGCATCGGGGCGGCGCGCGGCGCGTTCATCGTCATGGGCGACGCGGACGACAGCTACGACTTCGGCGAGGTGCCGCGATTCGTGGAGAAATGGCGTGCAGGATACGACGTGGTGATGGGGAATCGCTTTCGCGGAGAAATCAAGAGCGGGGCGATGCCGTGGCACCACAAATACATCGGGAATCCGGTGTTGTCCCAGGTGCTGAATCTGTTTTTTCATGCGGGGATCGGGGACAGTCATTGCGGAATGCGCGGGTTTACGCGCGCCGTGTATGACCGGATGGATTTGCGCAGTACCGGGATGGAATTTGCTTCGGAGTTCGTGATCAAAGCAGCGCAGCTGCGCGCCAAAGTGACGGAAATTCCGATCACGTTGTGGCCGGACAAGCGCGGGCGTCCCCCGCATCTGCGAAGCTTCCGCGATGGGTGGCGGCATTTGCGGTTCATGCTGCTGTACGCACCGAACTGGCTTTTCTTACTGCCCGGCTCCGCGCTCGTGACGCTGGGACTATTGCTGGTGTTCTGGCTGTATCCGGGACCCCGGCAAGTGACGCGAGGCGTCGTCCTGGACGTACACACGATGATCTTCGGCGTGATTTTCACGCTCCTCGGCGTGCAGATTCTGTCGACCGGAGCTTTCGCGAAGGTGTTTAGTTACTCAGAGCGGTTTGACAAGGGAAACGTGTCGCTGAATCGAGCGCTGGCGCACGTGACCCTGGAAAGAGCACTTCTGCTGGGCGGAACGGTGTTCGTGGTGGGGTTCGCGGGATGCGTCTGGGTGGTTTGGAAGTGGGTGGCAAGTGGATTTGGCCCGCTGGAGGCGGTGCGGCAGGTGTTGTTCTGGTCGATGTGGCTGTTCATCGGGATTCAGATGATTTTCGCGTCGTTCTTCCTCAGCATGCTCGGGATCAGCCGGGGCACCTACATTGGTGACTACGAACTCAAGTAAATGGCCTACACGGGAATCGATCACTTTATTGCACGGATGAGGTTTCGCGCGGCATATCCGCATGTGCGCGCGGGTTCGCGGGTATGCGACCTGGGCTGCGGGCTGGAAGCGGCGTTTCTGGACTATGCCGAGGGCAAAGTGGCACGCGGCGTTGGCGTCGACGATCAAGTTGAAAACGGAATGCCGGGCCGCTGGCAACGCGTCCACGCGGATATTCGTGCGTCGCTGCCGCTGGAGTCCGGGCAGTTCGATCACGTGGTAATGCTGGCGGTGCTGGAACACCTGGTGGAACCGGAGCCGGTGCTGCGCGAGGTGCACCGGATTCTGGCGCCGGGCGGCTCGCTGATCCTGACGTGGCCGTCGTCGATGGTCGATCCGATTTTGAATGTGTTGCATACGCTGCGCTTGATCAGTGATGAAATGGAAAGCGATGAGCATCAAAAGAGAATTCCGGCGAATGCACTGGAGCAAATGCTGCGGAGAATTGGGTTTCAGAAGTTCTTACATAAGAAATTCGAATTTGGATTGAACAATTTGATGGTGGCCACGCGGTGAGCACCGCTCTTCATTGTTGGGCAAGAAGCGTCACTGTGAATCGAGAAGGGGAACGCCCGGAGCAGTATAGGGTTCGAGGTAGGTGTTGTCGTCGTCGGGAGTAACCAGCCAGACTTGGCGATCGTGAAAGTAGGCGAATAGGTTGCGGTTTTGCCTGGCGTCGAGTTCGCGAGCCCAAACGACTTTTGCAGCGTCGATGTCAGCGGAATTGTAGACCCACTCATCGTGCACGTTGTGATCTGCGTCGTAGCGCACCATGACCAGGTGCTTGCCCGGCTTGTGGGCGAGTTTTTCGGCGGTAGCGAAGCGACTCGTATCGCCCTCGCAAGTGTCGGGTTTCGGGTCGCACGCTCCCGTTCGAACAAGCTGAAAAATATTCATCATCAGAATCACCGCGATTGCCCGTGAAAGCGCGCGGCCGACGAAGAGTTTGCGGACGCGCATGGTTCGCAAATGGCGAATGGACTGGACGATCAGGGCATAAATGGCGCAAGTCAGCGGTGCGGCGTAGTGAGGTTGGGACCAGACGACGACGATCAGACCAATCGAGGTGACCACGAGGGTAGCCAGGAGAAACCGAAATTTGCGGTCGCGAAGCACAAAAGGCAAGCCCGGCAAGGCGAGCAGCAGGCCCGGCCACAGAAACGTAACGCGAATGTTGTTGCGCTTCTCTTTGGTAACCCGAATCATCGCGTCCAGAGTAGGCTCATAGGCATCGCGTTCCCAGTCGTTGTAGAAGTCGTCGAACTGTTTGTTGCGGTACTTCTTTTCCGGCTTCGGATGCTGCCAGAGAAAAACGGCGGCCGTGTGGTAGGTGCTCATGTTCAACATGTGCGGCATGACCAGCGCATTCCCCGTAACCCGCCAGTTGTAATACGCCATGGAAGCAGCGGTTATCGCCAGAACGACGAGCAGCGGCGCAAGAACGCGACGCTGGGAAGCGGGCCTTTCGTCTCCAGATGTTCCGGGGCGACGAATCAGCCAGATCAGCAGCCATAGTCCCGCGGGAATCGCGAAGACCAGTCCCTCGTAGGGGCGGCTGTTGGCGAGAATGGCGAGTCCCAAGCCAAGCAGGACGGCGTCGCGGGGGCGCGAACGCTTGATCACGCGCGCCACGGCACCGAGAACGAGTGCCCCGCCGATCGCGGCTACCGCGCCTCCCCAATAGCTGTTCATCCAGTAGCTGGCGATGCCGAATTTAACGGCCACCAGCGCCGCGCCCAAGAAAGCCCAACGCGTGGGCATCCATGCCCAAAGGGCCCAGAAGATCAGGCCGCACATTGCGGCGTCGCTGAGCAGAACGCCGATCCATGGATGGCCCAGAATTTCGCCGAGTGCCAGCACGACGCCCTGGGCTGGCGGATACATCGACGCATACGTTGGAAGCCAGTTGACGTGAAACGTTTCAAAACTGACCCACATCGGATGCGGCGGATTTGTCAGCCTGCCGTGAGCCAGAGTGTCAGCAAGCAGAAGATAGCTGAACGAGTCGTGAACGCCGGATACAGGGACGGGCAGTCGCGAAAGAGCCAGCAAGCGCGCGCCGATCACGAAAGAGAAAAGCGAGAACATGACAACGACGGTGCGCCGCGAAAACCGGGCCAGCGCACCTTCCAGGAGGAAAATCGTTTGGCGCTCAAAGCGAGGAAACAACGCGAGCAGAATCAAAACGCCAGCAGCGATGTAGGTGCCATGAGTACGCGGGAAGGAAAACAAAGTGAGAGCAGCGGCCTCGCGGATCGCAACCATGTACGGGCGAGTATCTCACACGCGACGTTAAGGAAGTGTCGGCGGAAATATCGGGGAAGAACGGCCTGGCCGCCGTTACTAACGTTCGATTTCGATTTCGGTTTCGCGCTTCTCGGGTTTTGCGGCCGCGGACGGAGCACTCTGGCGCGCCGTCGAGGTTTGCGGGAGATCCGCTAGTTCGAGGCGCAGGTTGCCGGCGTTCGAGGCGAAACCCATGCCGGTTTCAAAATCCACGATGCCTTCACGGATGTATCTCTCGATGACGCCGTCAAAGTGCTGCATGCCGTCGGTGTCACCATCTCGCATAGCGTCGAGCAGGGTTTTGCCTTCGCCTTCCCCTTTTTCGACATAGTCACGGGTGCGCATGGTGGATTTGAGAATTTCCACGGCGGCGATGCGGCCTTGGCCGTCCTTACGCGGCAGCAGCCGCTGCGAGATGATGTAACGAAACGCTTTTGCGAGGCGCGTGCGAATCGATTGCTGGTCGGCCAGCGGGAAAACGCCGATGACGCGCTCGACGGTCTTGGAAGCGTCGATCGTGTGGAGCGTGGACATGACCAGATGGCCGGTTTCCGCGGCTTCGAGGGCGATTTCGATGGTTTCGCGATCGCGCATTTCGCCGACGAGGATCACCTTGGGCGCTTGGCGCAGCGCGGCGCGCAGCGATAGTGAAAACGTAGGCGTGTCGGTGTGCAGCTCGCGCTGGTGAATGGTCGCTTTCTTGTGGCGATGCAAAAATTCGATGGGGTCCTCGATCGTGAGGATGTGATAGGCCTTTTCTGAATTCATCTTGTCGATGATGGCGGCGAGCGTTGAAGATTTGCCGGAGCCGGTCGGTCCAGTAACCAGCACGATGCCGTTACGCAGTTCGACGATGTCCTGCAACTGCGGGGGAATCTTGAGCTGCTCGAAACTGGGAATGCCTTCAGGAATCACGCGCATCACGATCGCGTAGCTTCCGCGCTGCCGGAAGATGTTGACGCGGAACCGGCCGACGCCAGACAAGCCGTAGGAAAGATCGGCGGATCCGTCGCGTTCCAGTTGCGTGCTTGCGTGCTCGTTGTGCTTGCCGATGATGTCCAGAGCGATGAGCCGCGTATCGTCAGGCAAGAGTTTCTCGAGTCCCTTGAATTTAAGCTCGACGAGATTGCCACTGACTTCGATTTGCGGGGCGCGCCCGGGAGAGAAGATCAGATCGCTGACATGCGCGGCCGACTTGAGCATCGCCGTGATGAGCTGCGCGGTGTGGATGTTGCGCTGCGTCAGCGGAGCCTGCGGAGCAGCCTGAGGATTAGCTTGCGCCGGCGTCGCGGCTGGCACTTGCGTTGTGGTTCCCATGGTTCCCTAGTCCCTTGGTCTGGGTGTGGCTGACTCAGAGCGGCTGGGTTGCCTGAAGCCTTGAACGACAATCAGTCCGTCGAATGCCTAGTCATTGTAAGGGAAGCCACGGAACGTTTGAGGTGCAACAGGCGCATGGATGACGTGAAAGTTAAGGCCGCGTGTGTCGTGAGCAACACCAGCAAGACTAGGTGTGGATGTAACCGACCGGCGCTATCGAACGTCCGGCGCACATTTCCCAGTCAAGGTTTTGAGGCCGCGTCGATGAACGCGCCGACGTTGGCTTTGAGCTTGGCCAAATCTTCCTCGCGCACGTACATCATGTGCCCCGCGTCGTAATATTTCAGCTGGATGTTTTTCTGAAGTTTTTCGGGCAGGCCGAGGTGATCGACGGTGTATTCGGTGGCGAAGAAAGGGGTCGCGAGGTCGTACAGCCCGTTATCAATCTCCACTTTCAAATGCGGATTGGTGATCATCGCTTCGACCAGATCGTTCTGCACGTTCGGCGATCCGGGAAAAAACACGCCGCCCGACGCGTGCTTCCAGTCCCAGTTCGACGCCACGTGCTCGGTGATCGCGTGGTACGGCTTGTCCTGGTTGAACTTCAGCTCATCGCGCAGGTAGGAGTTAAACGCCGCCGTGAATGCGCCCGTCACCGCATCGCTCTGCGGATCTGATTGCGCGTTTTCCGCCAGCAGGTTGAACGTCAAGCCCGTGTAGCGCGCATCGAGCCGCCCAGTCGTCAACCCTTTCGCGCGCTGCAATTCCTCCATGAACTGGAACAACTTCACGCGCAGATTCGCTTTCAGCAGGTAGTCTTCGCCGAGCCCCGTAAACCGCGACAGTTTCTTCGCGGTGTCCGATTTTTCCGCGGCTGTCAGCTGGGCGCCCTTCAGCAGCGCCGCTGCATATTCGGTCTTTGCAAACCGCCGCGCTTCCTCAACAAACGCGTTCAGATTCTCCGGCCGGTCCGCCAGCATTTTGTGGTACCACGCGGTGGCCGCATAGCTCGGTACATAGAAGATGTAGGACATGTCGTCTCCAGGAAGGAACGACAGTGTCCGCAAATCGAGAACCGAAGAGATCAGATCGATGCCGTTGAAATACATCCCGTCGTGCGACTGGAGGTAGTTGGAAAGCGCGGCGGAGCGAAAGGTGCCGTAGCTTTCTCCAATCAGGAATTTCGGCGAGTTCCAGCGATTATTGCGGTTGACCCAAGTCACGATGAACTGCGCGAGCGACTTGACGTCCTGATCGATGCCCCAGAAATCCTTGTCCTGCGATTTGCCCACGGCGTGGCTGAAGCCCGTCCCGACGGGATCGATGAACACCATGTCGGTCTTGTCCAGCAACGTCCCCGAATTGTCCACGAGCTTGTAGGGCGGCGGAGGCGTCGACTCCGCATTGGGCGTCACTACGCGCCGTGGCCCGAACGCGCCCATGTGCAGCCACAACGATGCCGATCCGGGGCCGCCGTTGTAGATGAACGAGATCGGCCGCTGCGTGGTCTCTTTCGTGTCCGTTCGAATGTACGCCGTTGAATAAATCAGCGCCGTGGGCTCGTCCTTTTCGTTCTTCAGCAGGATCATCGAAGCCGTGGCTTTGTACGGGATCGCCTGCCCTCCGAACTTCAGCGTGTGATCGGTCACCGAGGATTCCTCCTTCGGCTCCTTGGGTGTGGCCTCGGCGGACTTTTCTTTCTCCGGTGCCTTCGCGTCTTTTTCTTGCGCCAGCAGCGCCGTTGACGTCAGAGGAAACAGCAGCAATCCGGCATGAAGCAGCAGGCCAGCAGGTCGAGCCATCAAGTTGAGCTCCTCCATTTATCCTTCGCAGAAAGTCGAGCGGGATTCTATACAGGCGCCGGAAAAGGTGTCAAAGCGCGCGCCTCCTCGGCGGCGAGCAGACACACCTCAATGCGGAACCACCACCACTCGTTTAGCTATAGACGCGGATTTTCCGGCAAGGATAGCGCGATGTGGTGGTTGCCCGAGGCTGGGTGCAGCTTCACAAAGCTCAGATCCGTGGCGATCCATTTCGCCCCGGCGGCGGAAAGTTCGGAGTCCACGTCCGTTGTACGCAGTGCAAGAACCGATGCGCCCGCCGCCTTCCCAGATCGAATTCCCGCGGGCGCGTCTTCCACCACGATGCAATCGGCGGGTCCGACTCCCAGCGAAGCTGCGCCTTTCAGGTAAGGCTCAGGATCCGGTTTGCCGCGCGTGATGTCGTTGGAGGTGACCAGCTGCCTGGGCCACGGCAGACCGCCGGCGCGAATGCGGACTTCGGCGAGCGGCCGCGTGCACGAAGTGACGATGGCCCAACGATCCGGCGGCAACGCACGCAATAATTCCGCTGCGCCCGGAAGCGCGACGACGTCGGAGACGTCCTCGATCTCCCAGCGCTCCATTTGGCGATTTTCCGCTTCGTAGTCGCTGTCGGGCAGCAGTTCGCGCATGGTGGCGATGCTCGGGCGCCCATGCGCCAGGCGAACGATCTCGTCGGGATCCTTGAAGCCGTGGAGGATTGCCCACTTGGTCCAGCAACGCGCCACTGCGGGTGTGGAATCAACGAGCACGCCGTCAAGATCAAACAGGAATCCGAGACACTGAATCTGGGCCATGCTCAATGATACTGAAGGTGTCGTTGGAATCCCTAGACCCGCCGAGACCGATGCCGACAACACCTCTTATTTTTTGCGATGAGGGATTTCTGTGTCCCCATAGATTTCGTCGGCAAACGCCCGCACCTTTTCGTTGGGCGGCAGATCAATTTCGGCTGCTTTCCGGGAGCGCAATGGTTGTTCCTCCCCGCGCGGGCGTTTGCCGCTCTCCCGCTTGGCACGCAGCTTCCGAGTGCGCTTCATCTTCATGGTAATGGGCCTCCTCGACGGTTCATGGGTTGGCGAGGTCGGCGATCGGCAAAGGCGAAGTGGACGTCACCAGGCGAAGAGTGTGACTAACTCGATTTCTTGCGCGGCACCTTCGCGCCTTTTTTGCGCGCCTCTGACAGGCCGATGGCGATGGCTTGCTTGCGGCTGGACACTTTGCCGCCCTTGCCGCCTTTGCCCGAGCGCAGGCTGCCCTTCTTCCTTCTGCGCATCGCGCTCTTCACAGACTTGCCCGCCGCTTTTCCGTAACGTGCCATCACTCTCCTCCTCAACTGATTCCCTTTGGATGCGAGCCCCGGGAACAAGTACGTCGGGTAAGTAAAGTAAGAACCAGCGTAGACGACTGGTAGTGTTTCCTAAAATTTTGCATTGGGTCGAGAGAGCAACGCAAGCGAACGCTAGTCGTCTCTGCCCGGAGGCAAAGGAGCCTGCGGCGTCTTCGATGGATGGATCAAAAGGGCTACTGTCTTGTGCTGGAATCTGACTTGTACCTGAACGTAGCGATCCGGATGCTTGAGCATGTCCGAGTACCGATAGCGCAGTGATTTCAAGCAGAACCTGGCATATGGACTTGTCAGCTTGCCTCGTCTTCGAAGTTGCTCGAACAAGTCCAGCTGATCCTTGTAGGCGGCCCGTTCATTCCCGGCTAACCGCGTGTGAGTGATTTCGTGGAACAGGGAGGTGAGCATGACGTAGATGGCGTCCTGGTTGCCTTGTTTCCACTCCTCCTGGGCCTGTAGATACCAATCGTCGCCCGGGGGCAAGGGGTTGATGATCAACGGAAAGTTCTGGATGCCGAGCATCTCCCGGCTTGCCAGCCAGCTTCGTTGTTCCGGATCCAGGTCTGCATAGAACTCGCTGGGGCGGATGACGAAAATGATTCCGTTCGCCGACAACGGCAACTTTGGGAACTCTCGTTGCCAGGCAAACAAAACCGCCTTCAGGAAGGGCGGCAACAGCTCGCCGGTGATGGCATAGGCGTTCACGGGTGGCGGTTTGGGAAGGTCCAGCAGAGTCGTGACTGATACTTGCTCGGAAGGGCTTCCCGCAGTGAGCTTGGACCTGATCTCGTCTTGCTTCCCCAAGTCGTCTTGCTTCCCCAAGTGGGTCGCGACATCGGTGGGAACGCGGCCCGCAAACATCGCCAGAAGGATCATCGCGCTGAGTTTGAACACGGCTTCCTCGCAAGAGATCGCGGTTCTTGCTCGACTCTTGTCGGGAAAGCTCGCTTGAGCAATGGCGCGGGAGTGACTTCGTCGTGACCTTTTCGTTGCTCGCGCGAAAGGCGGGCACGTTCTCTAGACGCGGCAGGCGTCCATGGCAGTTAGGATGGAACTTAGGTTGAAGATCCTTCAGGGCGCAAGGGAATCGTTCTGAATCTGAGGAATGGATGAGCGGCCTGACAGAGGGGTGAGCGATTTGGGGTGGGAGACGGGGATTGAACCCGCGACATTCGGTGCCACAGACCGACGCTCTACCAGCTGAGCTACTCCCACCGCCGCTCGACAAACCGTATTTTACAGAGTTTCTCGTGCGCCGGAAAGAGTCAATGCACACCCGCGTGGGCGGCGCTGACCTCCTCGCGGTTCACGACTGCGGCTATCCGCGCAGCGAACCTCCGGCGCGAGCGGCTTTGCTTTTCTTGGCGGCGCCCCGGTGCGTGCCGCCAAGCCGAACGCGCAAGTGGGCTTCCACCTCGTTGACCCGCTTGTCGAGCACGCGGACGCGGTCCCGCAAATCCAGCACGTGATCGTAGGCCACACGCAGCATCGTGCGATCCTCATTCTCTTCGCTCACGGCGTGACACGCGTTGAGCGCGTCTTTCAGGTATGCGCCCGCGGCTTCGAGCATCTCCCTGACCAGTAACAACTTGTCCGCGCAAAATTGTCGATCCGTCATCCTCATCCCCGGAGTGATGTAGCTGGCTACTGCCAGAACATTGCTCGCCACGGTCAGGGTGCCATCGACTGCCGGGAAAACCATACGAATGCAGGTCTACTTTGGCGGTTGACATCCCGTAGATGCCATGTAGTAACAAGATGGCGGCGGTCTGCTCGAAAAGCCCTCACCCTCGAGGCAGCGTGGTCGGCTAGTACCAGGACTCGAACCGCACACTGCCCACAGTGTAGGATCCAGCCAGCCCTCCCCAGGTGCAAACCTGTTTCGCGTCCCCGAGATCCAAATTTCACCGGGCCCCGTACTACACCACGGAGGACGACACTGGTGAAACGAATTGCGTTCATCGCAGCGATCCTGATGGCCTCATCGGCCTTCGCTCAGAATTCGGATTCTCCGATCCGCAAGCCCGCTTCCACTGTTTCCGCCGCGAAACTCCATTGGCGGTCCTGGTCGGACGACGTCTTCTACCAGGCTCAGCGCGACCAGAAATTCGTCCTGCTCGACCTCGAAGCCGTGTGGTGCCACTGGTGCCACGTCATGAACGTCACCACCTATCGCGATCCCAAAGTCATCGCGCTGCTCAACGACAACTATTTGCTGGTCCGCGTGGATCAGGATTCGCGACCGGACCTCTCGAATCGTTATGAGGATTACGGTTGGCCGGCGACCGTTGTGTTCGACACCACCGGGCACGAGATTGTGAAGCGGCAGGGGTATCTCGCACCCGATGAGATGGCCAGCATGTTGCAAGCCATCATCGATGATCCGAGGCCCGGCCCATCAGTGCGCGAAGAGAGAAAAATCACGTTTCCCTCCAATCCAATCGTGCCGGCCACTCTAAGAACGCAATTGCAGAACGACTATCTCGCCGGTTATGACACCAAGCAGGGAAGCTGGGGCTTCGATCAGAAACTCCTGGATTGGGATTCCGTCGAGTACGCCATGGACCTTGCCGCGTGCGGCGACAAACGCGCCGAAGACATGGCCAGACAGACCCTGGATGCACAACTACAGTTGCTCGATCCTACTTGGGGCGGCGTCTACCAATATTCCGCCGACGGTGTGTGGACCAAGCCGCACTTCGAGAAAATCATGTCCATGCAAGCGGAGAACTTGCGCATCTACGCCCAGGCCTACGGACAATTTCACGATCCGAAGTATCTGCAAGCCGCGCAATCGATTCAGAAATATCTGAATACATTCCTGACCAGCCCCGATGGTGTCTTCTACACCAGCCAGGATGCGGATCTGGTCGAGGGCCAGCATAGCGCGGAGTATTTCGCGCTCGGTGACGCGGCGAGGAGAAAGCGCGGAGTTCCACGCGTTGACACGCACATCTACGCGCGAGAAAACGCGTGGGCCATCGCTGCGCTCGCCTCGCTGTATAGCGTCACCGCCGACCAGAAAACTCTGGATCAAGCCGAGCGCGCCGCAGGTTGGATCACCGCGCATCGACGGCTCAGCAGCGGCGGCTTCCATCACGGCGCAAAAGACATGGGCGGTCCATTTCTCGGCGACTCCATCACGATGACTCGCGCTTACCTCGCCCTGTACGGCGTCACCGGCGATCGCAAGTGGCTGCACGAAGCGGAAACGACCATGCAGTTTGTCGCCAGCACCTTCGCCGGCCAAGGAGGCGCCGGTTTCGTGACCTCGGTCGCCCCCACTGACCATGCTTACCAGCCGCACCCGCAACGCGACGAAAACGTCGCGGTCGCTCGAGCGTCTAACCTGTTGTTTCACTACACTGGCAATGCGAAATACAAACAGACGAGCGACACCGCAATGCGCTATCTCGCCGCAGACCCGGTCGCAAGCCGCTTGCCGGTCGCGAGCGTGCTCTTGACCGACTACGAAGTCAGCCGGCCTCCGCTTCATTTGACCGTCGTGGGCCACAAGGACGACCCTGCCGCGAAAGCGCTGTTTCTGGCGGCGATGCAATATCCGTCGACGTACAAGCGGCTTGAATGGTGGGACAAGCGCGAAGGCAAGTTGCCGAATCCCGACGTACAGTACCCGGCCGTGCAGCGCCCGGCCGCATATCTGTGCACCGAGCGCACGTGCTCCGCGCCAATCTTCAGCGCTGACCAGGTCGCCGTCAAAGTGCGCCGTGTGCTGGGAGCAACGCAAGGCTCGACCGCAAGCTCCACGGCGACGTCGCCCTTGGAATTCCCGGCCTTCCGTAAAGATTTTCCGACCTTGGCGTCGCAAGGGCCTGACTCAAAGCAGGTTACAAATTTTTTGCAGACGTCGCGAAACTTTAGCTGGCGGGATATATCTCATCGGGGGTAATGTGGGGGCGCCGTCTCAGTCCGTGCAAGCCCAGGTTCTGGCCCAACCCACAAATGATCGTGAATCACAGCTCGCGGCCCATGCGCTTTCATGAGATTTAACGGTCTTCCGGCAGGAATCACTGCCAGAAGTGATGAGCAGTCAATTCATTCAGGAGGACGTTGGGGAAAATGACAAAGTCAAATAAGTATCTTCTCACCGGTGCGGCGATCGCGGGCTTGCTCGCGGGCACCAGCGCCACGATCAAGGCGTCGGGCTTCTCGGGGAAGGCTTCGGTCACCACCGCGCAAGACGATGCCAAGGCTGATAAGAAGGCCAAAGAAAAGCATGCCTGTAAGGGCCAGAACAGCTGCAAGGGCAAGGGCGGCTGCAAGGCCGGAGACAACGGCTGCAAGGGCAAGAACTCTTGCAAGGGCAAGGGCGGCTGCGCGACTGACGGCAGCAAGATGCCCGAGTAACAGCCTCAACGGCAACGTTCAACTGACGATTGCTGTCTGTGCGGGGGCTGGTGAATCCGTGCCGGCCCTTGCATAGTCTTCCGAAGTGGCAACCAGATTTTCGGAGAATTGCGGAATGCCGGCGAACAGATTTAACGGTTTCACGGAATACGGTATCGGGATCGGCCTGCGCGCGCCTCACTACGATCACATCCTCAGCCGCAAGCCCGTAGTCGATTGGTTCGAAATCATCTCTGAAAATTTCATGATCGACGGAGGCCGGCCGCTGCAAATCCTCGATCAGATCCTCGAACAGTACAAAGTCGTCCAGCACGGCGTGTCGATGTACTTCGGCTCCGCGGAAAGGCCCAATCGCGAGCATTTGCGCCGCCTGAAAGATTTAGTCAAGCGCACCAAAACACCGTGGGTTTCCGATCATCTTTGCTGGGGCAGCGTCGACGGCCGCTACACGCACGATCTGCTTCCGATGCCTTACACCTTTGAAGCCGCGAAACTCACCGCGCAAAAAGTGCGCGAGGTGCGCGACTTTCTGGAAGTGCCGGTCGCCGTGGAAAACGTCAGTAGCTATGCGGAATTTCACGTCTCGGAAATGACCGAGTGGGAATTCCTGAACGAAGTCATCGAGCGCGCCGACTGCGGAATCTTGCTCGACGTAAACAACATCTACGTGTCGTCCCAGAATCATAATTTTGATCCATTGACGTACGTCAACAGCGTTCCCGCCGAGCGCGTGGCCCAGATTCACATTGCCGGCCACTCGAAGTACCGCAAATACATTCTGGATACACATGACCACCCGGTGATCGACCCGGTCTGGAAATTGTACGAGCGCTCCGTGCAGCGCGCGGGCCATACCGCGACACTGCTCGAATGGGACGACAGTATTCCTTCCTTCCAAGAAGTTCACGACGAAGCGCTGAAAGCGAACAAGTTCCTCGCCTCCACATTGCTCGCGACTGCCGTATGAAGCTGCTCAAGCTCCAGCGAACCATGGCTCGCGCGGTGATGCAGCCGCTGACGGCCGCCGAGCGTTCGCAGCGTAAAGCTCCCGACGGCGGCTCCATGCGCGCTTACGCAGCCCGATTCATCAAGCCCAACGACCGGCTGACTTCGTTCGAACGGCTGGAAATTTACAATCGCCAGTACTGGTTCCGGCTGTTTTCCAGCATGGCCGAAGATTTTCCCGGGCTGCGGTCCGTGCTGGGCGACCGTCGCTTTGACGCCATGTGCAAGGCGTATCTGGTCGATTGCCCGTCCACGTCGTTCACTCTCCGCAATCTTGGTTCAAAGCTCGAATCCTGGCTGCGCAAGAACCCGAAATGGGCCGGCACAAAACAAACCCTGGCGCTCGATATCGTGCGGCTGGAGTGGGCGGACATCGAGGCCTTCGACGGAAAAGCCGAGCCGGCACTCGATGCTGCGGATCTCGCTGGTGCGTCCGCCGAAAATCTTCGACTTCAGCTCCAGCCGTATGTGCAGTTGCTCAGCTTCAAGTATCCGGTGGACGATTTACTTTTGGCGGTGCGCAAAGACGACGAGGACACCGATTTCGCCAGCAACGCTTTTCAGGAAAAGCGTAAACGCAAGCGCGTGCAGGCGGTCGCAAAACTCAAGCCCGCCACGATTTATCTGGTCGTGCACCGCGTCGATTTCTCGGTATACTTCCGCCGTATTGACGCCGAAGAATTTTCCATTCTGACGGCACTGCGCGACGGCCAGACCCTTGGCAAGGCGATCCAAGCGGCATTCACGAAAAGCGCCATGCCCGAAGCAGAGCGCGCTCCCGCCGTGCAGCAGTGGTTCCAGAATTGGGCGACCTTGGGCTGGTTCTGCAAGCAGAAATTGCCGAAGAAAAAGGCCGCCGTAGCCTGAAACTTTGAGCCATAGGCGGCTCTCACTCGACGAATGAACAACCTACGCGCTCGACTTCGCCAACTTTACGGTCGCTTCTTCGATTTCGTTTCGTATTTGCAATCCCCATTCCTGCTTTTGGTCCGCTTCTACTGGGGCTGGCAGTTGATCGAGAGCGGATGGGGCAAGCTGCATCATCTCGATAAGGTGACCGAGTTCTTCACCAGCCTCAGTCTCCCAATGCCCGCGCAGACCGCGCTCGCAATTTCTTCTCTCGAATTTTTCGGCGGAATCTTTCTCGCCATCGGCCTGCTCTCTCGCCTCACCGCTCTCGTCCTGACCATTAACATGCTGATGGCCTACATCACCGCGGATCGTGAAGCTTTGCTCTCGATCTTCTCCGACCCGGACAAGTTTTACGCCGCTGCGCCGTACACCTTCCTGGTCGCGTCGCTCCTGATCCTGATCTTTGGTCCCGGCAGGCTCGCCGTCGATTCGCTCCTCGGCATTCCCACCGGGGCACCCGGAGAGCCGCGGCCCGCATCCTAATACTCGCGATAGACCGAACCTCTCGACCCGTTCATACTGGTCAGGATGCGTGTCACCGTGGGACCACGATTTCTTTGGAAGTTCTGGGCGCTATGTATCGCTGCGTTGCTGTGCCTCATTTTCCTTCCCAAGCCTAGGGCGGCTGCGGAAATGACTTCGACCCTTCTTGTCGGCGGCAGTCGCATCGACGTCACCATCGAATCCGGCGAGCTAAAGCTCACGCAAGCCGAGCTGATGCACTGGGTCCAGATGGCTGCCGAAGCCGTCGCCACCTACTACGGGAAATATCCGGTCCCGCACCTAACGCTGCGCATTCGTCCTTTCGACGGCAGAGGCGTCCGCCACGGCCAGACCTGGGGTAGGGGCGGCGGTCTGATCAAGATCGGCGTGGGCAGCGAGACACAGATTGCGGATTTGGCCGACGACTGGATGCTTACTCACGAAATGGTCCACCTCTCGTTCCCCTCGATGGAGGACAAGCACCACTGGATCGAAGAGGGAATTGCGACTTACGTCGAGCCTGTAGCGCGCATTCAGGCCGGCCAGATGACCGCTTCCTCCATGTGGGCCGACCTGGCGCGCGATATGCCCAAGGGCGTGCCGCGCTCGGATGACAAAGGCCTCGACAATACGCACACCTGGGCCAGCACCTATTGGGGTGGCGCTCTGTTCTGCTTTCTTGCGGATGTTCAGATTCGCGAGCGCACTCACAACCAGAAAGGCCTGCAAGATGCCCTCCGCGCCGTCCTGAACGCCGGCGGCGATATTCGCGAGGACTGGACGCTGGCGGACGCATGGAAGGTTGGTGACAAGGCCACCGGCGTCACGGTCCTGACGGAGCTCTCCGATAAGATGTGCAACCAGCCGATGCCCGTCGATCTGGCTGCGCTATGGAAGCAGCTTGGCGTCGAACCCAATGGCAAAACCGTTCGCCTGCTCGACGATGCGCCCCTCTCTGCGATCCGCCGGTCCATTACCGCGCCTTACGAAGGCAACATCGGCCAGCCATCGGCGTCGCTGGTCCCCACCGCCGTTTTTGCCGGACGCTCGAAAGCTTCATCGCAAAACAACCCCTAATACACGCGCTCTCTAAGCCCTCACCCTTTCCAAGCCCCTTGCCTCGACGGACCGAACCGGCTCGAAGCACCACACCGTTTAGTGTCCATTCGGTGAATATTGCTTGCGTCTAGCCTCCGCCTCGCAGCGTCGTCCCTTGTTAGACTTAAAACGAACAAGAATGCGTCCCCGCGCATGAATCCGCACGAGACCGATCGCCGCCATTTTGAGCGGCAAATTGCCTACGCGCGCCCTATAGCTGTCTTGCTGGCGCTCATTGCGCTATTGCAGCAATCATCCTCGCAGCATCCCCGCGGGGTAATCACGTTTCTTCTCCTTTATTTTGTGGTCGCCTGCGGCGCGATTATGGTCGAAAAGCTAATCTCCAGCCGTCCCTGGCACTTGCCGCTCATTTGCGACCTGATGGCGCTCGGCTATTTCATTGTGGTTAGCCCGTCGATGGTACCGGCCTGGTTCCCGTACCTGTTTGTCTGCTATGTCGCAGGCAATCGCTGGGGACTTAGCTCCGCATTTCCGCTCGCTGGCGTGCTCTCGCTGGAAATCGTGCTGCTGACAGCCGTTCGCGGCGAAATGCATTGGCTCCGCATCGTCTATTGGATCGGATTCGTTGGCGCCACGTTCGCCGCCGGAGCAGGCTTCGCCGTCCTGGGCGACCGCAACCGCCTTTTCGCCGTCCAGAACGAGTTCTTTGCGCGCATCACCGCCACTATGGAAGTCGACCAGGGCCTCTCCGAGTGTCTCCGCCTGTTCCTGGACGAGTTGACACACGCTTTCCATGCCGCAGAAGCCCTGCTGGTCTATCGCGACACCGATCTCGAGCGCATCTTTCTCTGGCGCCTCAAATCCGGCGAAAGCGAACGCATGATTCCCGAGAGCCTGCCGACCACCCGGGCCGAAGGCCTGTTGCTCGACGATGCCGACGCCACCATTTGCTGGAACAATCTGGCCGGAGCGGGCTCGGGCTTTGGTTGGGACCGTCGCGACGGCCGCACCCTGAAAACGCTGCCCCGTCTCCCAGGACCCACGCAACAACTTCTGGCGCTGCGCTCCATGATGTCTGTCACGCTCGACCAGAGCGGCGGGCCCGCAGGTCGCCTCTTCCTGCTCAATGGCCGGTCACGCTTCACCAGAGACGACCTCGCCTGGTTCGAACGCATCTCCCGGCATATCGGCCCTTCGCTCGAAAACGTCTTTCTTCTCCGTCACTTACGCGCCCGTGCCATCGAGGCCGAACGCAGCCGCATCTCCCGCGATCTCCACGACGGCATCCTCCAGACCTTGCTCAGTATCGAAATCCAACTGGACGTTCTCCGGCGCGCAACGGTGGCAACGCCGGAGCAGGCGGCCGCCGGCCTGGCAAACCTGCAGGCTACGGTCAAGAACGAGTCCGCCGAGCTCCGCCGCATGGTCACCGACATGCGCCCGGTCCGCGTCCAAAGCGCCGATCTGGTCGACCTGATGATTGGTTTCGCCGAGCGCTACCGGAACGAGTCCAACCTCGCGCTCGATGTGCTGATTGACTCTGTGGAAGTGCAAGCTCCCGATCGTGTGTGCAGAGAGTTATTCCAGATTTACCGAGAAGCACTCAACAATATAAAAAAACATGCGAAGGCTTCCCACGTCGTGGTAAAACTGTCGCAGGACGACAGTAGCCTAGTACTTGTAGTAGACGATAACGGCGAAGGTTTCAGCTTTGCCGGGCGCTTTACCGGCGATGAATTGGATCGTTTGCGGCTGGGTCCTATCTCCATCAAGGAGCGTACGCGTACCGTGGGGGGCGTGTTGACCGTGGAGTCCAATCCGGGTCATGGCGCGCGTCTAACCATCGAGATTCCGCTCGGTTGACATGGCCAAAACAAAACAGCAAATACGAGTCCTCCTCGCGGATGACCATGCGATTTTCCGCGACGGCTTGCGCAAACTGC
>Ga0307471_100000533_pt1 | contig 19672 bp, 16 predicted proteins | sample atmos_gasesAM3C__2_FD_204566 | JGI IMG/M metagenome (GOLD analysis project Ga0307471, IMG submission 204566) | Hardwood forest soil microbial communities from Morgan-Monroe State Forest, Indiana, United States - atmos_gasesAM3C_515 | ecosystem: Environmental > Terrestrial > Soil > Temperate...
GTGGGCAACCGCCGACAACAAGACCACGTTCGGCGCGGGTGTGGGCGGTTCGGTGTTGCTGCCGCTTATTCCGAAATATCTCGAATTCACCGCCAACGGTCTCTACGGCCGCGGCGTCGGCCGCTACGGGGCCGGACAGCTGCCGGATGTCACCATCGCTGCGGACGGCTCGCTCTCGCTGGTGACCGGGTGGAGCGCGATGGTGGGCATTATCGGCCATCCGTGGGAAGGGCTCGACCTCTACGTCTACGCCGGCCAGGAGGAAGTCGCGGCGAACTTCTTCAACATCGGCACCACTTTGTTCGGCCTTGGCAATCCGGGCTTCAGCAATGCCATTTGTTTCACCACGACGCCGTTCTCATTTGCCGGCGGCACGCCCACCGACTGCATCGCCAACAACAAGCGATTATCCGAAATCACGGCGGGCTTCTGGCAGAGTGTCTACAAGGGAGATCTTGGCCGCGTGACCGTCGGCGCCCAATACGAGTACATCAAACGTAAATCCTTCGCGGGAATCGGGGGCGATGTCTCGACCGACAACAACGTCGTCATGACTTCGCTGCGGTACTACCCGTTCTGATGGCAGGCACGGATCACGGGGTCGCCCGTCGGATATATCGTATGTCCGGCGGGCGACCCCGAACTGTCATCTTCGCCGAGGTCTGCAGGTTCCTCGAACATCGCGAGCTGCTGTCGGGTATCCGCGACACCTACTATGCGGAGCAATGGCCGCTGGCAGATGCACACAGCTTCGGACCGCTGCCGTACGTGAAATCCGCGGCGTAACTGCCGCAACCGGCCGATCCGCCGGCACGATCGAGCCATCCACAGGCCTCACACAATCTCGGTGACGGCCTGACCTCCGCCGGTTACTGCAAGCGGCTCCGTGCCGTTTCCTTCAGCATCCTCAGCGTCACATGCCCGTCACACAGGGCGGCTTTCCTTTGCGATGGGTCCACCTCCGAGGCAATCATGACTGACATCGCCGCAACGATACACGCTCCTGATCTGCGCGCAGCGGATCGCCCAAAACTCGACACGCCGGCAAATCCGCTTGCGATGATCCTGTTCTTCGGGTTCCTCGCCGCCGGCATTCTGTACATGGCGTATAGCATTTATGTCGACGTCGGCGCCTCCGGCACGCAGACGATGACCTATTTGCCGTACCTACTGCTGTTCGTTGCGCTCCTGATCGCGCTCGGGTTCGAGTTCGTCAACGGCTTCCATGACACTGCCAATGCCGTTGCCACGGTCATCTACACCCATTCCCTGCCCGCTCCGTTTGCCGTGGTCTGGGCCGGGTTTTTCAACTTCCTTGGGGTAGTCCTCTCGAGCGGTGCGGTTGCTTTCGGCATCATCTCGCTGCTGCCGGTCGAGCTGATATTGCAAGTCGGCACCAGCGCGGGATTCGCCATGGTCTTCGCGCTGCTGTTCGCGGCGATCATCTGGAACCTCGGCACTTGGTGGCTCGGCCTACCCGCGTCTAGCTCGCATACTCTGATCGGTTCGATCATCGGCGTCGGCGTCGCAAACGCATTGATGCACGGGCAAGACGGCACTACGGGCGTCGACTGGAGCAAGGCGACGGAAATCGGCTGGTCGCTGCTGCTCTCGCCACTGTTCGGCTTTTTCGCCGCCGCGCTGCTGCTGCTGGCGCTCAAAGTGGTCGTCCGCAATCCAGCCCTCTATCAGGAGCCCAAGGGCAATCAGCCGCCACCGTGGTGGATCCGCGCCACCCTCATCGCCACGTGCACGGGCGTCTCCTTCGCCCACGGCTCCAATGACGGCCAGAAGGGCATGGGTCTCATCATGCTCATTCTGATCGGCACCGTTCCCACCGCCTATGCGCTCAATCGTGCCATGCCGGCCAGTCAAATGGAGGAGTTCCAGACGAACTCCGCAGCCGCGGCGGCAATCGTCCGGCAGAAAGCGGCCGGCTACAACATCATCGGCGACCCCCGCCCGGCCGTCTCCCTCTACATCTCGCGCCGCAAGATCAACGAAGGCACCTACCCGTCGTTATCCGCTCTGATCCAGGATATCTCCAAGCAGGTGGCCGAATACGGCTCGCTGGCGCGCATTCCGAACTCGGCAGTCGGCAATACCCGCAACGACATGTATCTCGCCTCGGAAGCAATCCGCTTCCTGATGAAGGACAAGGAAAACGACCTCAGCAAGGAGGAGGTCGCAAAGCTGTCCGCCTACAAGGCATCGCTCGACAACGCGACCAAGTTCATCCCGCTGTGGGTCAAGGTGGTCGTCGCGATCGCGCTCGGACTGGGCACCATGATTGGATGGAAGCGCATTGTCGTGACCGTCGGCGAGAAGATCGGCAAGGCGCATATGACCTATGGTCAGGGCGCCTGCGCCGAAGTGGTGGCCGCCGGAACGATCGCCGCCGCCGATATGTACGGACTTCCGGTGTCGACCACCCACGTCTTGTCCTCGGGAGTTGCCGGAACGATGGCGGCCAACGGCTCCGGACTGCAGTGGGCTACGGTGCGCAACCTCCTGATGGCATGGGTGTTGACGCTGCCCGTCGCCATCATGCTTTCGGCGACACTCTACGTCCTCTTTATCAACGTGTTTTGAGGACCGGGTCGCACTCGACGGCTATGCACATCGGCAGGCTTCGCCGTCGCGGCCTGATCCGGCTGCGGAGGAAGACCGAAACATCCGGCTGGAGCTGCTGTCGCGCTTGGGCGATCAGAAGTGGACGGACTTTGGTTCGCGAAACGTCATCGTGTCCGGCGGCGTCGTCCATCTATGGGGCTCGTAGGCTCGCCCGAGGAGCGGACCGCGCTCGTCGCTCTCGCCGAAGGTGTGCGCGGCGTCGTCGGAGTGTCGGATGAGATGACTCCATCCTACGCTTGACGATGGCGGCGCCGCGCTGGCGAGTGAAACGAGCGGCCTGCGCGGCCACTCTAAAACTGCGCGTTCGCGATCGGGTCGGCTCAGCGCAGATATCCGGCTTGCTTGAACCAGGCGATTGCATCGGCAATCGCCTGCCGATACGGCCGCGACGCGTAGCCAAGCTCACGGCGGGCTTTGGCGTCGTCGAAGAACATGTAGTGGCGTGCCATGCGCAGCCCGTCGCGGGTGGCGAACGGCTCCTTGCCGGTCAGATGCGCCAGCCATTCAGCGCCGAGCGCGACGGGATAGAGCGCGGCGATGGGAAATCGCAGCGTCGGCGGGCGGCGGCCGACGAGGGCGGCAACGTCCGCGAGCATCGTGCCGAGCCGCACGTTCTCCCCGCCCAGGATATAGCGCTCGCCGAGACGGCCGCCGCGCAGGGCCGCCAGATGTCCCGCCGCCACGTCGTCCACATGCGCGAGGTTGAGTCCGGTGTCCACGAATCCCGGCATGCGGCCGCAGGCAGCCTCGACGATGATGCGCCCGGTCGGCGTCGGCTTGACATCGCGGGGGCCGATCGGGGTCGAGGGATTGACGATGACGGCCGGCAGGCCCTGCCGCTCCACCATGTCCTCAACGAGACGTTCGGCGATGACTTTGCTCTTCTTGTAGGCCCCGACCGCCTCGCTTGCCGACAGTCGCTGGCTTTCGTCCGCGGGTCGATCGTCGCGCAACGCGAGCGTTGCCACGCTGCTGGTATGGACGATGCGCTCGATGCCGGCACGCAGCGCCTCCTCCATGACGGCGCGCGTGCCGTCCACATTGGTGCGGACGATGTCGTCCGGGGCGGGGGACCAGAGCCGGTAATCGGCGGCGGCGTGAACCAGGTAACGTGCGCCGCGCAGCGCCGCGGCGAGCGAAGCGCGGTCGCAGATATCGCCGAGGACGACCTCGTCGGAAGGCGTAATGTTGGTCCGCGGGCTCGATGCTCGCACCAGCACGCGCACCCGATAGCCGGCCTCGCGCGCGGCATTGGCGATGGCCGAGCCGACAAAGCCGCTCGCCCCGGTGACGAGCAAGACATCGCCGGGGGTCGGTTCCGCCATGTCGTCTACTGCGTCATATCCCGCGAGGGCGACATCGCCGCGAGCGCCCTCTCCCGCGTCATCGCCCGGCGGCGTAGCCCTGCATCCCGCGCGGATTGGCGGCGCCGCGGCGACGGCGGCCCTCGCGCGCGGCGGCGGTGAGCCGTCCCTCGCACCAATCGGTGTCGACCTCGACGACGTGGCCGCGGCGCTTCAATTCCTTCACCGTCGCGCCCGGCAACCGGCCCTCGACCACCAACACGCCCGGCCGCGCCGTACGCGGCCAGAACGAGATCGGGAAATGCTCCGAGTGCCAAGCCGGAGCGTCGATCGCCTCCTGCAGATTCATGCCGGCATGGACGTGGCGCATGAACAGCTGGGTGATCCATTGATCCTGCTGGTCGCCGCCGGGCGAACCCCAGGCGAGATACGGCTCGCCGTCACGCAGCGCGAGCGTGGGCGAAAGTGTCGTGCGCGGCCGCTTGCCGGGGGCGAGCGCGGCGGGATGCCCCTCCTCCAGCCAAAACATCTGCGCGCGGGTGCCGAGGCAAAAGCCGAGTTCCGGGATGACCGGCGAGGAGTGCAGCCAGCCGCCGGACGGCGTCGCCGATACGATATTGCCGGCCGCATCGATGATGTCGAAATGCACGGTATCGCCGCGCATCTCGCCGAGGCGGCCGACGGTCGGCTCGCCCGCACCCATGCCGCCGACCGCGCGGCGCTCCCCTTCCTCGCGCCGCAGCTTCACCACGGCGCCGAAGCCCGCGACCGATCCCGGACGCAATTCGAGCGAGGCGTCCTCGCCGACGAGTTTTCGCCGCTCTTCGTTGTAGGCATCGGAAAGCAGCGTCGCCATCGGCACCTCGACAAAATCGGGATCGCCGTAGAATTTTTCACGATCGGCATAGGCGAGCTTCGAGCACTCGACCAGAAGGTGCACGAAATCGGCGCTCAAGGGGTCGACGCGGTCGAGATGGAAACGCTTGAGCAGCGCCAGCTGCTGCAGCATGACCGGACCTTGCGACCACGGGCCGGGCTTGCAGACGGTGTAGCGGCCGTAGTCGTAGGTGAGCGGCGCCTCGATGTGGGGACGCCAGCGCGCCATGTCCTCGCCGGTGAGCACGCCGCGATGGGGTTCGCCGCTGGTGTCCATCACCGCCTGCGTGCGGCAGAAGCGGTCGATCGCCTCGGCGACGAAGCCCTGCGACCAGCTCTTGCGCGCCGCTTCGATCTGCGTGACGCGGTCCCCGCCGGCGCGTTCGGCCTCGCGCAGGATGCGCGTATAGGTCTCGGCCAGCGTCTTGTTCGTGAACAGCGCGCCGGCCTCCGGCACCTTACCGCCCGGCAGATAGACCGCGGCCGAGCTCGGCCAATGCTCACGGAAGAGGGCCTCCACCGTGGCGATCGTCGCCTGCGTGCGTTCGACCAGAGGATAGCCTTGGCCCGCGTAGTTGATTGCGGGCGCGAGCACGTCGGAAAGCCGCATCGTCCCGTAGTCGCGCAGCAACAGCATCCAGGTCTCGAACGTGCCGGGAACGCAGGCAGCGAGCAGGCCGGTGCCCGGCACCATGTCGAGGCCGAGGCTCTTGTAATGCGCGATGGTCGCGTTCGCGGGCGCCGGACCCTGGCCGCAGATCACCTCGGTCTTGCCGGTGCGCACGTCATTGAGAATGATCGGCACGTCGCCGCCGGGTCCGTTGAGGTGCGGCTCGACCACCTGCAGCGTGAAGGCGGTGGCGGCCGCGGCGTCGAAGGCGTTGCCGCCTTTCTCCAATGTCGCCATGCCGACGGCGGTGGCGATCCAATGGGTCGAGGTGACCACGCCGAACGTGCCATCGATCTCGGGCCGCGTAGTGAAGGGATTTTGATTGATGTTTTTCATTGATGACCTTGCGAACGGGATGGGCGATGAACGCCAGTGTACGGGCGCCCCGATGATCCGATACGACCGGGCCAGTCGTAATGGGGGATGAGCGTAGCGTAATCGGCCCGTGCGCGCCTAGGAGGGTGCCGAATAGCTCAGCGTCTCGTAGCTGCGATCCTTGAGATACTGATCGAGACCCCAACGCTCGACCTGTGCCAGCGTATCCTCGAATTCCTCGCGCGGCAGCGCGCGATAATAGAACCGCTCGCCGCGGCCGAATTTGGCGAAGTCCCACCGATGGTAGCTCTCGAATTCAGGCGGGATCGTGAGCCGCCACAGCGGCAGATATTTCTCCATGTCCGCGTCCATCGCCTGCTCGGCGCGCTCGAGCGCGCGCAGATAGGCGCGCACGATTTCCGACTCAAAATGGTCCGGAACCCACCACAGCGTCTTGAAGGTGTCGGCGATGATCGCGCGCAATCCCAGCTGCTCGGCCATTGCGATCTGTGGCGGCAGTAGGCTCGCCGCCTCGACCTCCCCGTCGAGCAGCGCCTTGAGCCGCGCACCGAACCCACCGGTGTTCACCACCTTGATGTTTTCGAGCGGAAGATATTTCTCCAGCCGATACGGCACGTTGAAGTGGCTTCCCGCGCGCATGCCGACCGAGACCGGCACGTCCTTGAGGTCCTCCGGCCGGCGAATGCGCGAGTTCGGCCGCACGAAGATCGCCCACGGAGAAACGCCGTAGGCGTCAGGCACCATCTTGCCCATGCCGGCGCTGGCATTGCAGATCGTGCCCCAGACGCACGCGCCCTGGATCACCTCGCGCTTGTCCTGCGTATAGGGTTGGTCCTGCGGACGTTGGAAATAGCCGAGCCCCTTCCAGCTCGACTGCGTGCCGCGGAAGGTCTTCCAATCGAATTCAACGTCGAGCCCTTCGGCGGCGAAGAAGCCCTCCTGATGGGCGACGAAATCGTAAAGTCCCATCCCTTTGGGGGCGACGGTCACCGGTCGCAAGCTATTGGCCATGGCGCCCTCCTCCTAGAGTTTCTAGATCGAGCGTTGTCGATCGCGGCTGTGCCTCTTCTAGCCCATTCGGGCGGGTCGGTCACCGGCCGCAGCACGCACCCGTATTGCGTTTCTTGCCGAGCCGAATTGTCCGCTCGCCATGCCTCGACCAGCAATTCCGCCGAGCTATCTTGATCTCCGTGTCACGTAAGAAGACCATCCTTGACGATCAATTACGGTGACGACGGATATCGTGGAAACGACCCGCGCCCCCATTCTGGTGGACTTCGCGCTGCAAGGCGGCGGCGCCCACGGCGCGTTCACTTGGGGGGTGCTCGACCGCCTGCTCGAGGAGCCGTGGCTGCGGATCGACGGGATTTCGGGCACGTCAGCGGGAGCGATGAATGCCGCGGTGCTGGTCGACGGCTATGCCGACAAGGGCGCCGACGGCGCCCGCGCCGCGCTGGAGAATTTTTGGCGGCGCGTATCGCGCGCGGCGTTGCTCAGCCCGCTGCGGCGCACGCCGCTCGACGTCTTGCTGGGCCGCTGGACGCTCGACCATTCGCCGGCCTTCGTCGCCATGGACCTGATGGCGCGCTTGTTCTCTCCTTACGATATGGGCCCGCGCGCAAATCCGCTGCGCGATATCCTTACCGAAATCGTCGATTTCGATCGGCTGACGCGAGCAACGATCAAGCTCTTCGTCACCGCGACGAACGTGCGCACGGGGCGCGGGCGGGTGTTCCGAAACAGTGAGATCACGCCGGACGTGCTGCTCGCGTCGGCGTGCCTCCCCACCATGTTCCAAGCGATCGAGATCGAGGGAGAAAGCTATTGGGACGGCGGCTATTCCGGCAACCCGACCATCACGCCGCTGGTGCGGGAATGTACCTCGAAGGATACGATTCTTGTTCAGATCAATCCGGTCGAGCGGCCGGCATTGCCGCGCTCCGCCCGCGACATTCTCAATCGGCTCAACGAGGTCTCGTTCAATGCCGTGCTGCTGAAAGAGCTGCGCATGATCGCGCTGCTGTGCCACGTCACCCAGCCGGAGAACTGCGAGAGCGCCAGGTGGGCGGATATGCGCATCCATCGCATCACGAGCGAGATGATGGTCGAGCTCGGCTACTCTTCCAAACTCAACGCCGAGTGGGAATTCCTGTGCATGCTGCGCGACGAGGGCCGTCGCGCTGGTGCAACATTCCTGAGTGCTCACGGCGACGATCTCGGCCGACGCTCCACCTTCAACCTGGACGAGTTGCTCGAAGGCGTGTGAGCCGGCGTACGATCGAATAGGGTAAGATCTGCATGAGCAACCGAGGCGCGCTGACCATGTTAGGCCTCAGCACCGCGGTGCTGCTCTTTGCCGGTCTTTATTTCGCCCGCTCGATTCTTGCGCCGGTCGCGTTCTCGCTCTTCGTCATTGCGATTGTCTGGCCGCTGCAACGTACGCTGGAGACCAGGGTCCCGCGGCTGCTTGCGCTTGTTGCCACCTTGGTGGTGACCCTTCTCGTCATAGCCGTGCTCGGCTACCTCATCGTGTGGTCGTTCGGCACGGTCGGGCGCTGGGTGATCGACAATGCGCTGCGATTTCAAGCACTGTACCTGCAATGGACCGACTGGCTCGAAGAGCATGGCATCCTGGTCACGAGCTTCCTAGTCGAGAATTTCAACGCAGGATGGCTGATTCGCGCAGTCCAAGAGATCGGCGGGCGACTGCAGGGCCTCGTGACATTCGTGGTGATCACGTTCGTGTTCACCGCTCTCGGTCTGCTGGAGGTCGATATCGCAAGGAAAAACATCGAAACCCTCAGCAACAAGGAGGCCGCGCAGACCATCCTGCAAGCAAGCACCCTAATCGCAGATAAGTTTCAGAGATACATGCTGGTTCGCAGTGCAATGAGCGTGCTGACGGGCCTGGTGGTCTGGGCTTTTGCGCTGCTCGCCGGCCTTGAATTGGCGACGGCGTGGGGCCTGATCGCCTTCGTGCTGAACTACATCCCATTTATCGGGCCGCTGGTGGCGACCGTCTTTCCAACCATTTTCGCGCTCGTGCAGTTCGGCTCGTGGCAATTGGCCGCCATCGTCTTCCTGGCGCTCAATCTCATCCAGTTCCTGATCGGGAGCTACCTGGAACCGCGCATCGCAGGAGCGGCCCTCTCATTGTCACCGTTTGTGGTCCTGTTCGCGGTATTCTTCTGGGCCTTTCTCTGGGGCGTGCCGGGCGCGTTTATCGGCGTGCCGATCGTGATCGCAGCACTTACGCTGTGCGAACAACGGGAGTCCACGCGATGGATCGCGGCGCTTCTGTCGGGACGCGAGCGTCGCTAGGGGATGCTCGGTTCACCTTCTATGGTGATGCGCTGCGGCCGCAGTAATTTCAGTCGCCGGTCGGCTCCTATCGCGAGCGTGTGGATATAGAAGTACGTGGGCACGTCGTCGGTTGCTTCCATGACCGGCGAGGGCGCCGAGAGAATAGACATTCCGCCGCATTCCCCGATCCAATCGATATGCCGGTGACCGTGCATGAGTACCACGCGGCCGGCAAGCGGCTTGAGCCGCCGGACGAACCAATTGCCGTTGATCAGGGCCGTGCCGACGCGCTCCGACAGCGCCCGTGCCGGGCGCGGATACTCGACGACGTGATGATGGAGAACGACGATCCAGCAGGCATGCGGGTACTGCGCGCACGCGATCTCCAGGCCACGGGCTTGATCGACCGGAATCATGCCGAGCGCATTGGTGAACGAGAAATGCGTATCGGCATTCGAGTCGAGCAGGATGATTCCCAGGCCATCGTCCGCATCTGGCGGCAGCACCATCGGAAAGACGCTGGTCCATAATTCGGCCAGGCGTCTCGACAGCCAGGGCCTGCCGACGTCGGCGAATTTCGCGATCTCCTCGAGATGTGGCTCCAAGGTAGACGCGAGCGTCGCGCCCAGATGACCCGCTGCGCGATCCACTATCCGCACGCGCTCGCCCTGAACGATTCCCATTGCCGACAGGACCCGCAGCTTCCGCAGCCGCTTGTTCGGGCTGGTCGGAAGATCGAGGCGCGCCGGATTGGCGCGATCGACGATGTTCAGGTCGTGGTTGCCGGGAATGATCAGCATTCGTTCGATGAGACGGGGATGACGCAAGACTGCGCCCAGGAATTCGGCCCACTCGCCGGAGCGACCGGCGTCTGTCATGTCCCCGCTCACCACGATGGCGTCGAGCGGATCGCTCGCATGCACAAGGTCTAACTGTGCGAGCAGCCGCGCCAGACGCTCGTTGCCGCGAGGCCCCAACCTGCCGCTTTCGAGACGAAAGCCGTAGCGTTCGCCGACGACGTGCACGTCGGACAAATGCGCGATGCGCCAGGTGCGCACGTCGTCGCGAGGCTGATCGAATTGCTCGAGATCGCAGGGCTGCGCCATCGTCGCATCAGCGATTCCCCAGACCAGCGCAGCCACCGCGAGATAGCCGGCAACCAACACCATTGTGTTGGCCAAGGCCACTGCCGCAAGATGCTTGAGCGATCCCACGCCCGCAGCGCCCCGCAACAAATCCGCATGCGGCAAGACCTGGATCAGCACCAGCAGCGCAACGCCGCAGATCATTGCACCGGAGACCAAGGCCGCGGCGGCACGCAGCCGCGAGCGCTGCGTTTTGCTTGCCTGCGCAGGCAGCAACCGCTCGGCGAATTGGCGAAGCCCCTCGCGGCAAACCGTGTAAGCCGGCTGCACGATGAGCGAATTGAGCGACCAGAAGCTGTTCTCCGCCAAGCGCAGCAATTGCCGGCCGCCAAACCAGCCGACAGCGACGACAATCACAAGCAGGAGGGCAGGCCAAACGCCAGCAAGCGCGGAAGCAAGCTTGCTCGAAAGTTTACCGAACCAGATCGCGGCGGCGATCGGCGCGATCCCTAGCGCCAAACCCGGCACGATGACGAGGAGAGTGAAGGCGACGACCAGCTTCGGCAAACTGATCTCCGCGAGCAGACTGCCGGCAAGCGATAAGAGCGAGCGGCGCTTGGAGCTCGACGCGTCATCCTCGATGTCGCCACGGCGAGGATCGATAGCCGGCCTCAAGCAGCACCTCCGAAGACGTGCAATCACCAGTATCGCGCGCAGGACAAGCCTGACCTTGCTAGGAGGCTGCGTCAATGCGTTTCGGGTTTGCGCTGGGTTCGACATTTGCGTCGCGCTGAGCCACACTCCGGCACCCAATCGAGGTTGAACGTCCCGCCGGGCGTTTCCGTTTTCGCTGGTCAAGCCATCGCGGGCACACCGCACGCGCGGATTGCCGACGCAGAGAGACCGAAGGAGGCCGCAGAGATGAAGAAGCTGATTATGTCGGCATTGACGCTCGCGGTTTTGCAAAACTCTGCGTCCGCTGCGCCGGGAAGCGCAACCGGGCCGACCGCCTTGGCCTTAGCCGCGGTGATCGCGCAACATTCGCCGGCGGTGCGCGCGTTCGATAAGCGCGTCATCGCGCGCCTTTTCCGCGGCAACACTCGATTCGGCTTTACCCCGAACACGAAGATTTCCGTCGATGCGGACTCCGTGGTCTGCCGCGTAAGCAATGTCGACATCACCTCGCGCAGCTGCGAGCTCACTTTCGGGTCGCGCAAACGCACGCTGACCGGGCGCGAGGCCAATGAAGTCGGCGCAACGGCGGCGGCTGCCGGCGTGCCCTCCGAGGGCGCCGCAGGCTCGAGCATCGAAAGCATCTCGAAATTGCGTTGCACGATCGATCCGAACGAGATCATGCAGAAGGCGGGCGGGGGCGCGAATTGCACTTTCGAGACGGGGCAGTAGAGGTCTTCGCGCATTGCCGGGCGAGCGTTACCCGTCGAGCGCGCTCGCGCGGGAGGTGCCGAGCCCGCGCATGAAGCGATTGCGGATGAGCGGCGGATCGCGCACGGTCTGAGCCGTCGCAGGCTTTCTCTGGTGCAGCCTGCGGCAACCGCATAGGCTTTAAATTTGGCCGCGCGTCGCGACCTCGGGAGGATATCCTTGGCTCACGCCGAAGCGCTGCAGACGCTCCCCCCACAGGCCGCCGCGACCGCGGCGCTCGTCCAATTCGTCGGTGACGTGCGCCATGCGGACCTCCCCGATGAGGTGCGCCATTATGCGCGCCGCCATGTCCTCGACACCGTCGGCGTCATGATCGCGGGCGCGACCGGCGAGGTGGCGGGCCGCGCCGAAGCCGTGCTCGCGGCGGTGCGCCCCGCCGGCCACGTTCCGGTGCCCGGCCGTGCCCGTCGCGCCGACCTCATCGATGCCGCTTTCCTCGGCGGTACCGCCGCCCACGGCATCGAGCTCGACGATGGCTTCACGCAGGGCTCCGTGCATCCGGGTTGCGTCGTGGTACCGGCGGCGCTTGCGCTCGCTTGCGCGCGCCGCAGCAACGGGCGAGCGCTGATGGAGGCGATCGTCGCCGGGTACGAGACGGTGATCGCCATCGGCCGCGCCTGCCATCCCGATTTGCGCCAGCGCGGATTCCATCCCACCGCCGCGGTCGGCGTATTCGGCGCGGCCGCGGCCGCCGGCAAGCTCGCCACACTCTCTCCCGAACGGCTCGCGCACGCTTTCGGCCTTGCCGCCTCGAGTGCCGGCGGCTTGTTCGCCTTCGTCAACGGCGGCGGCGATATCAAGCGGCTGCACGCCGGCCACGCCGCGCGCGAGGGGTTGCAAGCGGCGCTGCTGGCCGAACAGGGGATCGAAGGCCCGCCCGGCGTGATCGAGGCGCGCGACGGCTTCATGCAGGCATTCGCCCGCGCGGAGAAATCACGCGCCGTTTCCCTCCCGCCCGCCGCGCCGTTCGGCATCACCCATTGCTACATCAAGCCCTATCCCTGCTGCCGGCACATTCAGCCGGCGGTCGAGGCGCTCATCGGCATCCTCGAGGAGGAGAACATCGCCGGGGAGGAGGTGGAGCGTGTCGAGGTTGCGACTTATCGCATCGCCGCCGAGCACGCCGCGACCGGATGGGACGACTTCGCCAGCGCGCAGCTGAGCTTTCCCTACCTGATCGCGCTCACGCTCAAATTCCGCGGCGTCAAGTTCGAGCATTTTGCCGATGCGGTGCGCCGCGATCCGGCGCTTGCCGCCATGGCGCGCAAGCTCACGGTGACGGCACCGCCCGAGGTCGATCGTCTGTATCCGCAATTGCGCCCGGCCCGCGTGACGGTTGCGACCGCGCGCGGCAGCCACACGCGCCAAGTCGAAGAGGCGCGCGGCTCGCGCCTCCTGCCGCTCGACGACGCCGCGCTTAAGGCGAAGTTTCTCGATCTGGCCGGCCCCGTGCTCGGCCCGGCGCGGGCGAAGGATCTTGCCGAGCGGCTGTGGTCGCTCGACGTGATCGATGACGTCGCGTCCCTCGTGCAGTCGATGGCCAAGCCGGCGCCAGCCGCTGCCTCAAGCCGATGACCGTGCCGCTAGGTCGGTCGGCTCCCTCTCCCATAGGGAGAAGGATGGGGTGAGGGGTTATGCCTTCGATAGGCCTGTAACCCCCTCACCCCAACCCTCTCCTCAAAGAGGAGAGGGAGCGCACCGAGCTTGTCGGTCGTTTAGTCCCTCGACTCACCCATATCTCGGAAACAGCGCCAAGGCATTGCCACGGTCGATCTCGGCGCGCCGGGAAGCGGAGAGGAATCCTGACTCGTAGGTCTTGATCATCTCTGCGATCACGCGCGGGTTGGCGAAGGGATAATCGGTGCCGAACACGATGCGCTCCGGCAAGGCGACGTGATCGAGCGCGCCGAAGGTCTGCTCCCCCGGCGAGAGCGCGTTGTCGTACCAGAAATGCTTGAGGCCGGCGGCGACGTCATCGCGCGACAGCCGCGGCAGGCGCGGGTCGATCATCGGCGAGACCGAAAGCCGCCATGCGAAATAGGGCACGAGCCCGCCGGCGTGCGGCAGGATGAAGCGAATGCGCGGGAAGCGCTCGATCGCACGGGAGAACACGAGGTTCACAACCGCGCGCGTGGTGTCGAACAAGTACTCCATCATGAAGGCTGGCCAAGGCAGCGCGAGCGAACTGCTCGAGGGATGCAGGCCAGGATGGACGAACACGACCGCGCCGCGCTCGTCGAGCGCCGCCAGCAGCGGATCGAACCGCGCGTCGCCGAGGAAGTTCTCGCCGTAGCTTGCAAACAGGGAGAGCCCGGCGAACTTGAGCGTATCGAGCGAATACGCGATGGCATCGAGCGCGCCCTCGATGCTCCACATCGGCACGGTGCCGAACGCGCCGAAGCGTTTGGGCCAGCGCGCGATGAGCTCGGCCGCGTAGTCGTTGCAGCGCCGCGCCAGCTCCTGCGCGCCCGCCCCGCTGGCGAAGCCGACGCCGGGCTGCGCCAGCGACGTGAGCGCGACCTCGATGCCGTGGGTATCCATCAGCTCGAGCGCGAGTTGCGGCGTCCATTCCGGGTATCTGCCGATGGCCGGGCCGCGCCCCGCCGCGTAGACCGCCTCGCGGTAGAACGGCGGGATGAGGTGGAAGTGCACGTCGATCCTGCGCGGCGATGCCATCGTAGCTTGCCCAGCGTCCTGCGGCCCGCGATGCATTATGTCAGACGCTTGCGCCGGGGCCACCAGCGAACGCCAATGGCACGACCTCGTTGAATTTTGCCAGCGCCCATGCCTCTATGCGCCGCGCCACGTCGGGAGGAGAAACCCGTGCCCTGGATGGACGCCAACGGCATCAGCATCCATTTCGAGCTTGCCGGCGAGGGACCATCGGTCGTGCTCTTGCACGAGATGGGCGGCACGCTCGCCAGCTGGGACGGAATCTTTCCGGCCTTGCGCGCGCAGTTCCGCACGCTGCGCTACGACCAGCGCGGCTCCGGCCTGTCCGAAAAGGTGCGTGAGCCGATCACCACCGAACGCTTGGTCGAGGATCTCGAGGCGGTGCTGCAAGCCAGCGCGCTGCCCGCCCCGTATCACTTCGTCACCGTCGCCGCCGCGACCATGCAGGCGCTGATCTATATGACCCGGCACCCCGACCGCATTGCGAGCTTTGCGTTCTGCAATCCGTTCACCGGCGCCGATCCGAGCCGCGTGGCGGCGCTCGAAGAGCGCGCGGCGCTCACCGAGCGCGAAGGTATGCGCAAGGCGCTTGCGGTCACGCTCGACAAGTCCTGGCCGCCAGATATCGGGGAGCGCGCCGCCTATGCCGCCTATCGCGGGCGCTATCTCGCCCACGATCCGGTCTGCTTTGCCGCGTTGAACCGCGCGATCGCCCGGCCCAACGTGGCGCACCTCGCCAAGGACATCCGGCGGCCGACCATGGTGGTCGCCGGCCGCTTCGATCAGGTCCGGCCGCCGGCGGCCAGCGAGCAATTCGCGCAGACCATACCCGACGCACGCTTCGAGCTGATCGACGCGGTGCACATGATGCCGGCGCAGGCGCCGGCCGCGCTGCTCGCGCTGCTGCAGGACTTTCTGCAGGGGCAGACTCGATCCCCGGCGCGGCAACGCGCCGGCTGAAGGGAAAATCCTCGTCATGAAGATCAAGGCCAACGGCATCACCATCAATTATCAGCTCGACGGTCCGGAAGGCGCACCCTGGCTTGTGTTGAGCAACTCGCTCGCGACCAATCTGACCATGTGGGACGAGCAGGCGCGCGAGCTCGGCCGCGCGTTCCGCGTGCTGCGCTACGATCAGCGCGGGCACGGCGGCAGCGAGGCAACCGCCGGCCGCTACACGTTCGACCTATTGATCGCCGACGTGCTCGCGCTGATGGACGCGCTTGCAATCGGCAAGGCGCATTTCGCCGGCCTCTCGATGGGGGGCGCCACGGCGCTCGCCCTGGCGCAGCAATGCCCGCATCGGCTCGAACGGGTCGTGGTCTGCGATTCGCCGTGTCAGTCGACGCCGGCGAGCAGCCAGCAATGGGAGGAGCGCATCGTGGTCGCGCAAAAGCAGGGCATGGAGGCACTGGTCGAGCCCACCATGTCCCGCTGGTTCCCGCCCGAGGTCATCGAGGCCAATCCGCCGCACCTCGATAAGGTGCGCCAGATGATCCGCACCACCCCGGTGAACGGCTTTAACGGATGCGCGGCGGCGCTCGCCGACCACAACTACGCCGCGGCGGTTGCCACGGTGACGCCGCCGGTGCTGTTTCTAGTCGGCGAAAAGGACGCCGCCGCGCCGCCCATGCGCAAGCTCAAGGACGCGCTTGCCGGCTCGCGCTATGTCGAGCTTGCCGGCGCCGGACATATTTCGAACCTCGATCAGCCCGCCGGTTTCACTCGCGCCGTTGCCGATTTCCTGGCCGGCAAATGAGGGATCTGCAGTCCGGGCATGCCGGCCGCTCGATTGCAAACCTGCCGCGAGCAGTTGTACCTTTTACGCAAGATCGACCCGGACGGGCCCGTCATTGCAAGGCTTTAGCCCTACCGCGTGCAGGCGGCAGTCGCCGGACATCAAAAAAGACCCACATCACAAGGTTTGAGGAGAAAACGTCATGACCGCCGCCGCAGCCACCAAGACGCAGCGTCCGCTGTCCAACCAGGCGCGCGAGATGATGGAAGCCATCAACGTCGACGCCGCCAAGCACCACGTCTGGGTCCGCACCCAGGCGAACTCGCCGGCGCAGCGGCCCTGGTTCAGCGAGACCGCCGGCGAAGGTAGCGGCCAGCTCGCATCGGGGCGCGTCGCCGCCGGCCAGATGAAGACGCTGCCCTTCATGTGGCGCTGGAGCGAGTTCAGCCCCTATCTGCACCGCATCTCCGAGATCGCGCGCAAGGCCGAGGTGTCGCCGATCGAATTCGCCGATCGGCAGAGCATCCTTCTGCTCAATCCCGGATTGAACGGCCGGCTGCAGGTCACCAACACCATCCGCTGCGCGATCTCGATCTATAATCCCGGCGACGTCGCGCCGGTCCATCTGCATTCGCCCAACGCCAGCCGCACCATCCTATCGGACAAGGGTGGCTATACCGTCGTCGAAGGCGAGCGTTGCACTGCCGGGCGCGGCGATTTGATCCTCACCCCCAACGGCACCTGGCACGACCACGGCAACGACTCGGGCGAGCCGGTGATCTGGATCGACATGCTGGATTGGCCGCTGATGGAGTTCCTCGACGCCGCCTGGGTCGATCACGACCTGCCGGGCGCGCAAGGCAATGCCAAGGTGCAAGCCGTCACCAAGGGCGAAGGCCGCTCGCGCCGGCTTTACGGCCAGGGCGGCATCAAGCCCGCCTTCGTCGATCACCAGATCGGCGTCGGGCGCAGCCCCGCGCCGCTCATCCATTACCGCGGGGCCGACGTGCTCGAGACGCTGCACAGCCTGCGCAAGGAGGAAGGCGATCCGCACGAGGGCATCAAGGTCGATTTCGTCAATCCGGTAACCGGCGAACCCGTGTTCAAGACCTTGAACTATTCGGCGCAGCTCTTGCGTCCAGGCGAAGAGACCGAGCTCAAGCGCGAGACCGCGGGCACGTTCTACGTCGCGATCGAAGGCTCAGGCGCGACCGAGGTCGGCGGCAAGCGTTTCGATTGGGCGCAGAACGACATCTTCGTCGTGCCGAACTTCGTGTGGCGCCGCCACATCAATACCGGCAAGACCGACGCGGTGCTCTATTCCGTGTCGGACGAGGCGTTGATGCGCAACATCGGCCAGTACTACGCGCAAGGCCGCGCCAAGGACGGCAAGGTCACCGAGCTGGCGCAGTAGCCTTGTAGACGCTCGCGCAGGAGCGCCTCAGGCTTCGTCGACCACGGTGTTGCGCAGGACGCCGATCTGCGGCGCCGCGACTTCCACCACGTCGCCGGGCTTGAGCCACGCCGCCGGATTGCGATGCACGCCGGCGCCGGTCGGGGTTCCGGTCCAGATCAGGTCGCCGGGCTTCAGTGTCGCAAACGTGCTGATGTAGTTGATCAGCCAGGCGAAGCCCCAGGTCAGCCGGTCGGTGCTGTCCTGTTGCCGCAATTCTCCGTTTACCCGCGTCGTCAGCGAAATGGGCTTTGCCGGATCGACTTCGTCGCTGGTCACCATCCACGGGCCGAGGCTGCCGGACTTGTCGAAGTTCTTGCCCTGCGTGACGTTTAGGGTGCCGTGGCGCAGCCAGTCGCGCACGCTGCCTTCGTTGCCGAGCGTCATCCCGCCGATCATCGACAACGCGCTCTCGCGCGGGACATGCCGGCCTTCCCTGCCGATCACCAGCACGATCTCGCCCTCGTAATCGAATTTGTCAGACACCTTCGGCCGCACGATCGGCTGGTCGGTGCCGACCAGTGAGGACGCGAAGCGGCAAAACAGGTTGGGATATTTCGGCGCCTCCCTGCCATCCTTGTACTCGGCGCTCCGGTCCGGATAGTTGATGCCGACGCAGATGTTCTTTTCCGGCGCCAGGATGGGCGGCAGCATCTCCAGCTCCTTGATTTGGTAGTCGGCCGATCCCGTCGCCGCCGCACGCGCCTGCACGAGCGCATCTGCGCGCAAGAGATCGAGCAGCGTCGGATATTGCGGGAGCTTGCGGCCGAGATCGACGATGCCGGCCTCGGTCACCGCACCGTAGCTGGGGCGGCCATTCGCGTTGAAGCTTGCAAGTTTCATGGGATTAACGACTTCAATTCATCCACGTCCTGATGCTGCGCTCGTTATAAAGACGTGGATGCCCGGCACAAGGTTTATACTCGGGCCGGCCGTAGGCCGGGCCCGTGCCGGCCATGACGTCGCTGCTCACGCCGCGCGCGTTCTACGCACGCCGCCCTCGGCCTAATCACGCCGCCTGCGGCGCGCCCGGTTGCCGCAGCGGATGGGCGCGGGCGAAGGCATCGTTCTGCATGCAGGCATCGACGATGCGCCGCACGGTCGGAAACGGCGCGAGATCGAATTTGTAGAAATACGCCCCCGCCGCCTGGCTCGCCAGGCAGATGTCGGCAAGCGTGATCGCGTCCCCGTGGCAATAACGGCCGGTCTCCTCGGAGGCGGCGAGATTGGCCTCCAGCGCATCGAGCGCTGCGCCAATCCAGGTATGGATCCACTTGAGCCGAGTCGGCTCGTCGAGCTTGAGTTCGTGCTCGAGATATTCGCGCACCCGCGGCACCAGCAGCGGATGGGAATCGCAGGCGACGATCTGGGCAAGCCCGCGCACCCGCGCCCGTGCCCGTGCTCCCTGCGGCAGAAGCGGCGGCTGCGGATGGGTTTCGTCCAGATATTCGATGATGGCGAGCGATTGAAACAACGCCGGCCCTTCGCCGTCGACCAGCGCCGGCAGAACCATTTGCGGGTTGACCGCGCGGTACTTCGTCTCGCGTTGGGCGCCCTTCATCAGATTGACCTCGATGATCTCGTCGGGCGCAATACCCTTGAGGTTGAGCGCGATGCGCACGCGGAACGTCGCCAGCGAGCGCCAAAAGGAAAATAGCTTCACGGCTCCTCCCCTTCCCGTAAATTGTGAACGGATCAATCCTACCATAATACGAGTTGCGGACCGTTCCGACGATCCGCGCGACCGCCCCCGCCACGTCTTCGGGGGGCATTGGATTGCACTCCGGCGCCGGCAACGACCCTACTTGCCCCTGATCTCGCCCAAAAAGACGGCAGCGCGGATGCGCGGTAGGCGCCGCAAGCAGGATAAAGGCAGTCCTGCTGAGGGGCCTACCGGGAGGCGTCATGCGCGCACAGAAGCGCGTCGTCGAGGGCGTTCACGCCCGTCTTCGACGGGCTATGGACGCGCGTAAACGCGCTCTTGACCCGCGCATCCATTCCTTCGCAAAAGCTCTGCAATGAGACCTTAATCAGCACCCATGGGGACCGGCACAGCCATTGCTACGCTGCTGCTGCGGCCATCTGGCGAGGTGTGCGATGCCGCCGCGGTAAGGTAAGCTCACGCAGCCGCTGTGATCGGAGAGGGACCGGGGAGGA
>Ga0307471_100000534_pt1 | contig 19633 bp, 13 predicted proteins | sample atmos_gasesAM3C__2_FD_204566 | JGI IMG/M metagenome (GOLD analysis project Ga0307471, IMG submission 204566) | Hardwood forest soil microbial communities from Morgan-Monroe State Forest, Indiana, United States - atmos_gasesAM3C_515 | ecosystem: Environmental > Terrestrial > Soil > Temperate...
CGTTCACTGCGGGCGGTACGCCGGTCAGCATTGCAGGAATCGCCCCCGAGCTAAAGCCCAATACCGTACGCAGTGGCTGACGATAGCTCAGCACGTCCGCGAGAAAATTGCGCCCTTCCACGTACTTCCAGCCGAGAGCATCGATCAACACGAATACAGATACATGCTTCTGCTGGCCCGTTCGCTCTTGCGGCAGCTCGGATTGCGAACTCATATCTGCGCCACCTGCTTCAGAAAATCGACTGCCTCGCGAGCTGCCTTCTCTGTTGTTCGCTCAGTTAGCGGCAAATTGACCACTTCGCGTGCCGCTCGTTCACCTTCCGGACAAGAACCACGGCGATACCCGAAGACTTCGGCATTAGCCTCTCGAGGGTGTAGTGGATGATTGAACCAATCGCCTAATTCGATCCGCCTGCGCCTGGCCTGTCGAAGGACCTCGTCCTTATTCTTCACGCGGACTGGATAGCGCAAGAGCACAGGATCAGCATTTTTTGTGACATGCAGACTGGGAAGCCCGCAAGAGTTGAGCGCTTCGTCATAGGCCAATCTGAGATTTCGTCGGCGGACGAGCAAAGATTGATTGGCTAGGCATCTCCTGAGCAGCCATTCCTGAAGGCGGGACATTTTCTTTGCGTATTGTTCAGGCATCCGCCCTTCAAATTCTCCGTCCTCGTTGGTGCCAACGAAAATTCCGACGTGGGAAAGCGTACGGAAAGCCTCGGCCGCACTCCAATACCAGCGCGGAGACGAAAAAATCTCGCGGGCTGTGAGCTGCCCTGCCAGGAGGAAAAGCTCCAGAAAAGTCGGGGCGCTGCACTCCTCGTCACGAAACCGGGCCACCCGTTCGGCCAAGCGGCGGTCGGAAGTCACAAGCCAGCCGCCTAATCCGGTGGAAACCGGCTTCGACCACTGCGAGCTGAAAAACGCGGCGTCCCCTGCATTTCCGACTTCCTGCCAGCAGCCATTATCTTGACGGTAGCGCGTTCCGAATGCGTGAGCGCAGTCCTCGATCACCGCCATTCCCTGCTCTCGGGCCCAGACGGCAATTCGGGGCGCGTCCGCCGGGATGCCATACGTATGCTGCAGGATCAGCGCTTTGATGCGTGCATGCGAATGCGCTTCGAGAACATCCGAATAAGCGCCAAGTGAAGGGCTGTACGACTCCGGATCGATATCAGCGTAAACGGAAGAGGCTCCGGCAAATTTAACAGCAGCTGGAACCGCCGCACAGGTATAGCCTGGTACGATAACGCTATCGCCTGGTCCGACAGCGAGGGCCTTGAGGGCTCCATACAGCGCAATACGCCCCTTCCAAAATGTGAAAACGTGCTTGGCTAGCGTACCGCCCACCAGAGTATTTTGCTGACCCACGGATTGAACGACTTGCCCCATCTATACTTGCCCCAAGCCTTCCAGCGATCCAACATCCGGATCCATACTAGAAGCAGGCACCATGCGAACCAACCCGCTCATAACTTCCGCTCGAGTGCCTTTCCCCGCTGCGGTCTCGCCCCGAATGAGCTGGTCGAAGCTCGTAAACTGGAATTCATCGAGAAGTCGCTCGATTTTGGGCCTCGTAGATTTCAAATTGACGTACGACTTGAATCGCCGCTTCCAATTCATTGGCAGCCGTGGATGATCCGGATCAATCTCACGAGGATGCACATAAAAAATGACGGTCCGTGGCTCCCCGAGAACCCGGCGTGTCATTTTCCGAATTACGTGGTAGGGGAAGAATCGAAGATAACCTCCGCCAAAGAAACAGAGGGGCCTCCCTAAAACCTCTGCAACACTCACAGGAAATTCGGCCAGCCTGCCCGAAACACGCTCAATCCAATAGGGCGCTCGATTCCCGTCCTCCATCGCGCCATGACCATGCCGTGCTGGAAACACCGACGAATCGTAAACATATTCAGCTTCGATGAGCTTGTCGAAGAACCAGTCCGATCCATGCGTTAACGAAAATCCGGCCGCGCGATAGCCCCAAACGGCCTGACCAGCTACGTCCTCAAGAATTCTTTTAGCTCGTAGCGCGTCCTGATAAAACGCTTCCGGACTCATCTGATAGACCAGCCTATGCGCATAGCCGTGAGACGCGATCTCGTGCCCATGCCTTGCAGCTTCCTTTACCAAATGGGGAAAGCGCTCTCCGATCCACCCCAGAAAAAAACATGTCACGCGCACGCCTCGCTGTTCAAAGATCTCAAGCAGCCTCAGGAAATTCCCTTCCACCCGTGACGGCAGCCTATCCCACTCTGTGACATCCGGAGTGGAAGGCAAGTCCAGGATATGAAACCAGTCTTCGACGTCGACTGAGAATACGCATTTCATGGGCATTGAATTTATTCGGCGGTTCCTAGACCCCTGCCCGGCAAGCCTTCCGGAGAGACTTTGCCATCTTAGGCCGCCCTTGAAAGATATCTGCGAGCCAAGACGGGAGCAGGATAGTGAATGCTACGCGTTCTGCTGCCCGCGCGAATATGCAGCGACTTCCCAGACCGCGAAGCGCCGCCCAAAGCAAGCCTGAATAACGCCGATGACCGCCGCTATGTTTACGACCAGGAAGTAATACGGCATCGTAAAGACCGCGCTTCCCTTTCGACCAGCCAGGTCGAACAGCCAGCCGCCCACGGCTAAAATGTAAAACAATACTTGTAACGCGAACAAGAAAGCGAAAAAGGGCCGCGCCGAAAGCTCAACTGTGGTCAATAGAATTACAGTCATGGGAATCAGTGCCAGCCAGCGCAGAACCTTTCGCGAAAAGAATTGCCAAGTCCGAAAACCTCGAAGGCAATGACGGAGACGCCACAACCCTAGAAAGCCTTGTCCGCAGATGCGGCGCTTCCGATCGTATTCCTCGCGAGAGGAGCGCATGGCCGTCTCAATTGCGATCGCAGCTGGGTCGCAGAGAAGCGCATATCCCGCGTTGCCAATCCAAAGTGGCAACTCAAGATCATTGGCTAGATCTGGCTGCAACTGATGAAATAGTGAGCGGCGTATCGCAAATAAAGAACCGTCACACACGATGACTGACCCAACCCGACTTTCGAGCTGGTCGATCAGCAATTCGTAATTGAGATAGGCTCGGGTGCCCGAACTAACCGCCAGCTCTCGGTCGTCGGTTTGCGTATGCTCTGTACCAGTCACACAACCGACGCGAGGGTCAGCGAAATAGCGGACCATCCCGCGGAGGCACTCTTTTCCGATGTGCGTATTGGCGTCAGTGAAAAGTAAAAGATCGCCGGTGGCCAGCTGGGCAAGACGGTTCAATGCTTCATTCTTGCCTACTCGGCTGTCCATGCGAACGTATTTCAGCCGTGAATCTTTGAAGCTCTGCAGGATTTCGTCAGTCCGATCTTCGGACGCGTCAGAGGCGATGATCAGTTCGAGCTGGTCTGGGAGATAATTCCAGGAAAGCGACTCAGAAACCTTCCACCCGATGTCCTTCTCCTCGTTGCGGGCAGAGATCAGCACAGAGACTTTTGGAAAGTAGTCATCTCGAACCTCAGGATGGAATTCGTTCCAGAAGCCCGCCAGCCAGAGAAGGAGGGAATAACCAAAATAAATATAGGCCAGCCACACGACACTCGACCAGAAAAGAATCGGACAGAGGCGGATCATCGCGAGCCCCGCCCAAGAAGAAGGATTTTGATTGTCTTAAAAAAAATTAGGACGTCGAGACCCACAGAGCCATTCTTGACGTAGAAGAGGTCATAAGCCAGCTTGTCTTTGTTATCCTCGATGGAAAAGTTATATCCACGATTGATCTGGGCCCATCCAGTCGCGCCCGGCGTGATGCTCCAGCGCTGATGGTAATACGGAATCTTCTTCGCATATTCCCATTCTTGCTCGGTAACGAATGGCCTCGGCCCGATGAAATGCATATCGCCACGCAGGATGTTAAGGAGCTGCGGTAGCTCATCCAGTCGGGTGCGTCGGAGCAGCCCACCGATGCGCGTGAAACGCTTATCGTATGCTTCCGCGGGACGATGGTTGTCGTCCTGGGCCGTACTGTCCCACATAGTGCGAAACTTATAGAGAGTGAAAATACTCCCTCCCTTCCCAACGCGTTTTTGCCGGAAGATCACCGGGCCTGGAGAGTCCAGGCGTATGACCAAGGAGATTAAGGCCATCACCGGTAAGGCCAGGATCACGGCCACGACGGATAGAACGAGCGAAGCCATGCGCTTGTACATCACGAATGGCCGAGAGGGCTGAAAGCCGGGAGAAAATAGGAGCTGGCTCAAACCGACAAATTCTACCGGAACCTTTCCGGTAACGGCCTCGTACACCTCACTGGCGTTCTGAATTTTCACGCCACAACTCTTCAGGTGCAGTAGGGCCTCGACAGGAAGCACTCCTCTTCGTTCTGACATCCCCACAATAATGCGATCCGGTTTATAGGGCGTGACCGAGCTCAGCAGTGAATCGAGTTCGCCTTCACTCGAAGTCTCAGCCAACTTCCGATCCGCGTTCTCTGGGCTCTGCACCTGTCCAACCACGCGGATACCGAATTCTGGACGAGCCCTTAGCTCCTCTACCAGCAACCTGGTTAGCGGACTGTCGCCGAGAATCAATGTCCGCTCCGCGAATTGCGGCAGAGTGTTCCATATGAGAAACAAACGTCGACAGAGCAGCAGCAGCATCGCCACCAGAACGAAGCCGATCAGGAAAATCCCGCGACCTAAATTAAGGGCGGGTTCAACATAGTAGAGAGCAGCGAGGAGTATGCAGACGGTGCCCAACATTTGGATCATGCGGGTGAGCACTTCCCGCTGGTTATTTAAGACAGAAGAATCATATAAATCAAAATAGTACATACAAGTGACAAAAGCCGCCGATACGACCAGAATCTTCTCAAAACCCTGCTCGTAGCTGAGCATGATGATGACATCGTTAGTGCCCAAGCGCGCAATTGCCGCCGCCACGAAGGCAGCCATCACAAGGCACGCTTCCGAAATTCCAAGGAAAAACGTGCGTGCAGGGAAATAGGCATTCAAGAACCGGATCACTGAGGGGCCTCTTTACTTTTTTCTCTGCGATCCGAAGGTGTCGGTCCCGTCCTTCGGTACGGTAACAACTTGATCTCCGTAATCTAGGCGATCGAATGCCGAGGTTTCGTTGAAGACAACACCGACCAACTTTGGATCATCGAGGCCCGCCAATCCATTCTTTATAGCCTTGATCGGGGCCACACCCTCGCGGACCACCAGGAGCATGCCATCGACTAATCGTGACCATAGGTTGGCATCGGCGGTTGGCAACATAGGCATAGAATCAACCACAATCCAATCAAACGAAGCACCCAATTTCGTGAAAGCCTCCGCAAATCGCGCCGATTGCAGGATTTGCGAAGGCTGATCGCAGGCTATCCCCGCACCGAGAAACCATAGCGGCATTTCGTTCAACCTGTAAACATAACGGGCAATACTCGGCTCTCTACCGTTCCACCAATGACTCAGGCCTGGCAACTGGGTCAAGCCCAACAGGGACGCGAGCGTCGGCCGATGCAAATCTCCTTCCACCAGGAGAACTTTGAAATCCGAGTGCTTCGCCAGCGTTGCTGCCAGATTTGCGGCAACCAAAGTCTTGCCTTCGTTGATCACACTACTGCTGATTTGCACGCATTTCAGCTCTCGCTGGTGGCGCAGGTTTTCCAGCCGCGTCGCAAGGGCACGAAATTTCTCAGCGCCCAGACTCCTTGGGTCTGTCAACGCAACAAAGCGTAATGCTGGAGAAACATCTATCTTGGCGGACGGTGCCTCTTCCAGTTCGATTGCTGGGTCCGCCAGGACACCCCCTAGCAATTCGGCTGATTGGACGGACTCGTCGGTGGCATCCGCCGCCCGGCCTTGATCCTTTTCCATCTGCCGCAATGCTTTATATAACCGGCTCATTTCGTCTTCACTCCCGATTCCGATTTCGTTTCATCAAAGGCTCCCCTTGGAGACTTGGCGAACTCTTCGATCAGTCGGTATAGCTCCATGAGAATCTTTTTCCGCTGTTCAATCTTGCTCGCACTCGGGGCTGGCGATTCGGTGACCGCATGATTCAGCCGAAGATCCGCCGCAACACCTTGAACAATTTCCGGCGTGATATTCTTTGCCTGCTGGCCGTAGCCCGCCACCAGGGAGTTTTCACATAGGGTGTTCGCCAGACGAGGAATGCCCTGAGAAAATCTATGGATGGCCTCGATTGTGGTCTCGGGGAAAATAATAGTCCTGTGAGAATTTGCCCCGGCTAGTTCGAGCCTCCGATGGATATAACTTCTCAACTCTTCCAACCCTAGCGGCTCCAAGTGGCACCGCAAACCGATTCGCTGTTTGAGCTGACGCAACTCCTGCGAATCGAGCCTACGGTCCAGCTCCGGCTGTCCCACCAACACGATTTGTAGGAGCTTGTGCTGGGAGGTCTCTAGATTCGTCAGAAGGCGAATTTCTTCGAGCAGCTCCCAACTGAGCAATTGAGCCTCATCTACAATGAGTGCTGTTGTGGCGCCACGGCGCGAACGCGCCATCAAGTAACTGTTAAGAAGCGCGAGAGTCTCGCCCTTTGTGCGAGCCGCCGAAGGGAGACCCAGGTCGCTTAGCACATGCGCCAAAAAGTCCTGCACCGAAAGCGTTGGATTGTAGGCGAAAGCGAACGCGATTTGGTTCTTAGTGAGAGCGTCGAGAAGACACCGGAGAAGCAGGGTCTTCCCAGTACCGACCTCGCCAGTGACCACGACGAATCCCTTTCGTCCAAGCACTCCATAAGTCAGAGTCGCCAGCGCCTCGTTATGGCGTTCAGTCGGGACAAAAAAGAAAGGATCGGGGGTCACCTGAAAAGGATTCCGCGTCAACCCGTAAAATTTTCTATACATCGCCCTCAGCCTTTATAGAGCGCGTAAAGGTTGCCTGCAACGATCAAAATACCTATCCCGAATGCCGCGCCAATTTCCTTCCAACGACCCCGCACGCGAAGACGATCCTCTCCGTCTGTGCTCAAATGCGGAATACCGACCAATACGCGGGCCGGCACAAGCCCTTCAAGGTCTTGCTCCCGCCGGATACGCACGTTTGTCAGTTCCATGAGCGCGCTTAAGACGACTCCGACAGCGATTCCGAGCGCCAAACCGGCGAGACTCACCAAAAGATGATTCGGGGCCGAAGGCTTGTCCGGCAAGCTGGGCGGATCGATGACAATGAACTGTTCACCCTGCTGGCGCAGCTCGAGGCTGGTGGCGAGTTGCGACTGGTATTGCTTCTGGAGAAGCGAGTCGTAATTGGCCTTTGATTCTTCATACCCACGAGAGACGGCCTCCAGCTCTTCTTCCGTTGCCGGAGTCAGATTTAAGCGCGCCTGATATGCAGAAATCTTCGATTCGAGGTCCTGCTGCCGCCTCTCATAATTCTGAATCTCCAGTTGATTTGCGTTGAGCTGGCTTTGGATCTGCATCATCGTCGTCAAACCGCGTTGTCCTTGTTCTGCCACGCCCGGGGGGGAGACGCTATTCTTGATTGCATTTTCCGTTTTCTGATTGGAGACTACTTCGGCTTCGATTTGTTTTCTCAGGTTTTCCGTCTGCGCAATTTTTTCTTTGAGAGCTATGATGTCCGGGTAATCGTCGGTATACTTCGAACGTAAATTCGCAAGCTGGAGGCGCAGGTCTGTCCCCTCAGCAGACTGATATTGTTGCCGCAGTGACTCGAAGTAGAGTTTCTGCTGCTTCGCGGCATCGAGAGCTCGCTCGGTACCCTGCAGCTGACCTTGCAGACCCGCTAGGATTTGGACGTTGCTCTGCAACTGGGTCGGCAGGTAGCCCATATGCTTCGCCTTGAACGCTTGAACCTTGGCCTCTTGCTCTTGCAATTTCTCTCGGGCGTCTACGAGCTGCGCGCCGAGGAAAGCAGTTGTGCTTTCGGAAAGTTGCTGTTGCGCTTTGAGATTTTCGTCAATGAAAAGTGAGGTAAGCTCGCTGTTCACCTGCTGAGCGAGTTCAGGCGAACGGGCGGAGTAACTTATCTTAAAGGCGGTGAGTTCTGAGCGACGATTTTCCTTTTTGTTGTCCGAGCGGACGAGTTCGATTGTGATGTCCTTCCGCATTTGTTCGACCGGATCGCCCGCTTGCAGAAGACTACTCAGACTGTGAGTTGGGGGATAAAGATGAAAGCGATCGATAGCGGCCTGAAGACGCGTGCGGCTCAGGATCTGTTGCGTCATGCTCTGCACACGGTCCTGGAGATCAAGCGTGACGTTGGGCATCACATATTTCTCGGGAACCTTTTGCTGTTCCACCAGGATCAGCCCTTCCGACCGATAGCTGGCCGGCCAGAGCCAGCCCCCAGCCCATACAACGGCCCAGCATAGAAAAGTAGGAAGCAATAACCACCAGCGCCGCCGGCGAACCATGGCCCAAGAATCCTCGAAACTTGGCAGTGCGTGATCCTGTGATTCGTCAATCATTCCTATCCCTCCCGGCCATGGAAAGTGTTCAAAAAGAGAGCCGCACCCGTGGGCATTCCAAACTTTCTTGCACCTCTAAAGCCAATGTAAAGAGGTACCTGAGAAATCAATCTAAGCATTGTACTATCAATACGTTAAACCAGCGCGTGTTAATTAATATTTTGAATGTTTTCTCGTAATTTTTCCGCTTCGGCCACAATAATTGAGTAAGTGGGAAAAAAATTCCCAATATCTCTTTGCGATGTCCCGTCCAAGGGGAACGAGAAATACGAGATGAGCTGGGGTTCTCGATTTTCCCCAAAAAAGTGAACAATTGCAAGAGAGCGGCGTCTTCTTTCTTAGGATTCGCGGCATCGATGGGCGAGCAAAAGGCGAAGGGCGATTCTCAAATCACAAATATTCAGAGGATGCGAAAACGAAATCGTGTAAGCGATTGCGAGCCTGCAGGCAGTGATCTGAAGCCAGAGCATCGGCTCTCTAATTCAAAATCTGCATTTACACCGATGGTAAACGCAGTGCTGGGCATTGGCTTGCGGGAGCCTTACGCGCAAGCGTAGTTATTAGTAGATAATCTCAAGCGCAAGCTAAATTTCTCTTTCAACTCACAGCGGCTTGAAAGCGACCTTGATCACTGCCGCAGCCCGTCCCTAATGTCTCTATCGAGTTTTCCTACCAAGACTCGACAATGTGCCGCTTGAATGAACGGCATAGTCAAGGAGTCGAGGCACATGCGTGGTAAAGATTCGAATATTCCAACTGGGTCTCGTAGTTCTTTGCGTTGAGCGGAAAAATCCCGAAAAGCCCCCCCCGCATAGGTCTCCAATCTCGTCACCGAGCACGGCACCTGACTTGAGCGCCCTGAACCCCGTATTTATATCGGGATCGGTAATACTCTCAAATAATTCATGCGAGAGTGTCGAGCTGGTCGAGTCGATGAGTGCACCATTCGGACTTGGCTGCGGGACTTCGCATCCGGCAACGCTTTGAAATGGCCCGACAATGTAGTACACGCTTCCGATATCGCTGAAATGCACGGTAAAGTGATAGGCGCAGAACGCCGAAGTAGCCGGGTTGTCCGGTGAATAACACGGCCCCTCGTCCATACACATGTCAACGCCCTGAGGGATAAACACGAGGTAGACGTGGCCGTAGCCGGTACCACCAAGTTTCGCGGCCGAGTGCACAAGCGTCAGGATGTCATTTTCACTGAGTGTTGGCACACCCGACGTACCAGCGAAGATAGCCACGCTGGCAGTGAAACTCGTGCCCACGGTGTAGCGATTGGCGACAGTCGATCCGACATATTGGTCTACCAGATGGATAAAGTTGCTCGCGCCCAGATTAGTGAGGAATACTGTCGGATTCCCCCAACAACTACCGCCGGCTGGGGAGCAGCTGATGAAGATTGGGTGGGATTTCGCAGTCGCAATAGTCTTACCAGTGGAAACAAGCTTAGTCACATCTGCAGGATAGAACGCGGGCTGTGGCGGGCTCGCCACGGAACCATTAACGGCGAGCTCGGAGTCTGCAGTTGGAGACGACTCCGAGTCCAGAATGACGGGCTGGGGAAACTTGATGGGAGGGAAATCTGCCCCAAACCCTTTGCCGCCGGAGTATGCGCCAGAAGAGGTGGTAACGAACCCCCGATGTGCCAATGGTAGCAGCGGTTCTGTCCTCCGGTTCTACCCTCAGGTGGACCACAGAAGAAAGACCCGTTTGTGCTGTGACATCTTGTTCGGTCTGCGGGGTTGTTTTTAAATTGGTCAGCCACCCCGCAAAGAAAACCAAAGACATAACCAAAACAACGGATCGCAATACTCTACTCATCGTCATGGTTCTCATCTCCTCCCTACAAATGTTTAAAACACTTGTACAGCCGTCCGGACAAACTTGTGTGCCATCGCAGGCACTTCCAGAACGTACCCCGGGGAGATTGTGTAGAGTGCCATTGCCGGGTCTCCAAAGTGTATTCGTTGGCGTCAGTTCCGAGAGCGTGGCCCGTCGGCTGAATAACAATCAGGAAACGATACCAGCGTCCATCGTGCCCGCAGGTCAACGAGAATTTCCATATTGGGGTTCGCGGTTGGCCGAAAATGTACACCTGATCGCCTGGCCATGCAATGCTCCGCACCTTTTTTAGTGCAGAGATCTTTCGGCGGTCCGCAGGAAAGTCACAAAGCCCGAAATGTGACGCTTTTTCAGCATGGCTCCAAAGGCCAGTTCGCTTTCCATACTTCTTTACATCGTGTCAGTTCGGGCGGTGGCCTACTTCTCCTACAGGAGTTGAAATGGAAATCTGGGCTAATACTCGGAGCTCTGATGCGACCTGCACGGATGATTTGGACAGATTCAGGCGCGGTAAAGGTTCGTTGTTGATTTCACCATGACTTGAGCAGGAAGCGGTTCCGGTCCCATCACGGCCTTGGCACTAGCGGTCCGCCTAGGCGTGTGGATAGACTTATTTCATCGGTGCGTTCAGCCAACGCTTTACCTTTTGGAGGGACGGGGAAATTCTCGAGAAAATGGCAATCGCCTCACGCAAGACGGTGTGGAGCGCCGCTGTTACCCTCTCAATAGCCAGTGCAAGTGTTCCTGAGAGTTTCGACAGGTAATCGTGGATGGCCGAACTCTGCGGCATACCATGCTTCGCCTTTTGGAGAGACGAGGAGATTCTCGAGAAAATGGCAATCGCTTCACTGAAGATGGTGCGGAACGCTGCTCTTACTCTCTCAATGGCCAGTTTAAATGTTCCTGAGGGGTTCGACAGATCATCATGGATGGCCGAGCTCTGCGTTACACGATGCTTCACCTTTTGGAGAGACGAGGAAATTCTCGAGAAAATGGCAATCGCCTCACGCAAGATGGAGTGGAGCGCTGCTCTTACTCTCTCGATGGCCAGTTTCAGTGTTCCTGAGAGTTTCGACAGATAATCGTGGACGCCCGAACTCTGAGGCACACTATCTTCTGCTGCAATCATCTGTTTAATTTCCAGTGCCTCTTCCATTCGCTGCAACTCTGATTCTTCTTTGGCTCGAAGATTGGCAGGTTCTAGTATCAGTTGTTTGGTCTCCGAGACCTCCACCATTTGATCCAACTCAGATTCTTCTTCGGCTCGAAGATTGGCATCTTCTAGTATCGGCTGTTTGGTGTCCGAAACCTCCACCATTTGATCCAACTCAGATTCTTCTTCGGCTCGAAGATTGGCATCTTCTAGTATCGGCTGTTTGGTGTCCGAAACCTCCACCATTTGATCCAACTCAGATTCTTCTTCGGCTCGCGGAACTCCGTGGGTTTTCGATATGAGATGGGTGAACCGAATCAAACACTCCAGTAAATTCTCGGCATAGGTGGTTCCGAAAATTTGGTCGCTGTGAGAGAGCAAATCTACCGACAGGAAAGAGGATGATTGAAAGTCGCTGGTGTACCGCTGCGGAACGCTTTTGGCCATGTTAGACATGAGTCTGGCCATGGTTGTGGGCGTGAGGCCTTCGTATCTCGAAGGCGCTAGGTAGGTAAAGATTTCCCAGCACACATAAGCTGCCCGCTCAGAGATGCGGTCATCAATTTTGCAAAAGCGAACAGCAATGGCAAACAGTTCTTCCATAATAAAATCTAAGGCATTTGGGTCATCGGGCTTTCCTTCAGTAATTCCAACTAATTGCTGTCGGAGTGGCGACTGGACCAACGCTATCAGTTCCGCTAATTCACGCTGCATCTCTTCAATGTCGGCTTGGTCAGCCGCCGTCACCGTCGATGGTGAATCGACGGCTCCTGTTGCAAGAAGCGTCGGAAATGGCCTGTGATTCGCAACGGTTTCGACAGCGATTACGAGGTCACGACCCGAATCGGATTCCAATATATAGCCGCGAGCCCCGGCACCCAGGATCTCTTGAATGAGCTGCTGGGAATAGTGCATGGATAGCACCAATATTTCCGTATTTGGCGAAACTGTCTTTATTCTTTTGGTTGCTTCCAGGCCGTTCACTTCCGGCATACTGATATCTAGAATCGCGATATCCGGCTTAAGTGTTTTCGCTGCTGAAACCGCTTCGAGACCAGTAGACGCTTCGGCGCAAATTGTCCATCCAGGATGACTTTCGACGAGCATCTTCAAACTGTTCCGCGTAAGATAATGCTCATCTGCTATTAGAATTCGGAGGGAGGCCATCTTCGCTCTCTTACCATGTCTTTCATGTAACACGCCATAAATTATTCTTGCTGCGCCCTATGCGACCAGCCTGGTAACGAGGTGCTGTCTAAAAGTATGGGAACCTTCCTTTATGCATTCGCGGACACCTGACGCTGTCGCCGGTCGCAATGAGATACCTAAATCACCACCGCCACCATGACTAATCAGTTCCGCGGATCGCTCCCGGTCTTTAGGCGCCGTCACCAAATGGCTGCAAGGATAATTCCGAAGCTTGAAACCACAAACAGGAACTTGCGGAGCAGGCTTGTCGGTTTCATGAGAAAATTCCTGAACCTGAAAACGCAATCCGCACGCGGCTACGTGGCCGTGGCGGCATTCCCAAAAAGCGCCGCAGGAGAAGCAGTTGAATTGCGAACATCGTCGCAGATATATTACCGGCGTGTCGCTTCCAACCAGAGCGAATCGTCGCTCTTCTCTGCGGTCGAAGGGCGGAATACATCCGTCACAGGGAACAATGTTTGCGGAGAGCGTTGGGTCGAAACGATTGGCTTCTTTTTTGACCACATATCTCCCACGAGCCGATCATTTCCTTTCGACAATCTGATTGCCGCTGCCTTTCACAATTCGAATGCGACAAGGACGGGGAGAAACAGGAGTTACACGGTGAGCAGACTTTGGGATGAACTGAAAACAGTCGAACAATGCGAAGCTGAATACCCCGACCGGAGTGCGCACGGAAAGTGTGATTCAGCGCCCGAACGTCGGGGCAGTGAACGCGTATGGCTTTACTCCCCGCTGCTGGTTTACGGACACACAGCCGAAAACGAGCCGTTTCACGAAGGAACCGAAGGACTTCACGTAAATGCTTGCGGCGGACTGATTACCCTGACCACCCTCGTGAGGAACGGCCAGCGCCTCTTGTTGATAAACAAGCTAAATGAGAAGGAACAAGAATGCCGAGTGGTCTGCGAAAGGTCAACACATTTAACGAGGTCTGCAGTTGCCATCGAATTCCTGCAACCTGTGGCCGATTTCTGGACCGCAGGGCACTAAGACCGTTGGGGCAGGTAACCCAAGCTCGTTCATGCAATCGGCCCACAAACGTGGCTGTTGAGTGGTCGTACTATGATTATCGCGCTGGCAAAACAGCATCAACGTCGCTTGTTCTCGCCTCAGTAAGAACTCGGTCCAATTGCTGGGCTAGAAGGTCGACATTAGCCTCGAGGAACATATCTCTATGGTCGCCGGGCATCTCGCAGATCTCTAACCTATCTCCCAACAGATCTCCCCATCCCAGTTTGGGATCGAAGTGAGGCTTCGTAGACTGCAGAGCACAACGGAACAACATGGCGCGTCCGGGGTAAGGTCTCGGGCGATACTCATGAGCGGCAACAAAAACTGCTTTGCTCGGCTCCCAAGGCGCGATCGCGAGACGGCGTTCTGCGCGCTGCTGAATCCGGTTCCCCATCACCCAGAACATCCGCCTCAGATCCAAGCGAATTTGCCGACAAAAGTCTCTGAGATAGGTCCATCTATCAAGCCAGTTTAGACCCCCAAGGTTTGTACAATGATATTTGGTCTTCCATTTTAGAAAATAGAATGGTTCGCGCAACGCGTCCCACTTCGAAGACGGTCGAGGAACAGCTGAATTGGTAACATCAAAAAGCACCAGGAGGGCAACCTCTTGCCCCTGATGGTGAAGCTGCTGCGCTACCTCATAGGCGACCAGACCTGAGGCGGACCAGCCACCCAGATAATAAGGACCCTGCGGCTGGATCTCACGGATGGTCTCCATATGGTAGGCCGCAATATCAGCCATGGTGAAGTGGGTAGGGAGATCCTTTGTATCGACGAGCCGTAGCCCCAGAAACGGCTGATTGGCGCTCAATCGCTTGGCTAGAGGACGGAGAAAAGGTCCGGCGTCGACGCATAGAAAGGGCGGCAGGTTGCCTTCTGGCTTGATCGCAGCAACCCTGGGCGAACCCTTTGGGGTAATCTTGCCTCGCAGAAGAGTTGCCATTCTCTCTATCGTGGGAGCTTGAAGGAGCGTAGCCAAAGGAAGGCTCGTGCCCCAGATCTTTTTAACTCTTGCGGAAAGCCGTGCGGCCAACAGCGAATGGCCTCCCAGATCAAAGAAGTTATCGTGGACACGGACCGGTTTTACGCCCAGCAGGTCTTCCCAAATGCGGATCAGTTGTGACTCCACCTCGTCGCCTGAGGTCAGATCCGCATCCGGAGGTTCGGTGTCTCTGACTGAGGCGGCGGATCTCGTATCGGTCGATTGCATCATTGCCTTCAGATCATGTGGGGATACTGCAATTTCGGCGACAGAAGGGGCAGTTAGAATTCGCTCGAAGGCCTCAGCGCCCTGCGCAGGAGTGATCGTTTGCTTCTCGAAGGGCTCGGACGAGTGCACGCGGGGAGAGGATTGAGGACCTGGACTGCGTTTACTGCCTTGTGAAGCTCGAGTGGGATCGTCGATCCTCCTGATTGAGAACTCCTCGATATCGATTAATGAAGTGCCGTGTTCGTCCATTATCGTGATATCGAACGTCACAACCTCATCTGATGGTGTGTTCGCTTGTCTAGACCGGATGTAACTGTAAATCCGAGCTGGCAGCCGTTTGTAAATGGATACTCTTCCATAAAACATCGGAAGGTAGAGTTTATCCGATGAATCGTAATTCTGAATAAGGTAGAGAGCCGCTCCAGTTGCCAGATCGAACAGGGCAGGATGAACAATGTAGCTCTGAAGGTCGCTCGTATACTCCCCAGGCAATTCCAAAACGGCGAGACTCTCCCCGCTCCCCAAGTGGATACGTTTAAGGTTCCTCCAGCGGGAACCGAAGTCAATATACTTTTCCTGCTTGGTCCGCTGCGCGTTGCCGAATGTAATCTCTCCTTTCTTGCATCGGGCTACGAGGCTGGGCAAGTCGTGCTTCTTCTTGGGGGGCGTGCTTGTACTACGAGAAATTTGTCCGGTGGCGCACTCCAGCCAACCAGCCTCGTCGGAGAGGATCGAGAATCGAAATGACGAGTCCTCCCTTTTTAACCTCAACCGAACTTCTCGCGTCTCTGCTGGCGCAAATGACAATGGCGCGAGAAAGAAAATGTCGCGGAGCTCGACTTCCTGATCACCCGCACCGAATCCCCCGACGGCCATTTCCATGTAGCCTGTGCCCGGCATCAGAGCATTCCCGGCCTTAAAGCGATGCTCATCCAAGAGCCAATGCCTCGCACAACTGAACTGGCTCGAGTAAACGATTTCGTCTGAGCTGTCAAGAATGCGTTGATCAAGCAGTGGGTGAGCATCGGCCATCGCTCTCGCACCCATGCCGACGTCTCGCCACCGACCCCAGTTAATCGCGACTATCGGGGTGTCGCGCCGGCTGATTGCGAAGGCGTCGAGGAACGCGTTCGCTGCAGCGTAATCCACCTGGCCGGCTGGCGGAACCAGGGAACTCACAGAAGAAAACAGTGCCAAGAAATCGAGAGGCGTATCGTGGAGGACCTCGTCCAGCACAAGGGTTCCTTTGACCTTGGGACCGAGTACCCGCGCTGCACTCTCGCGCGTCTTGAGGAGCAACGGGCTATCCTCGATGATGCCCGCCGCGTGAATCACACCGTTGATCGGGCCGAATTTCTGATACGCGAGACGCATCGCGTGATTAATTTCATCGAGCCGCGTGACGTCGGCGCGAACGGTCAAAACCTCGGCACCGAGAGACTCAATCTCGACCAACTTGCGTATGGTGTGCTTGACCCGGTCCGGAGTATCACTGCTTTGCAGGGTATCCTTCCATTCTCGTGCGGGTGGTAGCGGTGTGCGCCCGACCAGCACAAGCCTTGCCCGGAAGTTCCGCGCGAGATGGTCGGCGATGACCAAGCCGATTCCGCCCAGGCCACCGGTGATCAAATACACACCTTTTTCTTTCAAGCGGCTGGCGCTCGGATTCGGTGGGAGATCGATGCGTTCAAAGACCTCTGCCCACCGCTCGCTGCCTCGGTAGGCTACAACTGGTTCGTTTGAGAGAGCGGAGAGCTCGCCGATGATCTGAGCAGCCGGCTGGGCGGTGGTGCCCTCTACCTCAAGATTTACGTCGACGGCGCGGCATGTGATTTCGGGGAACTCTTTCAGGATGACTTTCGTCGGACCCAACAAAGTGGCTCGAACCGGCGCTGTGATCGGCTCCCCCGAAACGGACTGCAGTCGGTCTGAGACCACACCGATGCTGAATCCTTGGAGCTCCTGATCGCCCAACACCTGGGCGAGGAACAAGAGACTGTAGAAACTGAGATTCAAAGCCTCCTCGAGTGAGGTAAGAGAAGACTTGCCGCACACGGACCATAGATGCACGATCTTTTGAAGAGAGTTTCCGCGATTTTTTAGGTCGTCGAACATGGCATCGTAATCGCCGCGCATGCCAGGTTGGATGACGTATTCATCGCTACCGAGCCGGGCATACGACTTGCCGGCCTTCACCACGATCACCTGATGCCCGGCAGTCTTCAATTGAGTGATGATCTCCTTGCCTAGACCAACTTGGTCGATAAAGACCATCCAGCAGGTCGGTGCCGTCTGAGGAGCCGCCCGAAGGGGGACTCGACTCCATGCGCGACGTTGAAACCAACTGTCCACCCCGTCCCGCGCAACCGTAGCGGATGCTGCCACCGAGGTTCCGAGCGAGGAATCGTTGCCTGGTGCAATCCAGAAGCGCTGTCGTTCAAAGGGATACGCAGGTAATGGAATGCGTCTGACTGTTTCGCCAGAATGCAGCGCCAACCAATCGATTGACTGACCACAAATCCAAAGTTGACCGACAGTTTTCAGGAGGAAGGCTGCGTCGGAAACCTTTTCCTGCGGATGGCGCAGCGACGAGAATACTTTGGCGTTTTTACGGGGATGCTGCTCGGCCAGTGTGGTCAGCGCGTGGCCGGGCCCGACTTCGAGTAGGATGCGGTTCGTCCCGCAATACAATTCTCTCAGGCAATCGGAAAACCTGACCGTACTCCGCAAATGTTTTACCCAGTACTCAGGGTCGGTAGCTTCGGCAGCCGTAATCCACGTGCCAGTTACATTCGAAAGGTAAGGAATTCGCGGTGGGTTCAATGTGACTCGCCGCACGTGCTCGCGGAACGAGTCCAGGACCGGATCCATCATCCCAGAATGAAATGCATGGGAGGTAGGAAGTCTGTGGCATAAGACATCGCGATTGGCGAGATCCTTTTCAAATTTCTCGATTGCAGGGCATGGTCCGGAAACGACGCAATTACGCGGTCCGTTCGCGGCGGCAATGGAAAGCGGCTCGGAAACAGAGAGCTCTTCCGCGGCGAGCGGCACGGCGAGCATCGCGCCGGGTGGCATCTGCTGCATCAAGCTGCCGCGGACTGCAGTTAATTCCAATGCATCCTCAACCGAGAGAACGCCAGCGAGACAAGCTGCAACGTACTCGCCTATGCTGTGGCCAACCATGGCTTGCGGTTGAACGCCGCACTTCATCCACCACTGCGCGAGCGCGTATTCAAGGCAGAAGAGGGCGGGCTGGGTGATCGAGGTTTGATTCAACTGTTCAGAGCGTGCGGTGGCTTCTTCTTTTCGAGGAAATAGGATGTCGCGCAGATCCAGGCCCATATGCGATCGCAATCTCTCGACGCAAGTATCGAGGGCTTCCCGGTAAACGGCTTCCGTCCGATATATTTCAAGACCCATATTCACGTACTGAGAGCCCTGACCAGAAAACATGAATACGATGGAGGGGGGAGACGGCGCGGCCGAACCAGTGAAGACACGCTTGGGATCTGGAGTTACAAGCCCCTGTTCGGCATCCAGTATGTTTCGCGCCACTACAATGCGCCGGTGTGCAAATGCTTTCCTTCCGGCCTGAGAGGTAAAGGCGACATCGGCGAGGCTCAGGTCAGGATGCTCATGGAGGTGATTGGCAAAGTGCGACGTGACACGTTCGAGTGCGGCTTCGCTTTTCGCCGACAGGACCACCAACTGATACGGCTTCGTGCTGATGGACGATTTAGGGCCGGCCGCCTCCTCAAGCACGGCGTGCGCATTCGAGCCGCCAATACCGAGCGAGGTTACACCAGCGCGACGAGGTGCCGCGTTAGACTTCCACTCAGCAAGGCTGGTGTTTACGTAGAATGGGCTATTTCGAAAATCGATCAGCGGATTAGGAGTGCGGAAATGGAGGCTGGGGGGCAGTCGTCGATGTTTTAGTGCCAAAACGCATTTAATGAGTCCGGCAATACCTGCGGCGGCATCAAGGTGTCCGACGTTGCTCTTGAGTGAACCGATGGCACAGTAGCCTTTCGCACTCGTGGTTTCCCGAAACGCCTGTGCGAGGCCTTTGATTTCAATAGGATCGCCCACGGTGGTGCCGGTACCGTGGGTTTCCACGTAGGAGATACTGTCAGCCGTCACGCCTGCGACGCCCAGAGCTTCCGCAATGACCTCGGACTGGCCTTCGACACTAGGGGCGAAATATCCTACTTTGCGGCCACCGTCGTTGTTAACGGCCGATCCGAGGATTACGGCATGGATCGTGTCACGATCTTCAATCGCATCTTCGAGGCGTCGCAGCACCACGACACCAGCGCCACTTGAGAAGACAGTGCCACTCGATGAAGCGTCGAACGGTCGGCAATGGCCGTCGCGCGAAAGAATTTCGCCTTCGCGGTACACATAGCCCCGGCCCTGCGGAATCTCGATAGTAACCCCCCCCGCAAGCGCCATATCGCATTCGTGGTGAAGCAAGCTCTGACAAGCAAAATGAACTGCGACAAGAGATGTTGAGCAGGCTGTCTGTATGCCGATGCTGGGACCTCGCAGGTTCAATTGATATGAAACGCGCGTGGCCAGCACGTCCTTATCATTCCCAGTTGTCTTAAGCATGAACAGCCCGGCACTCTCGACTAGGCGGCGGTTGGTGAGTAGGTTATGGATCAGGTAGGAGTTCATGCCCGAGCCGGCATAGACGCCAATTGAGCCTGAAAAATTTTCCGGCGTATGGCCAGCGTGCTCGAATGCTT
>Ga0307471_100000536_pt1 | contig 19599 bp, 20 predicted proteins | sample atmos_gasesAM3C__2_FD_204566 | JGI IMG/M metagenome (GOLD analysis project Ga0307471, IMG submission 204566) | Hardwood forest soil microbial communities from Morgan-Monroe State Forest, Indiana, United States - atmos_gasesAM3C_515 | ecosystem: Environmental > Terrestrial > Soil > Temperate...
TCCAGGCGGTCGAGTGTGGCGAGCGATGCCGCGCCGCTGGAAAGGCCTGCCACCAGTATCCCGAGAAGTTGACCTTCACCCTCCAGCGGGAATGCAACGATTCGGGTCACGGACTTCTGCTTCCAACCCACCTGCGGTTCGCTGCCCACCACCTGTCGCGCCACCAGGGCCCGGCGCCATATGCTCGCCAGGGGCTCGCTTTCGATGGCGTGCGTCCAGGCCTCGTCTCCGCTGCGCCAGTGAAACTCAGGCTGGGCCATGCCGGAGGAAATTCCGTTTGGATTGGACAATGCCCCGAGGACGGCAAACGCCGCGCCCGGACCATCGCCGTTTGCCGCTGGCGCGGTGCAGTTTGCGGCCAGATTCGAAAGCAGCGTATCGACCGAGTGACCGGCAGCTTGCGCGCCGAGAAAACGCCGGGCAATAGAGAGATCCTCGTTTTTCGAGCGCAAGATTTTTTGCTGCTCCCTGCGTTCCAACGCCAGAGCCAGCTCCGCCGCCAGCGATTCCGCGCGTTCGCGTGAAAGCACCAGTTGTTTTCCTTTGCTTCCCGCCAGGATGACGCCTCTGAGGCGGCCCTCCTCAGCCACGGGAATCCATAATGCGTGCCGGAGTCCGAGAAGCTGCCCAATGATGGGCCTCTCGGGAAAAGATTCCAGGTCCTCTTCCACGGTTTTCCCGCGGAGAAGAAGCTCCTCCGGCAGCGGGGCCGCGGCCGATAGATTCCTCCATTCGCTGGGTTTCTCTGGATTCTCCCGGTCCCAGACCAGGCCGCGAAATTCGGCGGAACCTTCGCCATGGGAACCATCGTCCGAATCCGCCTCTGTCCACACACCGATGCGGTCGGCGTTTCCTTCTCTAGTGAGCGCCTGCAACGCCGCCCGCAACAATTCTTCGCGCGAAGCTCCGGCCAGGGCCGCGCGCGCCACGCCGGTCGGGGCGAATTCTCTTTCCCCTTTTTTTCCCCAAACTCTCATTCCACCGCCCATCGCTGTCTGGAGATTCGCAGCGCTCCGCGCGACTGCACTGCGAGACCGGGTAACCAACGGCGGAAGGCCCGGCTAGAATCACCCTTGCATCAACGTTTCCATCAGATAGGGCGCGTCAGGGCTGAGAAATCAATCACTTAGAAGAGATCGAGGGCGGGTCGAAGCGGCCGGCGAATTCCATGTCGAAACTTTGTTTCGCGTTCTTCCCAGAGTGAACCACTGCAGAGGAGTGGCTGCGGACGCAGGGTTTTGGCGCCAATGGCTATTCGCCAACGAGCGGACTATCGCGCTGGAAAATGGGTTAAGGAAAAACCCACGGTTTCCGTCATCCATAAAAACTTGTGTGTCTTATTGCTCGGCCTGGTCCATGTGGTACTGCTTCAGCTTGCGGTATAGCGTGGTCTTCCCGATACCCAGCATGCGCGCTGCCGATAGCTTATCCCCGCCCGTTTCGCGCAGCGTGCGAAGAATCGCGCGACGCTCCAATTCTTCGAGCGGCAAAATCTCATCTTTCTCTGGAGCGCGCTCGGTCGTCGGATACTGCATGTTGGATGGCAGGTCTCCGACGTGCAAAATGGGCCCTGAGCCCAAAGCGACAGCCCGCTCAATGGCATTTTCCAGCTCGCGCACGTTTCCTGGCCAGTCGTAGGAAATCAAGCGGCGCATGGCGTCCTCGGAAATCGTGCGCACCGGCTCGTGCGGATCCGAAAATTTTTCCAGGAACGCCGTCACCAGGAGCGGAATGTCGCTTTTCCGGTCGCGCAGCGGCGGTATCTTGACCTGCACAACGTTCAACCGGAAATACAAGTCCTGCCGGAACGATCCAGAACGAATGGCGCTTTCCAAGTCCCGGTTGGTGGCGGCGATGATGCGCACGTTGATGTGCCGCCGTTCAGTCGAACCTACCGGTTTGACCTCGCGTTCCTGCAGCGCCCGCAGCAGCTTGGCCTGCAGGTCCACCGGCATGTCGCCGATTTCATCGAGAAAAAGGGTGCCGCCCTGCGCCGCCTCCAGCAATCCCTGCTTGGCCTGCATGGCTCCGGTAAACGCGCCCTTCACATACCCAAAGAGTTCGGACTCGATCAGCGTGGGGACCAGCGCCGAACAGTCCACGGGAGCGAACGGCCGCTCTTTGCGCGGCCCGGAATAGTGAATGCTCCGGGCCACAAGTTCTTTCCCCGTTCCGCTCTCCCCCAGAATCAGCACGGGATACTCGTGCTGGCTCACTTTTTCCATGATCTTGTACACGCGCTGCATCTTCATGGAAACACCGATCAGCCCGCCGAAACCCGGCCGCGTCATCAATTGTTCGCGCAGCAGGCGGTTCTCCTGCTGGAGCTCGACTGCGCGGGCTACCCGTTCCAGCCGGGACCGCAGTTCCTCGATCGGAAAAGGTTTTGTCACATAGTCCACCGCTCCCATGCGCGTGACTTCGACGGCGGATTCGATCGTGCCATACTGCGTCAACACCACCACGGCGACTTCCGGGTGCTTGTCGTGAACCACCTTCAGCAGCTCCACTCCGTTGGCTTGTGGCAGCTTCAAATCCGTCAGCAGGATGTCAATGGCGGAATGCTCCAGGACATCGAGGGCCTCTTCGGCCGTGGCCACGGCAACGGCTTTCATCCCGGACTGCTGGGCCACCACGGCACACGTTTCGCGAATCGCGCTCTCGTCATCCACAATCAGGATGCTCATGGGAATCGCTTCCCGCCGCACTGCCGCTGGTTCAGTCATTGTGCTCATCCTGGTGAACCTGCATTCGGGGAATTTCCTTGCACCTTCTGTTCCGTTTCAGGAAACGAATCATTACTTATTCATAAGTCAATACATTAGCTGCATACCACCCCTTCTGGCAAGTTCCAGTTTGGGAATGCGACTCGCTCCTTTGCCTCCCTCCTAATCCTTCCCTCCTCCGTCAAGTCTTCCTTTTTCAGCCGCTTACAAAAATGGGCCACGCTCATCCCATTTCGGAACAAGATCAGCCAATGCAACTCCCTCCTGGCGAACAAAAGCAAACGGGCTCCCCGATCTAATCAGGGAGCCCGTTTGAATCCAACCAGCCGTCTTATGCTTTCTCGTTAATCATCAAGAAGCACAAAAACCGCTGGGCCGCTTTCCGTTCGTTTGCGATCCGGCTACGGGGTCGGCTTCTTCTTGGGTGCCGGAGCTGGCGTTTTTGCTTTCGTGGTTTCTCCGCCCTTCCGGCTGATCAGCGTCAATGCGTCCTGGGCATTGAACGGGAAACGCCGAACGGACTGCTCACCCGTGGTGCTGAGGGTAACGTCGACACGGCGGTTGTTGGCCATCCGGATAGTAACGATGTTTTTGATCAGCTTTTGTTTATCGGCTGCCGACAAGTCAGAATCACCTTCAATTAGTTTCACGACCTCCCCGTTGGTCATGTTCTGTTCCGCACCGAACGCCTTAATGTCGATGTGGTCCGCGGCCACACCGTGTTCGATCAGGTAGTTCTTGGCACGCGTCACGCGCCGTTCAGAGAGCTTGATGTTGTAGTCCTTGGCCCCGCGAATGTCCGCGTGCCCTTCGAGGATCAAGTGAGCTGCCGGCCGGTACTTTGTATATTGCTGGAAGTCGCTGGCCAACGCATCCAGAGTCAGCCCCTGGCTGGCTACCAGCCCGCCATCAGGTTTGGCGACCGTGGGCTGCGCCGTCGGGAAATAAATACTGTGCAGCGCCAGCTTGGCTTCCAGTTGTTTGATCTGCGGAGGTTCCTTCACTTCCACGTTGCCTGAAGCGTCCGCGTTGCCACCGCGTCCGTCGCTCACCGCGCACTTCACGGTGTACGTGCCGGGCGCCGCGCCCGTCGAATCAAACTGCACGTTCGAGCCGCTCCCGGAGATTTGTCCGCCGCTCGCCGTATAGCTGTAAGTGAGCGGATCGTTGTCCGGGTCGCTCCCGTTGCAAGTCACGCCGGTTTTCTCGCCCGGCAGAATTGGGCTGCGTTCGATCGAAAGAGAAGCCGTCGGCGGACGGTTGGGCTTCTCTTCCACCTTGATGTCCGCGGAGCATGACGCCGTGCCGCCCTTCCCGTCATCCACCTTCACGTTGATGGTGTAAGAACCAACACCAGCCCCGGTCGAATTCCACCGCGTGTCCGCGCCGGTGCCCTCGACCGCTCCGCCGGTCGCCGTGTAGCTGTAGTTCAGCGGATCGTTGTCCGGGTCGCTGGCATTCACGTGGATCGCCACCACGTCACCCGAACCGGCATAAATCGAAGTGGGGTTCACCGAGCATGCCGCTACCGGCGGGTGGTTCGGAGGAGGCGGAGGATTTGGGATCCCCAAGCGCGCCACCAGGCCCGTGCCGATGCGGAAGTTGTCCTGCCGCGCGTTTCCTCCGAGCGCCGGGCCCGAAAAATTGGTCATGAAATAATCCATTTGTGCCACGCGCCACGCCATATTCTTGGTCAGCACCATGTCAACGCCGCCGCCCATGGCGACGGCGAAACTGCTTTGATTGCCCGTGCCGGTCATCTCGAGTCCGCTTCTGGCTCCGCCCAGCATGAATTCCGCGAAGGGCACGAAGCGGTCAAACTTCCGTAGATTTATCCGCGGGCCGAAGAGAAAGCTGACCATACTGCCAATCACCTTGTCATTGGTTCCCAGGAACGGGAAAACATTCCTGCGGAAGTGGTAGCCTCCCAGTTCCGCGTTCAGTCCCAGCCACTTCGACGCGTTGTAGGTAAATGATCCCGACCCGCCATGGGCGGCAAAATCCGAAAAGGGACTGCCCGGCGCTCCATTCACGTAGTCATACATGCCCGCGAATTCATATTTAGGAACGAGTCGGCCCGGCTCGCGTGTGTCGGTCGTGACCGCGGGTCGCGGTCCGGGGAAAGGCGTTGGCCGCGGCGTTGCCGGAAGGGCAAATGCGCCTTTCACAACCACCATCTTGGCGCTTCCCAATGAAGCAGGTGCCGCTGCCGTTTTCTCCGTGGCCGTTGCCGCATTGCCGGAATTGTCCTGCCCCCCGCTGCTCTTCTCTTGAGCACACAGCGGCAAAGCCAGAAGGGATCCCATCGCCAGTGCTGCACACCAATTGCGCATCTCGTTCCTCCTAAAATCTCTTCAGTAGTATCCCGTTTGATTCACTCGTCCGCCTGCGCACCGCTCGCTGCCTAAGGCGGACCCTCTTGGACGCACCGCAGCTTATCGTTTCGTTGCCTCTTCCCCCACTGGTAATTCTCCCAGGGGACTTTTCTTGCTCCAGGGAGAAAACCTCAAGAAGCTACAGGATGCGGTGCCGTGTAGGTTATTCCAAGTTTCCCTTCTCGCGCAACTATTTCCTTCCACTCATCCGACTCGCTGCCTTTGCTCTCGTAGCGGCGGCCTGTTCGGATCTGGCGCACATTTGTTAAGTAGCAACGAGCTTTCCGCCGCTCAGAGGCAGGCACGGCGGCTGCCTTCCCCTCGCGAAGCTGGTCGGGATGGAAAGTCCCTGACGTTTCGCCTCTGCATGCAGGGCAAGAGCATTGCGCAAAAACTCTGCTATGGAAGGAGTTGCTTCGAGCTGAATCGCGAATCAGTTTGCTGGTGCCTGATTTTGTCGTACGAGAGCGAAACCTTCAGTTCGTGCCGGGAAAAATGATTCGCAATTCAAGAATGGGAGAGCCGCGGGCGTCGTCATCGCCCAATCAAGATTGCGTTCGGATCGCCTCTTTAGCGCCTGAACATGGAATAAGAATTACTTTTCGACTCTCTTTGCGCCAGCGGTTGCATCTGAAGCTGACGCCGCGTAGCCGCGGCGATCGCACGATCCGCTGGACGATTGGCGATGCGTTCGAGTGCGTCAGCGATGCGGGACAACTCGAACGTAACCTGGTCGGTTCCGCTCGATCTCTTCAGCACCACGATTCGTTTTCGGCTGAAGTAAAGGGCCGTCCAGAACAGCAGCCCGGTGACCACGGAAACGAATATCATGAGCATGTCGTGGCTCGTGATGGTGATGCTTTTGCCGGCGATAGTGATCAAGTGATCCGAAAACAAGGTTTCCTCCTGGCTGGAACTTAAGATTTGCTTGCCTGTGATCGAATTCGGGCCTCCCCGGAGTGGGGGGTTCCGGGGAGGCCTTGTCCGAATCGCAACTGCTATTGATGAGAAGCCGGCTTGTCGTCGTGTGACGGTTTTGGGGGTGGCTTCTCCGGCCTTTGTTGTTTCTGCCTTTCCTGTTGTTGTTTCTGTTGTAGCTTCCCTGACTTCAAAAATTCAGCCCGGTTCCAGCGCGATGAACTACCGCTTGAGCTGAGGAGATGACTTTTGCAGAGCCGCAATCAGGTCATGCGCTGAAGATGGTGCATTGACATCTGATTCGGTGATGATCTTTGCGGCACTCGCGGAATTCCCGTAGAGCTTGCGATTCGCGTCCTCATCCGGGCGCAACGTCGAGCCTTCCAGGGAAATGCCGGCAAAAACGCCTCGCGCGCGCGAGTAGCTCAGAATCTCCGCTCGCATATACGCGTCTGTATCGGCTGCCGCTGAACGCCCCTTCGGTCCAGCTGCAACAGAAGCGTCCGCACCCAGCTTCACTTTCGTATGCAGCAGGCTGCCGGTGCCGCGGTCGTTCATGACGAGAAATACAAAATCAGTTGCTTCCCCGCCAATCTGCAAACCAACGCTGCCGCCTTCCAGCGCGTACATTGCTGGAGCACCCCACGCACCAGTGAAGTCTTTGCCCGTGCGGCAAACCATCGTGCCGCGCCCGTAGCTGCCACCAACAACAAACGCAGCCTTCAACACCGACGGCATCACCACAACACATCGGGCCTTGTCAATCAGGTCCTGCGGAATGTCGTCAGGCACATTGAGAATCTCCTGCATTACCTTTCCGGCATTCTGCAAGCGATCCTGCTCGGTTTTTGCATCTCCGGCATTTTTTGCAAAAAGAAATGTTGCCGATGCAAACAGGCCCGCCACTAACACGATCCAACACTTTGTGTACTTCATTACCTGCGCCTCCTTAAGCGCTCTTGGTCTTACTGAACACACGCTTCTTTGTTCTTTCGAGCGGGCTGATCCCTCGGATTGCTTGGTCATGCGGTTGTTGGGGGCAACTCCCGTTCCAGACTCGCATTGAATCTTGTAGTAGGCTGTAAATTCAACGGGATAGCAAGCGCTTGCGCGCACATCTTTCATTGCCCCGCTTCACATGTTTGGGGAGGGGACCGGTAAAATTTGCAGGGTCCGCGGCAAAACGAATCGATATTCGTGTACCAGTACCGTTCCTCTCACGATCATCCTTTTCTCGTAAAACGAAAAGAAATCTCAACTTACGCACATTGGCAGAACGAGTGCTCTCTGCAAGCGACGTTATAAGTGAGCAAAGTCCCTGAGGATTCCTGAAGGGAGAAAAATGAACAAACAACTCTCTGTCCAAACAACGGTCTGTGACGTGTATCAAAGGTTACTCGAAGAATCTCAGAGCGCCCTCGAATTCTTGAATGCGCATAGTGCCCAGATTTGCCATTCCCATTTAACTGGAAAGGAAGCTGGCGACGAGCTCTTGCGATTGCAAGCGAATTTCGCCAGAGCTTATACCGTGTTGCAGAACCACACGCACAACTGCCTCCGCTGTCATTTGGTGTCAAGAGTTGAAGCGCGTGATCCTGAAAACAGTTTGGGCGATCCCTCCAGCAACGAACTGTGCACTTGACACGAGCAGTCTTTTGATGGGGAACATTCCAGCCCGTTGAGATACTTATCCTGCAGAAGGAGGATTTCATGAGCAATACCGGAAGCTCGACCATTGCGTTTCTCACAGGCCTTGGAATCGGAGCTGGGCTCGCCGTTCTGTTTGCGCCCCGGTCTGGTGAAGAAACACGAGAATGGATTGCCGATTCGGCGGAAGAGAAGTTTAAGTTGCTGCGCCGCAAAGGCCGCCGGTCGTTTAGACAGCTGCAAGACGCGGTCGTTGAAGGGGAAGAAAAGCTCACAGCCGTTCTTAGAAATGGCAAAAAAGCTCTTGAATCAGTTGCCGCCAAGCTGGATTAGCGAACGTCTATGACCTATCGACGCTCACCAGCTCAGTCAGGAGACGCAATGAGCCAGATGAGTCATCTGATGAAGCTCGCTGAACTTCTTCGGGACATCGCGGAAGAATGCAGCAAGGACGAAATTGAACAAGCTCTCGGCCTGTGTGCGGGATTTGCAGACCGTGTAAGCGGCGTACCCGAAGACGCAGCAGAATATCCTGGGCCGTTGGGGCATCCGATTACAGCCAAATGCTCCCGTCTTCCAAACTAGGCACTAGTCTTCACGCACAAAAAACGCACGTTTCTATCGCCAGTGCCGCCAATCTCGCGGGAACGACTGAGCGCATCGCAACTCATGCGCCCTTTCCTTCTTCACACAAAAGTCCGAAGGTTCTGGTACCCAGCGATTCCTGTTATTGGGAAATTTTTACCTTATTCTGAGTCTTCAAGCGAGGTTATTTCCTTTTATATGCGTGAATTTATCGATTGGATCCTTGGAAGTCCATTTGCAAACAATCCCAAAGCACAGTAAGAGGGGGCCGGAGTTGGATATGGCCTGCGTAAGCCCATACCGCTCCACCCACAACCACAGGGCGTAGTTTGGAACCAAAGCTATTTGGAGGAGCAAGATGGCAAGTCACGACTACAACCATGTGCACACGCTTCTGGGGCGTACCGATATTGCCGAATGCGAAGGGTTCCAAGTAAACAACCTGCAGGAGGCAAGAATCATCCGGCAAGCGCAGCGTGGAGATGCTGCGGCGTTTGACCGCATCTATAGATCGCATTCCCGGCGCGTTTACGCCTTGTGCTTGCGCATGGTAGGAAATCCCGCTGAAGCCGAGGATCTTACCCAGGAAGCGTTCTTAAGAGTATTCCGCAAGATCCAGACATTTCGCGGCGAATCGACTTTCTCCACGTGGCTGCATCGCTTGGCTCTCAACGTCGTGCTTATGCAGCTTCGCAGGAAGAAATTGGCGGTGTCCTCGCTGGACGATGTGTCGGAGCGAGATGAGGAAAGAACCGGATCAAGTAGAGAGGTCGGGGGACCTGACTCATTGTTGGCCGGATTGATTGACCGAGTAAGTCTGGAACGTGCGCTCGGAAAATTGTCCACGGCGCAGAAAATAGTGTTTGTGCTCCACGAAGTCCACGGCTACAAACATCACGAGATAGCCCAAATGATGGATTCGTCGATCGGGACTTCAAAAGGCCAACTTCACAGGGCCCGTGCGCGGTTGCGCGATCTCTTGCGGGAGAGCCTCCACGTCTGCACTGGTCGTCTACCGGACTTTGTATGGGCCGCTCCTTGACTATCATGTTCCCTCTTCTCATAATCTACCGGAAGACTGCTGAAGCCCCCGCCCTCAGGATTCCTTCTTTCTTCAGATAAGATGCGGAGGTGTCGGGATGCGATTTTCCGCTCGTTCTAATCCCAAATTTCCTTTTTATGCGCAGTTGAGCGTTCTTATCGCCCTGGTTGCGGTGGCCCTGACCCTGGTGACGTGCAACAGTACAACCACCATGACGGTTAACAACGGGATGGCCACCGTTAACGTGAGCATCAGTGACCCGCCAAGTTGCTCGCCCCCGGCCGGCAGTTTCAAAAGCGTCTTCATCACCATCCGCTCGGTGCAGGCTCACATCAGCGGAACCGCGGACGACAATTCCTCCGGTTGGGTCGAACTCGTTCCGGATTTGAATGACCACCCGGTTCAGGTAGATCTGCTCAACCTTCCGGCCAACGGCGCGTGCCTGCTCAAACAGCTCGGTTCCAACACCAGCCTTCCCGCTGGCGACTACCAACAAATCCGTCTCCTCCTTGTTGGCAATGCGAGCGCCACCGCAGCTCCTGCTTCAAACGCCTGCGCCACTCTCGGCCAGGTATTCAATTGCGTTGTGACCAGCAACAACAATTTTTCGACCCTTCAGCTCTCCAGCCAGGCCAATACGGGCCTGAAGATTCCTCCAGGGCAAGTCCTCGGCGGGCCCATCCACGTTGCTGCTGGCCAATCCGTGGACATCAATATTGACTTCAACGCCTGCGCCTCCATCTTCAAAGAAGGCAATGGGAGCTTCCGGCTCAAGCCTACTCTCACCGCCGGAGTCGTCAGCACAAACACCACGGGAATCAGTGGCAAAGTTGTGGACAGAGTCACCTCGCAGCCCATCGCAGGCGCCATGGTGGCCCTCGAAAATCCGGACAAATCCGGCACGGATCGCATTTTCATGCAGGCCTTCACAGACTCCGCGGGGCATTTCAATTTTTGCCCATTGCCCATGGCCGCCGTCTTTGATGTCGTCGTTGATGCGGTCAGCGGTTCGGGCGTCGCTTACAACGCAACCGTCGTCGTCAATGTTCCCGGAGGAACCGATGTCGGCAGCGTGCCTCTTGTCGCCGAGACTGGAACGCCGAACGGGCCCGCGACCATCCAAGGCATCGTCACAGCGCTGAACGGAACCGTGGGAGCAAACATTGACGTAAGCACCAGCGCTCTGCAGTCCGTTGCACTATCCGGAGGCGCGACTCGCCCCGTCACCATTCCGCTTCTGCCGGGTTCAATTTCAAATATCGCCATCCAATCGGCCACGCCCTGCCCGGCTACGGGAAGTCCTATCGGCGCATTCTGCGCGCAGTACGCGCTGGTCGTACCGGCGAGCAACCCGGAAGTTGGCAGCTTCTCGGGCGGCAAAATCACTTTTACCGCGCCCGCCACTGGCGATGTGCTCTTTTCCGTCGAAGCAGACGCCACAAAACCCATGTCCGGCGGCATGACAATTTGCGCACCGCCTTCCGCGACCAAGACGATGGACTCAACCGGCACGCCGCTCAAAGTAACAGCCGGCGCGACCACCACCGCCCAAGAGATTGATTTCTCTGGCTGCTCTTAGCGTTTCGGCCGCTCGCCTCTTCTGCTCTTGTAGGGGCACGATATCGAAGATTCCGGGCAGCAGCCGGAACATCGTGCCCTTCTTTGCTCCGTAGTGGCGGGTCTTTAGACCCGTTCTTCTATTCTGTAGCGCGGTAGGCGCGCCAGAAGTTAGCCCAGTGCGTAAGCAGTGGGAAAGGTACCAAAAAGAATCGTGAGCGCCGTAGATGCGACACATGGCCTTTGTAATCTGTGCTAACATTCGCTCCACGGAAGTCCCAGCATCTCTATTTTCCATTTTCGAATTTCCAGTTTCGTCTCCCGCCCTCCCACATGGTGTATAACCATCCTCAGCACGGGAGGTGGTGAGGCCCATGCTTGATCCCAGACGAAAGCGGCAGGTCCTGCTTTTTCTTGGCAACGTGGCGACGGGTATCGTCACAGTTGTCGTGACCTTTCTCGGCCTCATGTGGAGCGACAAGAAGGGGCCTCTCGCGCCCGTGCTCGCATTCGTATTCGCTCCTGCCCTCGCCATTACCATATGGCGCTCCGACCTCGTAATGCGTGGCCGCGAGCGCGACTTGGCCAAGCGTGTGGTATGGCAGGTGTTCTGGATTCTCATCGCCTGGGATGGAGTCCTAATTGCTTTCATGGGTTTCTTCTTGTTCTTCGCTTTCTCCGCCATGGCGCCCGTACCCCATTCGCACGACACAGCCGGAATGGCCTTCCTCATCGTCGTTCCCGCCGCTTTCGTCCTGGCCCTCTGGTTCACCTGGGTGCGGTCGCGCCGGATCCTCGACCTCTTGTGGCCCCTACCAGGCACGGCGCAGCCCGGTTCGGAGTCACCGTACCTGCAAATGAAGTTGTAAGAAGGGACCGTGCGTATGTGGGAAGATAGCCGTTATTTTTGGGTAGTTCCCTGCAAGAACCATTGGTTTCACCTTCGCAAGAACCTGTTTTTCCGGCATCGAATCCCGCTTGCTGAAACGGACGCCATCACCCCTCGCCCCGCGATCGACCGCCGCTTCCGCGCTCGTTGCGATGAATGCGGCAAAGAGTACCTCTATAAGCCCTCCGAAGTGCTCCGATTCGAGCAAGAGCCGCCCGCGTCCTTTACTCCGCATCCGCTCTTTCGTGACGAAGACCCAGGCAGTGAAATTGCCCCCGAAACCGAGTGAATGGCGGATCAAAACTTTAGAAGCAAACTATTTGGCTCGAATCAGGAAAAAAACTCCCAACGCCAGCAAGAGCGCAAAGGCAATGATCGCAACGCCGATATAAATCTGTTTTTGCCTGGGCGGTCCGCCCGAGATCACAACTTCATCGTCGGGCGAAACAAAATTAACAAACGCCTTTTTGTAGGATCTCCAAAGCAAGAGGTACGGGACTCCCACCACGAGAAAATAAACGCCAAACGCAATGCCCATGGCTCTATATAAATGTTCAGCAGGCCTGCCCAATCCTGTGTAGATGTCATGGGACCACCCCGACGCAAGGAGAAAGCCGAGCATCATGATCGAAAAATGCGCGTAATAAAACATTTTCAAAAACGATCTGATTTTTCGTTCCTCGGCCTCCGACCTCACTAAATAGCCGCGGCCGCGGCGACCCCCGGAAAAAACAATCACGCGGCCGCCTTTTTCATTTCTAAACTGCGCGCCTACAATGGAATCAAGAAGAGACATAGATTCAGAACCTCCTTTGACGTTCCCGCGCCTTCAGATGACGATGATCAGGTTCCCCTCCATACTCTTGTCCGGAAGCAATTCCGCGGCCGTCCGGTCCATGGTTCCCAGCTTTCCTTTCTTGTGCCGGGCCAACCCCAGCAAATAGGCATCGGTCACTTGTTGGTGGCCCCTTAACCTTCCTGCGAACGGCCAGACGGCCGTAACGAGATCGATCTCGTCCGCCCAGAAATGGTGGGATTTGTGCCTTACATTGGCGGCCAGCAGGTTCACTGCCTCCTTTGGCGTAACCGCGTCCCGCGAAAACGCCGGATTCGACACGATCCTCACAAACGCCGCTTGCGTAAACGGGCAAGTGGCCCATCCCGCGCCGGCATTCTGCCCGAACCAGGTTTGCGCGCGCTGGTGGCCTTCATGCGCGGGCCATAGCAGCGCGATCAGCACATTCACGTCCAGCAGCACGGCGGTCATTGCTGCTCCGCATCCAGCTCCCGGACTTTTTTGGTGGTGACGCGCGGAGATTCTGGCGGCAAATCAAACACCTGCACTCCGTTCACTTCCCTGGTCGGCCGTGGCACCGTCAAGGCGCGCTGCACCAGGTCGCTCACTGCTTCACCCAGGGTCAGCGAGCGGCTCTCGGCGTACCGCTTCACCAGCCGCAATACATCATCATCCAGCGTCAATGTCGTTCTCATAGTCATAATGATGCTCAGTTTAGCAAATGATGTCAACTGGCCATTCTGGACATCACTATAAATGATTGATGCTGAATTGCTGGAATCTTCTTGGCGGCCGGGGCCCACCCCTCGCTTTTTGTAAGTGTTGCAGTTAAGGGGGTTAGCGTTGTTGTAAGTCTTTTGTTTGCGACACTTGCGGGAAGGTCTATAAGTGTTGCAGATAAAGGACTTAGAGATGGCGGAGCGAAGAGAAAGAAATCTCTGGTTTGAAGGATGGGACCCCCACCCCCGGGTGTTTTTGGAAAAGAGTTCAGATTTGCTTGAAAATAAACGAGTTGAGTTTTTCGTGAGCGCAAAAGAGTGCGGAAGAGTATCAAACGAAGGGAGATAGCTCGAAAACACGGGTGAACGCGGGGAGATTTCAGATGCGTGGCGAGAAAGGAAATGAGAAGCGACGGGATGGAGGGATGCGCGAGGAGAAAAATCGGGAGATCGGCGAGGCTCGATGGTTGCAAACACGGGAAAGAATATCATGGAAGTACCCTATGTGTCAACTACTTTGTTAGTTAGCGTTCGAATGATGCGGGAGAGTATTGAAAAGACAAAGAGTTAGTGGATTGGAGAACGAAATATGACGGAGAGGATGCAGGGTGGAAAACCGAAAACACTTGAAAACAGGATGGACCGGGAAGACAGAGAACTGTCAGGGGCCCCACGCTTTCAAAGCCGAAAGCGTAGGCCACGCGCGGGCAACGTCAAATGATTCCATCGACGAAACTGGCGATTACCTCCCTGAGCTTGTTGAAATCAACAGTGTGTTTCAAGGATCGGAGTAATTGGTTCAAGGTAAGCGCAACCACATCAGGGAGTTCAAGACCAAAGGAGGCGTAGTTTAGATCGACTTCCGCCCTGGATAAATCTACGCTACGAAGTTCAGAAACGAAGACCGCGTACAGAGGCAGTGAGAAATCAGACTTGCAGAATGGATATTCTCGGAAATTTAGAGGCGTCATTGGCCAATTATCAGGCCATCTCCCGCGCCTATAGAAAAGCGGCCCAAAGCCTCCGGGATACTTATCCAGCTTGAAAAGAGCGAGGTCTCCCACGCAAAGTTCGGCGAGCAATCTTCCATCACCGCGATAGCCAGCAGCCTCCCAGAAACTTTGCACAGCAAGCAATGTGTTAATTATAGCCATGGAAACATCGCATAGACTCCAGAAGCTCCCATTATCTTTTGTCGTGAATTTCGTCTGCGTTGCAAAACCGAACTCCACACGGGAATTGACCCTCCAGCGACGCTCATAGTCCAACGCGTTATGCGACCATTGCCATTCGTACCAGTCGCGTCCGCGATCGTAGTTGACATCAAGAGGAGCGCTCAGAGGGATAAAGCTGGTGACGCCAGGATAGTGTCGCTCGATTATTTCGCGGAACTTCGCTTCCATCACTTGGTCGAGCGTGGTCGTCCGGCGTTCGAGGGGCAGTACTAGAATTCTCAGAAAAGTCGGTGATCGCATCCTCTGCATCGCGGGCTGGGCCGGATCGGGATGGATTCTATCTGTTCGGACATAAAACCCCGGTTGCCAGTCATTCAGCCGACCGAGTAGGTCGGCTTCATATGCTGTCGGTCCGGCCCGTTGTTCAATAAGTGCGCGCAGTTCGGCGGCCTGGGCCGGGCGAGACTCGTCCGCATTGCGGACATAGACAGGTTGTTCGTTCTTCTTCGTTAAGAGGTGAAGCTGCACGCCCTTTCGCACCCTTACTACGCATAACCGTTTAGCTGGTTCGCCGGGCAGGGAGCACTCTGCAATGTCGTATGGAGGCGTCGGCGAAATATTGGAGGCAATGGAACTAGCAATTTGCGTTTTTATCTCGGAATTGGACGGAATTCCCGTGATCTCCTTAGGCTTTGCATTTTCCTCGCTAATTCCCACAATGAGAAGGCCACCGAATGTGTTCGCGAAGCTGGCCACAGTTCGAAGGGATTTTTCGCCCCATTCTTGCTTAAAATCGAGCAGGTAGCTCTCCTGGGGCCTGCTGTCTGTGGGTTCGGAAATACGGCAAAACGATTCAATCGCTGAATAGAGCTCCGGTGCGGACGGTCGGTCGAGGTCATCACGATATAAGTCAAGAGTCATGGGCGGTTTCCATTTAACCGACATGTTACTACTCCGCCGGGGAGCCAGGAGTTTAATTCGACATGGCGGGCATCGGCTGGCGCGGCAAAAGAGGCGCAAACTTCTGGCGCCTATGGCGCTGGGAGGTAAATGGTTTCCACCTGCGCTAAACTATCCGCTGCTATGACCTCCATCGCGACTTTTGACGACAATTGGATCGGGCATCCGCGGTCCATTGCCACGGCGCTGCTTGAATCCGGCGGGCACCGCGCCATTGTGGACCCGGGACCGGGCTCCACGCTGGAAACGCTGCGCCAGCAACTCCGTGCGCATGGACTCTCCGTGGGCGACCTCGACGCCATCCTTCTCACGCATATTCACATGGACCACGCCGGGGCCACAGGCGCGCTCGTCCGCGAAAATCCGCGCCTCGCCGTTTACGTCCACTCCAAGGGCGCGCCGCACATGATTGATCCATCCAAGCTCCTGGCCAGCGCGCTGCGCCTCTGGCCCACCGAACTCGACCGCCTCTTCGGCCCAATGCTTCCCGTGCCGGCGGAAAATCTGCGCATCCTCGAAGGCGGCGAAACGCTGACGCTCGGCTCGCGCAAAGTTGCAGTGGCTTACACGCCGGGCCACGCTTCGCATCACGTCAGCTTCTTCGAGGATCAGGAAGGCGTAGCCTTCGTGGGCGACACCGCGGGCATCCGCATCGAGGGCAGCACTTACGTCATGCCCGCCACTCCCCCGCCGGACATTGACCTCGGCATCTGGGAAAATTCCTTCGCCGCCATTCTCGCGCGCAAACCTTCGCGGCTGTTCCTAACGCACTTTGGTTATTCGGACAACGTCGCCGAACACATTGTGCTGATCCGCGAAGCGCTGCATCGCTGGGCCGCCATCGCCGACAAAAGTATTCGCGGCGCAGCGAGCGAGGCCGCCGCAATGGAATCGTTTATTTCCGCCGCCTTCGCCGAAGTCGCGGCGAATCTTCCGCAAGGCGGCGAAGCGGAACATTATGCTTTCAGCGCCAGCCTGAATCTTTCGTTCCTCGGCCTGGCGCGCTATCTCCGCAAGCGGGCTTCGGCCGTTTCGAGTGTGCAGTAGTCAGTTTTTAGTTTTGAAGGAAGAATGACTTCAGGGGCTAAAGCCCAAGAGTCGGCAACCCTTATCGGCACGGCTGAAGCCGTGCCCTCCTAAGGAGTCCGGATGCAGGCGAAAGCAAACGGGCGATTCGCTTCTCAGTTCTTAGTTGTTCGTCGCGGAGAATAGGACAGTTCACGCTGCGCGAAGTTTTTGGTTTTAAGTGCTTGGTAATCTTTAGGAGGGCACGGCTTCAGCCGTGCCGTAAAGCGAGCCAAATTCTGGGGCTTCAGCCCCTGAAGAAAGGCTGAAAAAGAGCCTGCTGGATCACAATTGGAATGGGCTTTACGCTGTCGTTTCCGAGGAAGAAACTTCGGGGGGAGCTGCCGCAGGTTCGGGGGCCGGAGCGGGAGCCGGAACCGCCAAAGCTTCGAGGCGCGCGGAAAGAACTTCGACCAGGAGGTCAACGAGTTTTTTTGCGCCGCTGCCGTCGGGATCTTTGTCCGGATTGTACTGGGCGATGTCCAGGCCGAGAAGATGCTTGTGTTTCGCGAATTCCAGCAGCGCTGCCCGAACATCGTCGAAGCGCAACCCGCCGCTACCGGGAACATTCACGGCGGGAAAGTCTTCCGCTGCGATGACGTCGACATCGAGATGCAAAACGAATTCGTGCGCATCAGCATGCACTTGCGTTAACGCGTCGTGCGCCGCTTTGCTGGCGCCTTTGGATTGGATGTCTCCGGCGTAATTGTGCCGCAGCGGAGATTTGGCAAGGAATTCCTGCTCCGGCGGATCTAGCCGTTCGATTCCGAAGAGCGTCACGTCCGGCTCGCGCACCAGCGGCGTTTCGCTCCAGAAGCGGACTAGTTCCGGCGCGCCCTTGCCAATGATGTGGGCAACGACCATGCCGTCAATGCGTCCGGAAGGAGTGCTCGCGGGCGTGTTCAAATCCGCGTCGCGATCGCACCACAGAAGATTGATGTGCTTGTAATAGCGCCGCGCCCCGGCCAGCAACCCGATGACTTGGGCGCAGTCGCCGCCGAGCACGAGGACCAGCGCGCCGCTTTTCACCGCGAACTCCGCGCGCGTCTTGAGATCATTCAAGCCGGCGACGATTTCGGTGAGATTGCGAGCGCGGCGGTGTTCTTCATCGTCGGCGAAGAGGCGCGGAGCGCAGTCGCCGTAATCGGTGATTTCGAATCCGGCGGCTTGCAGTTTTTCGGCGAGCCCGGCGGCGCGCAAAGCGGCGGGGGCTTTTTCGCTTCCCGCGGAAAAAGCCGCCGCGCTCGACGGCGCGCCAATCAAGGCAATCTTCTTCGGCTGACGGACGATTTTGACCGCCAAGTTCGAACTCCTTGTCTTGAGTTTCCCGCCTGCTACCCTGGGCCCGGATTGCCGCGCAGTGCAAATTTTCCGCCGGGAAATGGTTCCGGCACTGCACGGTTTCCCCCGAGGGCACTGCAAACTTTTTAGCGGCGCGGCGCCGGCGCAATCGTCGCCAATTCCGGAGGCAGCGTGAAGCGCACATCTTCGCGAATCAAATCCAGATCGCGCTGATCCGTGAAACCGAATTCCGCGAGCCGCTCGCTCACCTGCTCGACGAGAACTTCGGGCGCGGAAGCGCCGGCAGTAAGGCCGACGCGCGAAACGCCTTCGAGCCATTTGATATCAATGTCTTTCGCGGAGTCGATGAGCTGGGCTTTGACGCCGCTGCGCTGGGCCACTTCGACGAGGCGATTCGAATTCGAACTGTTCGGCGAACCGACGACGAGGATGAGATCCACGTCCTTGGCTACCTGCTCGACGGCTTCCTGGCGATTCTGCGTCGCGTAGCAAATGTCGTCGCTCGCGGGGCCCTGAATCAAGGGGAATTTCTGGCGCAAACGCGCGACGATTTCCTGCGTGTCATAGAGGCTGAGTGTTGTTTGTGTGAGAAAGGAAAGCTTAAGCGGATCGTCCACTTCGAGCGCGTCCACGGCGGCGACGGAATCCACGACGATGGTGCGATCGGGGGCTTCGCCGGAGGTGCCGACAATTTCCTGGTGGTCCTTGTGGCCGATGAGAATAATGGTGCGCTTTTCGCGGGCGAACTTGAGCGCTTCGAGGTGCACTTTGGTGACCAGCGGGCAGGTGGCATCAATCACTTTCAGTTCGCGCGATTTGGCTTCGTCGCGGACCGTGGGAGGAACGCCGTGGGCGCTGAAAACCAGCACCGCGCCGTGGGGAACTTCCTCGATGGCTTCGACAAAGATGGCGCCACGCCGGCGCAACTGCTCTACCACGTAGGTGTTATGGACGATTTCGTGGTGGACATAGACGGGGGCGCCGTAGGCTTCTAGCGCCAATTCGACGATGTCCACGGCGCGTACGACGCCCGCGCAGAAGCCTCTCGGCCTCACCCTCAACAGTACTTTTCCGTTGGTTGCAGTCTGCATTGTCACCCTAATTGGTTAATTTCCAGAGACTCTATCATACCTTACGCGGCTGCTCGCTGGCATCCAGTTTCCTAGTGTTTCGAATCTGTAGAGGGAGGGCGTAGAAGGGAAATGCCCATCTCGAGGACACTCGGCGAAGAACGATCGAAAGAAAACGCAAAAAGCGTGGGTTGCAAGTAAACTTTACATCCTGCGCCGAAGAACCTTCCCGACCAGGTATTTACCTGAATTGAGACAGCGCCGCAAGATTCAGAAACTGTGGGATTTATTTTGGACCCATTTTGGAAACTCAATCGCAGTTACCAACTGAGCCTAGCTACCTCATTCCTCCTTGTCCCCGTAAGCGGAGGTGAAAACCTCCGAAATCAGGGCTTGGAGACCGCAAGCAAGTCCAACCTCTGACGTGTGGCCTAAGCAGAAAAACAGCTCAGGAAGGGTGTGTCTACACCTTTCCGGAAGACGGAGAAAGGATAAGGGAAGCATGAACCCAACCATCTTGCTTGTAGATGCTGATTCGACGAACTGCGGAGGATGGAAAACTTTCCTGCAGAACCAGAAGTACGACGTCTATGAGGCGGAGGACGGCGAGTCCGCAGTCCGTCGTAGTCGCCAGGTGCAGCCGGATTTAATTCTGCTGCTCAATAGCTTGCCGGACATCGGCAGTTTCGAACTTTGCCACCGACTGAAGCAGGAACCTGTAAATCAGTTCACGCCAGTCGTTCTAGTGAAACCGTCACCAGACCAATGGGAGA
>Ga0307471_100000537_pt1 | contig 19594 bp, 21 predicted proteins | sample atmos_gasesAM3C__2_FD_204566 | JGI IMG/M metagenome (GOLD analysis project Ga0307471, IMG submission 204566) | Hardwood forest soil microbial communities from Morgan-Monroe State Forest, Indiana, United States - atmos_gasesAM3C_515 | ecosystem: Environmental > Terrestrial > Soil > Temperate...
GTGCAAGGGAGGGATGAATCGTGTGCCTAGCGGGCCAGAGTAAGCAATTGCTTGTTCAATTCCATCAGATCGGCTTCGAAACGATAGTACCCGGCTCGCCATTCCCCTTGAGCCTCGCCGGCATCCACGCCCAGGACCGCAAAGTCGGCCGACCGGGGAGGCCCGTCGCACACCTTAGGGAATTGCTCCCCCACGTAGGTCATTTTGTCCGGAGCAACCAAGTACTTGCAGTCGTCAAGCGAAACGATGGCGCGCAACATACCCTGGTTTTGCGCATGAGGCTGGCAGAAATAGAGGCTTGGCATGACCGGTCCATCATCGACAGGTTGGAGAGAAACTTTAATGGTACAGAGGTCCCACGGCGTGTGTTGTCAGTTACCCTGACAAACGTTGGTTGGAATGCCAACCAAGAGCGGCGGTGGGGACCGGAGCAGCGGCTCAGCGGGACGCACCTCGGCCCGCTAATACGCTAACAAGCTGATTAAAATCTATTGTTTAGGAACGTTCGCGTTGGCGCGACCGGTCCGGACGTCGATGGCTACCGAAGGTCCGCCGGCGCGATGACGTCTTAAGAGTTGGCCACCGCCAGATTATTCTTCACCGAGAAGACGTTGGGAACGCCATTGGCCCGAATGCCTGCCAAATTCTTGTCTCCATCGCTATCCACGACTCCTTCCAGGGTCACATTTCCGTTCTTCACGATGATGTGGATCGACGGGACCGCCTGAAAACCGTAGCGGGACAAGCCGGCATCCCCATAAATCGCGCGATAAGTGGCGCGCCGGATCTGGTCATCCAGCGACGACACCGGCAGCACCTCGATCTGATTGTCTACGCTGGATACGCCTTCCACTTTCTTCACCACGTTTTCAGCGTCGGATTTCAGCGTCGGGCGCACTACCTGGCCGGCCAAGATCACTTTGCTGCCTTCAATTTTGTAGCCGAGATTGTCGAAAACGGAGTAGTACGGCAGCAGAACCAGTTGGTGCCTGACTTCTTTGGCCAAATCGCCGCCCTTGGGTTCGGTCTGCTTTTGCGGCAGCGCGGCCGCGTGGCGCGGCACGGACAACACGGCAATCAGGACAAACGGCAAGATCAAAAGCGGCCAGGGGTGTTTGCTCATGACGGCGTCTCCTCAGATTGTTGAGCCAACTACTGCAAGGTTAGATACTGGAAGCAGGCGAAAGGGTTCGACGGGTACCGCCCGCGGCTGGATGCTAGCATAATCGCTGCGTCTTTGGGCTGTCAGGCCCACGGCCGGGCGCAATCGAAGCAAAGTCGGCGACCATGCTAGTGATTGCTCATCGCGGCGCTTCCGGGCACGCGCCAGAAAATACTCTGGCCGCGTTTAAGCGCGCCGTCGCGCTCGGTGCCGGATTCATCGAGACCGACCTGCATCTTTCCCGCGACGCCCACTTTGTCGCCATTCACGATGAAACCGTCAACCGCACGACGAATGGGCAGGGCAAGGTTCACGACCTGACGCTGGCCGACCTTCGGCGCCTGGACGCGGGATCCTGGTTCGGCAGCGAATTTACCGGCGAGCGCATTCCGACGCTCGAGGAAATTCTTGAGTTCTCTAAGAAAAACGACGTCGTCTTCTACCTGGAATTGAAGCCGAGCGGAGCGTGGGGCGGGGAGCACGCGCTAATCGGCGCGCTCCGACAGACCGGAGAAATTGCGCGCACAGTCGTGATCTCCTTCGACTTAGGAATCATCTCGGCTTTGCGCAAGATCGAGCCGACATTGATGACCGGTCTGTTGTTCGAGGGCCAAATCGACCAGCCGCTGGATCGTGCCGTGGAAGTGGGCGCCCGCCAATTAGCGGTACGTGGAGATCTGGTGACACCAGCGCTGATTGCGGAGGCGGGCAAGAGAGATCTACAAGTCGTTTGCTGGACGGTGAATCAGCCCGCGCACATGAGAATGCTGATCGAAGCGGGCGTCGACGGAATTATGAGTGACTACCCGGATCGATTGGTCGCCGCGCGGCCGAAGGAAAAGGGAACGACATAGTCGCGCGAAGTGAATCGCGTCGTAGTTTTTCCCCGATCGAACCCGCAAGTCCATTCGGAGCTCCAACAGACCCGAGGGAGTCAGGAAGATAGAAGTTTGTAGAGCGCGGCGAAGTCCCGAACCGAGAGCTGTTCCGCGCGGGAATCCGGCCGCAATTTCAATCCCGCCAAAGTCTCCTGGACGCGTTCGCGGGGCGCTTGCGATTTCAGATTGTTCACCAACGTCTTGCGTTTTTGCGAAAAGCAGACTTTCACGAACTCCAGAAACGCGGCCTTCTGCCGAGCGTCCATTTCCAGCTGCTGGCCCGGAAACCGCAGTGTGACCAGCGCGGAACTTACGTCGGGGGGAGGCAGAAACGCGCCGCGGGGGATTTTGAAGACGAACTCTGGGCGGGAGTAGAGTCGCGTGGCTACCGACAGGTAGCCATATTCCGCGCCATCTGGCTCGGCAGTGAGGCGCTCCGCCACTTCGGTCTGTATGACGATGTGCACCTCGTCGATCAAATCGGCGAAGCGGAACAAATGATGAAGAATCGGCGAAGTGATGTAGTACGGCAGATTGCCATACACATGCACGCGGCGGCCGTGCGCCAGCTTGGCGATGTCGGTTTTCAGCACGTCGCCTTGCATGATCGTCACGTTCGAGAACTGCTCGGTCAGATTTCGTAGGTCTCTCGCGACGCTAGCGTCGATCTCGATGGCATACACTGGCGCACCCGTGCCGGCCAGATGCGTGGTCATCTCGCCATGACCTGAGCCGATTTCGATCCAGCAAAAATCGTTGTCTCGGGATTTCGACGACGAAACCAGGGAATGCCGCGAAACGCGAATCGCGCGCGCGATCTGCTCGCGCCAGGCGGGATCACCGAGGAAATGTTGGCCGAGCCGTTGCCGCGCCATCGCGGCACAGTGTAGCAACTCACTGGCCCAGTTTTCGTTAGAAAGTTCAGAGCATCGAACTGAACGCCAACGCGAATCTCCGCCCCAGATAGCAAGCCAAAAATACCAACAGCCACAGCGTCGGCGATAGAACGAACAGAGCGACCAGGAAGTTCTCTGGTTGTGTCACCAGCGCCTTTGCCAGGCCGCTCTCGTTCGCAGGGATGAGTTTGACTTGCACACTGGGTGAAACACGGGCTCGGCGCGGAAGTTGCGCTGGGGCATTCCAACCACCCCCGGATAGCGTAAAATGGCCCCAACTTGCGAATCCTGTTTATAGCCTCGGAAGGGCTGCCGTTCTCCAAAACCGGTGGTTTGGCGGACGTCATCGAGGGCCTTCCCAAAGCGCTGGTGGGACACGGGCATGAAGTCGCTGTCGTGCTGCCGCGCTATCGAGGAACCAAGGCCGACGCGATCGTGGTTCCCAGCGTCACCATTCCGATGGGACCGCGATTGCGATTTCCTTCCGTGGTGGGCGGCAGTGCCACCAGCGGCGTGCGTTATTTTTTCGTTGACGATCCCGAGTATTTCGATCGCGACAGTTTGTACGGCGGCCGCGGCGGCGATTACTCCGACAACGCCGAGCGTTACACCGAGTTCTGCCGCGTCGCGCTGGAAATCGCTAAGAATTTCTGGCCCTGCGATGTTCTCCACTGCCACGACTGGCAGACCGGACCAATTCCGCTGCTGCTGCGCACTTCGTACGCCGATGATGCCGCGCTCAAGCATCTGTCGGTGGTGTTCACCATTCACAACATGGGGTATCACGGTCAGTTCGGCAGGGAAGTGATCGACCGCGCGAGCCTTCCTGCTTCGAGTTTCACGCCCGCTGGCCTGGAGTTCTACGGCAACGTGAATTTCCTCAAGGCCGGCCTGGTGTATTCTGACTACCTGACGACCGTGAGTCGAAAATACGCGCAGGAGATCCAGACGCCGGAGTTTGGGTACGGTCTCGACGGGGTTGTGCGCAGCCGCGCCGACCGGCTGGTGGGCATCCTCAACGGAGTGGACTACACGCTGTGGAACCCGGAAAAAGACAAGCTCATCGCCGCGAAATATTCCGCGAAGGAGTTGGCCGGCAAGCACGTCTGTAAGCAAAAGCTGCTGGAGCTGTTCCAGATTCCGGCCGAGCAGGTCAGCAAGCCCGTCTTGGGCATTGTTTCGCGCTTCGCCGATCAAAAAGGCTTCGACCTGATCGCCGAGCGTGCGCACGAACTGATGCAGGAGGAGATCGTACTGGTCGCGCTGGGCACCGGCGACCGCCGCTATGAGGACCTGTTCCGCGCGCTGGCCAGCGCATATCCGGGCCGAGTCGGCGTGAAAATAGCGTATGACGAATCCGTTGCGCACAAAATCGAGGCGGGCGCGGACATGTTTCTGATGCCTTCGCGCTACGAGCCCTGCGGCTTGAATCAGGTTTACAGTTTGAAGTATGGTACGGTGCCGATTGTGAGGGCGACCGGCGGACTCGATGATACGATCGAGTCGTTCGACGTGGAGCACGGCGCGGGGACCGGCTTCAAGTTCGCCGAATATTCGGGCCGCGCATTGCTGCAATGCGTCCGCCAGGCGCTGCAATATTTCGCCGACGAGCGCATCTGGAAGCGCATCCAACTGAACGGCATGGCCCAGGACTTTTCGTGGAAAGCTTCTGCTGCGGAGTACGTGAAACTTTACTCGCAAGCGCAAGCGCTTCGCGGGCCCAGACAGGCGGCCCGTATCCAAAAGCCTGTTGCAACATCTAATTAAGTCGATAGGAGAGACATAGACGGCAGCCTCGCGGCAAGCCGTTGAGGACAAAGAACATGGCTGACAACAATATTTCGGCAGTGACGGACGGCAACTTCGCAGCCGAAGTGCTCACCGCGAGCAATACGCAACCGGTGATGGTCGACTTCTGGGCGGAGTGGTGCCGCCCCTGCCACATGCTGGCGCCCACGGTGGCCGAGATCGCCCACGATTACGCGGGCAAACTCAAGGTTATGAAGCTGAACGTGGATGAGGCGATGAACTCCGCGGGCCGTTACAACATCCGCGGCATCCCCACGATTCTGGTTTTCAAGAATGGCCAGGTGGTCGAGCAGATCGTCGGCGCCGTTCCGAAAGAGCAGATCACGCGGGCGCTCGAACGCCACGTGACGCAATAACGCCGCGGCAAAATACGGCGGGTCAGCGCTGGTTCGCCAGAACGGCTTTGAGTAGAAATCGCCTACAGGGTGCGTCTTTCACGGAAACGGCGCGCCCTGTTTTTGCGTCTGCATAAGGTCCCTACCTTACCGCGACAGGAGTTGCACATGATCACCCGCCATCTCGCCGCCGTCGGAATCTTTCTGGCCACGGCAGGCTGCCTGGCCGCGCAGACGAAAGACCAAAAAAGCTCGGCGGCAGATTCTGGCCGCGTCCGATTCATCAATCCGCCAGGGCTTGCAGAAAATCCCCGCTATAGTCATGTCGTCGAAATCACAAAAGGCCGACTTGTGCTGATTTCGGGCCAGGTCGCATTCGACAAAAGCGGCAGCCTAGTTGGTAAAGGCGACATGCGCGCGCAGACTACTCAGGTGTTTTGAGAATCTGAAAGCGGCACTGGATTCGGTCGGCGCAACCTTCAACGACGTCGTAAAGCTCAACAGTTTTCTGGTGAACATGCCGGAGAACCTGCCGGCATATCGCGAAGTGCGCGCCAAATATCTTGCCGACAACAAGCACCAGCCCACGAGCACGACTGTAGGTGTGGCCGCTCTGGTCACGCCGGACCTGCTTCTGGAAATGGAAGCCGAAGTAGTCCTGCCGGAGCGCAAGAATTGAGCACCAGGAAAAACGCCGCGCGAAAGCCGGCAGCGACGCCCGTAACACCGCCGAAATCAGGCATTATCCGCTGCGTCTGGGCAGCCAACGAGTTCAACATCGCCTATCACGACGAAGAATGGGGCGTGCCCGTGCACGACGACCGCACCTGGTTCGAGTTCCTGATCCTCGAAGGCGCTCAGGCCGGCCTCAGCTGGGACACCATCCTGCGCAAGCGCGCCCGGTACCGCGAAGTCCTCGACAATTTCGATCCTGCAAAAGTCGCTCGCTACGACGCGAAAAAAAAGCGCGCGCTGCTCGCCGATCCCGGCATCGTCCGCAATCGTTTGAAGATCGACTCCACGATCAGCAACGCACAAGCGTTCCTGAAGACGCAGCAGGACTTCGGGTCGTTCGACAAGTACATCTGGCGCTTCGTCGGCGGTAAGCCAAAACAAAACGCCTGGAGCGCCCACAAGCGGATACCCGCTCGCACCCCCGAATCCGACGCTATGAGCAAAGACCTGCAAAAACGCGGCTTCCGCTTCGTCGGCTCGACGATCTGCTACGCGCTGATGCAAGCCACCGGCATGGTCAACGATCATCTGGTGACCTGCTTCCGCTATACGCGACTGCAGTAATGGCCGCTAGTGTTGCACCGCGGCGGTTTTGCCGTCCGTTAGGCGGGCATCCAGCACAAACACGGTCTGGTCATTCGTCAGGACCATCAGCTTGGTGCCGTCTCCGGAGAATTCATGCGACGACACCGGCGCCGAGAATGAAAATTCCGCGGTCCGTTTCAGCGATCGCATGTCGTACAAAGAGAGCTGCCCCCGGCCGTTGGTCAAGCACAAGCGCGTTCCGTCGCGCGAAAGCCTCGGCCGGGATCCAAACAAACGCGTCTGAACCTCCCCGGTGGTCAGGGAATAGACCAACACGCGGTTCCGATTGTCCGTCACGATCAACGAATCGGCGACGGCATCCGCATGCTCGGGAGTGAACGAGTACTTGCCGGTGTGGATCACGACGCCGCCCAAGGCGGCGCCATCCTGGGCACTGATGACCTCCGCAAAGACGTCGCCGTCACCGAGATTCACGTTCTTCCACCGCTCCGCGAGTTTCGGGCTGCTTTTCATCTCTTCGCGCACGCCATCGCTCTTGCTGGACCACAGAAAGATCAGCCGTTCTCCCGCCGCGGACACAAAGACCCCCGGGCCCTGCTTGGGGAAATTTCGCGCCCAGACTTGTTGATCGGTCGTGGCATCCCGCGCTTCGAGCACCACGCCGCGCAGGCTTGGCTTGTCGTCGCGCGATTTCATCCGCAGATAGACATTCCCGACAAAGTCGACTGCATCCTTTTCCCCTGCCGCAACGTCTCGTACAGGTTCCCTTGAGCCCGCCATCAGAACCACAATTTGGCGGTCGTTTTTCTCGAACTTGGGGAAATCCACCAGGATCTTGGAATTCGGCGCAAACGCTGCATTGCGAAAACTGCGTGTCAGCAGAATTCGCGCATTTTTCTCGATGTCCCATTCTCCTCCGCGCGAACCGCCCGACATGGCGATCCACCTGAGGTCTGGCGAAGCGGCGAAGGCTTTCAGCGTTCCGAGTTTCCCGAGAGGAGGTGTCATCACCGAGTTCGGCTTGGCCTCGCCCAATTTGTAGACGCCGATCTCGCCATTCAAGCGTTCGCTGGCGGCCACGTCGTTCCAGATGTCCACGGCCGTCGAACGATTGGCAAACACAATTTTCTTCTGCGTGAGGTCATACGCGCCGATGGGCCGCTCTTTCAACGGTCCGATCAGAAGATAGTTCGGGTTGGTCGCAGGGAGCAAGACGTCGCCGCCGAGCGGAAGGTGCTCGACCAGCTTCCCGGAAGGGAACTCCAGCAGCGGCGATTTTTCCTGGTTGTGCGGGTCGAGTCCGACGATCCGGTCTTGCCCCACGAAGGTGAAAACGTAAGAAAGGGCGGTTCGCAGCGCGCCGGGAATGTTCAGCTTTTTGCGGGCGATCAGGTCATACGCCACTTCGCCCTCGGTTCTGGAAGAAGCGGCGAAGTAATGTCCGTCCGGAGAGAAACGCATGGTCACAATGTTTCCGCGACCGAGAAAGAAGAGCAACGCGAACAGGTTGCGATAGGAATAGGCTTCATTTTCCAGGTTGAAGAATTTCTCGACCTGCAACACCGTCTCTCCGGTAGGCACGTCGTACACCGACAGCGTCATGTTCTGGCCAAGGCACGCCAGGTAGCGCGCGTCGGCCGACAGGGCCGTTTGCTGGCAGCCGTGCAGCGCCGGAACATCGGCCAGGCTGGTTTGCTCCTGGCGTTCCACGTCCCAGGTTTCCACACGCAGGCTGTGATTGAAAAACACAACGTGCCGGGCGTCGGGCGAGAACTGCGCCGGACCCGCGTCCGGAGCTTCGATGGCAAAGACGAATTGGAGCGGCTCTCTTGTGGAAACGTAGATTCCGCCGTCATCCTGTGCCAGAAGATATTTGCCGTCCGAACTGAAACGAAAGGTCTCGATTTCGCCGCGAAGGGGATCTTTGAGACTAACCTTGGCAAGCACCTTTGGCAGGCGCTCCGCGTGTCCGATTCCTTGGTAGTGCAGCACCGCGGCCTGCCATTGACGGAACGGCTCGTCGCCACCTCCCGGCAGCTTTTTCTCGATGCATGCTTTCGGCAGGTTCGAGACATCGCGCAAAGTCTCGCGCAGACGCCGCGAGTCCGGACGAGTCGCGCCGAAGAGATCGGAAAGCCAGCTTCCCGTCGCGCCTTTAGTCTCCATCAGCCGGTCCATGAAGTCGGGAAATGCCTGTGGCGCGTAGCCTGCTCTGGCTACCGCTTGCACGCCCAGCTGATCGGCAACTTCTTGCCCCTTTTCCGCGTTCCCAGAGCTGTGCCGCTTCTTCAGCCGAACGGTGTCGATGAAATCGTTGTAGCGGTCGAACAAATCCTCGTCTGCGGCAAGGCTTTTGACGCCCAGCACCTCGCGAAACGCCCGCGACATTTCCACGGCCTGCTGCCGCGCTACCAAGTGCCCCAATTCATGCCCGATCAATCCTGCCAATTCATCCTCATTTCGTAGAAAGGCCACCATCTTCCGCGAAATATACACATGACCTCCGGGCATGCCGAACGCCTGGATTTCCGGCTGGTCATAGAGCGAAAACTCATACTTCAGGCCGGTGTTCGGAAGCTGGCTGACGATGCGATCGGCGATGCGGTTCACAAATCCGGTCAGCGCTTGTTCATCGATTACCAGAAATTCCCGCTCCACTTGCTGGCGGATCACTTCGCCGAGTTCCGTTTCCTGTTGCGCTGTAAACAGGTTGGCGCCCGGCGGGACGACCGGTGCCGGCAGCGCGGGGCACGCCGTTTGCGCGTGCGTCACCGGCAGAAGAAAAAGTGTCAGGGTCGAGATGGCTAAGTAACGAGGCATAGGTCTGAATTGCGGTCACTTTAGCTCATAAGTAACTTCAGGCGAACGATAAAATCCGCTGGTCGCATCACAATGCGTCAACGCCGTCGCCGCTGGTCTCCGCCTGGAATGGTTACTTCGTGAAGGCAATCTCGTGCGCGCCGCATTCCAGCCGGCAGGTGCTGCACCGCGAATCAAATGCCAGCCGCCAGAACACGGTCAGCAGCGTCCAGATTCCGAAATGTGCCATCGGGTAGGCGAATTTGTGTCCGCAACGCGGGCACTTCCAGTCGATCCACTTCAGCAGTGGCGCGGAAAACAAGATGGTCCCGGCACCGATGCTGATCATCACGATCGTAATCGTCACGTGCGTCGGCAGGCCTTCCATTCGTGCAAACAGCGGCTCTGACAACAGCATCAACCCGAACAGCGCTGCTGGAAACGAGATCGCGCTGGCGCGCGCCCATTTCCGCAGGCGGTAATATTCGGCCCACTGCCGGAAATAATATTCACTCGGAGCTGAATTTTCTGAATCCATGGATACATTTTCAGCGTATCCGGATTCCTTTCCCGCTCTCGGTTTCTTGCCGGCGGGCTTGGCCCATAAGTAAACGGCCGCGAGCGTCTTGCGTTGCTCGCGGCATCAGCTTACGATTAGAAGTCTGTTCGTATCCGGTAACTCCCAACAGCAGCGATGCGTCGTGGAACGTAGCGGACAAGTGCGGTCTCGGAGACGTCGCGAATGAAATCGGTGGTGGTGGTCGGCGCGCAGTGGGGTGACGAAGGCAAAGGCAAGGTCGTCGACTATCTCGCGGGCTCGTTCGATTACATCGCGCGCGTCGCCGGCGGCCACAACGCCGGCCATACCGTCATCATCGGCAAAGAAAAGTACATCCTACAGCTCATTCCTTGCGGCATCCTGCGACCCAAGCAGCACGCCGTAATCGGCACTGGCGTGGTGATCGACCCTGCGGCGCTGGTCAAAGAGATCGAGATGCTGGCCAAAGCCGGCATCGACGTCCAGGGCCGCCTGCACATCAGCAATCGCGCACACCTGATCCTTCCCTATCACCGCGAGCTCGATAAAGCCGCCGAGACCGCGCGCGGCGCCAACAAAATCGGCACCACCTCACGCGGGATCGGGCCCGCTTACGAAGACAAGATGGCCCGCCGCGGACTGCGCACCTGCGACCTGCTCGATCCGGTGCTGTTTCGTGAGAAGGCCGCGCGCGTCGTGGCCGAAAAGAATCGCCTGGCGAAGGGCGCCTATGGCGCGGACATCGATTTTTCGCACGAAGTCGAAGACACGCTGCAATTCGGCGAAAAAATTCGCGCTTACATCTGCGACACCGCCGAGCTGGTGAATCACGCGCTCGACGAAGGCAAATCCGTGCTCTTCGAGGGCGCACAAGGAACGATGCTCGACATCGATCACGGCACGTATCCGTATGTAACGTCTTCGAGCGCTACCGCGGGCGGCGCCACGATGGGTGCCGGTGTCCCGCCTACGCGCATCAAGCACGTGCTCGGCATCTCCAAGGCGTACACCACGCGCGTTGGCGGCGGTCCATTCCCCACGGAAATGCCCGATCTCGATGCGCAGGAAGTTCGCGAACGCGGCAAGGAATTTGGCGCCGTTACCGGACGACCGCGGCGCTGCGGCTGGCTCGATCTGGCGTTGCTGCGCTACGCGAAAATGATCAACGGCATCGACTCGTTGGTGGTCACCAAGCTCGACGTCTTCGATACCCAGCGAGAAATCCAGGTGTGCGTTGGCTACAAGTACAAAGGGAAAACGCTCCAGGAAATGCCCGCACTTTCCGAGGAATACGAGAAGGTCACTCCGGAGTACAAAACGCTGCCGGGCTGGTGCCAGTCCACCTACGCCCAGAAAGATGCTGCCAAGTTGCCGAAGGCAGCCGTCGACTATCTGCGTTTCATCAGCGACTTCCTGCAACTGGAAATCGGCATGATCTCGACGGGTCCCGACCGCGACGCCACGATTATCCAGGCTGGCACGCTATTTTCCAGCTGGTTGTAGCAAGAGCCGCGCGGGCTTGCTGGGTCTTGGCACGTTGATGTAGAGGCCACCGTTCAAGGCGAGCATCCGTCGCTCACAACATTCCGCTAAGAATGCTCACCTACGACCAAGCCCGCCAAGCGGTAATCGATCAGGTCAGTCGAACCACACTAACGCGTCCGTCCGTAAAGGTCAGCGTCTGGGACGCTCTCGGCTACGTCCTTGCCGAGGAGATCGTCACGGACCGCGAGTATCCCCCCTTTGATCGCTCGACACGCGACGGCTACGCCGTTCGCGCGTCGGATGCGCACAGCGGGGCGACGCTCCGCTGCGTCGGCGAGATTAAGGCAGGCGACACCGTCGCGTCGCCGCTCCCGGCGCAAAGCTGCATCCAGATCATGACCGGCGCCGGCGTTCCGGCCGGCGCCGACGCCGTCGTGATGATCGAGCACGCGCAACGCGACGCCGACCACGTGACCTTTGCGCGTGACACGCGCGCGGGACAAAACGTTGTCCCGCGCGGCTCCGAGGCCCAATCGGGCCGCGCCGTGCTCACTTCCGGTACGCGACTCGGCTACGCCGAGCTCGCCGTCGCAGCGCAAGTCGGCGCAGCCGAATTGTGCTGCGACGCTAAGCCGCGCGTCGCGATCCTGTCGACGGGCGACGAAGTCGTCGCCGTCGATGCGCATCCTGGCCCATTCCAAATCCGCAACAGCAACAGCGTCTCGCTCGCGGCGCAAGTGCGGCTCGCCGGAGGCCAGCCGGTCCTGCTAGGCCGCGCCGCGGACAACATCGAAGACCTCGGCGCCAAAATCGAGCGCGGCCTGAAGGAGGACATTCTGGTCGTTTCTGGCGGCGTCTCGATGGGCAAGTACGACCTCGTCGAATCCGTGTTAAAGGCTCTTGGGGCGGAATTTTTCTTCGATGCCGTCGCCATCCGTCCCGGCAAGCCCGCTGTGTTCGGCCGCTGCCAAGAGGCCTTCGTTTTCGGCCTTCCGGGGAATCCGGTCTCGACGATGGTCACGTTCGAACTCTTCGTCACCCCTGCGATCGACATCCTCAGCAACGCCCAACCGCGCCCGCTTCCGTTCGTTCAGGCGACCCTTGCTGCCCCGCTGCATGAAAAACCCGGCCTGGCGCATTTCCTGCCCGCCCGCGCCGAGTGGCCCGCGCCGGCAAACGCCGCTGCGCAGGTCCGCGCGCTCCCCTGGCAAGGGTCAGGCGATATCGCCGCGCTCGCCCAAGCGAACTGCTTCCTCCTGATCCCTGCCGACCGCGACCATGTGGCTGCCGGCGAGCCCGTCAGCATCCTCCTTCGCAAAGATGTAACCTGATCTCAACGCCGTTTCCGGATTGCGCTAAGCTGTTCGGACCCCTGAAGTGGAGCAATCAGATGCCCGCATCCCATGCGCTCGATGTTGAACCTCTCCTCCGCACCTACGCCATTAACGACGCCATGAATCAGCTGCTGCTTGCGAATCTTGACCCCAAAGCATGGCGAGCCGACCCTCCAGGCAAGAAGGGAAGTGGCCGCACCATCGCCGCGATCTTCACGCACGTCCACAACAATCGCCTGGTTTGGATCCGCCGCTCCGCACCGCATCTGAAGTGTCCCGCGCCGCTCGATCCGGACCGCTCGACCATGAAGCAAGCGGTGTCTGCGCTCAAAAAGAGCGGCGCGCTGTGCCTGACGATGCTGACCGACGCCCTCTCCTGCGATCCGGAGCGGAAGGTCACAAAATTTTCCCGCGGAGCCTGGGCTCCGGTCTGGCCAGCGGATAGTGCGATGTTCGCTTATATCTTTTCGCACGAAGCGCATCATCGCGGCCAGGTCATTATGCTGGCCCACCAACTCGGCTACCGCCTCGCAGACCACGCCGCCTACGGCGTCTGGCATTGGCAGAAATTGTGGAAAAAGGTCCACTAGACCAACTCATGCCCAAACTGTCCCACTACACGCGCGGTGGCAATGTGAAGATGGTTGACGTCTCCGCCAAAGCCGTCACCACCCGCACCGCCGTCGCCCAGGCCTTCGTTAACATGCCCGCGCGCGTCGTTCGCGCCGTCCGCCGCCTCAGAAACCCTAAGGGCAACCCCCTCGAAATCGCGCGTATCGCGGGGATCGCCGCCGCCAAACGCACCTCCGAGTGGATACCTCTTTGTCATCCACTGCCCCTCAGTCACATTGATGTGACCCCTCGCCTGTGCAAAAATGGCGTGGAACTGAGATCCAGCGTAACGGCCTCTGCCCAGACCGGCGTCGAAATGGAAGCGTTGGTCGCCGTTGCTGCCGCAGCCCTCACGGTCTACGACATGTGTAAAGCCCTGGATAAAGGCTTGGAGATCACCGACATCCGCCTGCTCGAAAAGACTGGCGGAAACAGCGGCGACTACCATCGCGCCATGCACGGCCGTGGATCGCGTCCGCGATCACGCCGGAAGGACCCCTCCCGATGAGCGCCGCCGCCGCGTCGACCAAGAGCGTCCGCCTCCTCCTGGTGGAAGACAATCCGCTGGTCCGCAAGCTCATCTCCGACGGCCTCGAATCGGTCTGCGATGTGGAAGTCGCCAATGACGGCGGCGACGCGCTGCTCAAGGTGATCGACGAGCCGCCCGATTGCATCCTTTGCGATTACAAAATGCCCGGTCTGGACGGCCGCCAGCTTTTCGAGAAGCTCCGCGCCCGCGACAAAACCCGTCACATCCCCTTTCTTTTCATGGCTGGCCGCGCCGATATCGAAGAGCGTCTTCGCCCGCTGGTCGACGGCGTCGAGGATTTCATCATCAAGCCGTTCCTGCTCAAAGACCTGATTCGCATCACAAAAAAGGTCGTGGACCGCCTGCATCTGGAAAAACTCCAGAAGAGCGCATCACGCCCCGGCGTGATTCAAGGGCACCTTGAAGAAATGAGTATGACCGACCTGTTGCAATCGCTGGAAATGGGCTCGAAGTCTTGCCGTTTGATGGTGCGGCGTGGAGCCGAGCGCGGCGAGCTTTTCTTCTCTGGCGGCCAGTGCCGAGACGCGAAAATCGGCGATATCGAAGGCGACGACGCCGTTTACAAAGTGATTCTGTGGACCGACGGGGAATTTGAGATCGACTTCAACGCCGCCAGCGCCAGCCAGCGCACCACCACCACAAAGACGACAACTGGCCTGCTGATGGAAGCCATGCGCCTGATGGACGAAGCCAGTCGCGACGGCGAGGCCGTCGAAACGCAGTAGCTGCGCGTCGATAATGCGAGTCGCGGTCCTAACCATTTCCGATTCGGTCTCCCAAGGTGAACGCGAAGACGCGTCAGGCCCTGCAGTGATCGCTTTCTGCCGGGGTCTCCATTGGGAAGTCACCACGAGTCTCCGAATCGCCGACGATCCCGCGGCGATCCGCGAAAATCTCCGCCAGTTGGCCGACTCCGGCCGGGTCGATCTCATCGCCACAACCGGCGGCACTGGCATCGGCCCTCGTGACAACACCCCCGAAGCCACTCAAGCCATCGCCGAGCGCATCCTTCCGGGTATCGCCGAAGAGATTCGCCGCAAAGGCCTGGAGAAAACTCCCACCGCCATCCTCTCCCGCGGCGTTGCTGTGACACGCGGCAAATCTCTGATTATCAATCTCCCCGGGAGCCCAAGAGGCGCGGTGGAATCGCTCGAAGCCGTCGCGCACCTTATCCCTCACGCAATCCACGTCCTCCACGGCGCCAAACACGACTAGCCACTCGCGACAATCGCACCGCAACGTTTCGCTATCGCGATACCACCGGCAGCAGGATTGACGATTGATACCTGCCGCCGTGATGAATCCGAATATGGCCCAACTTGGTATCCGCCGAGATCATCTCCGACTTTCCGGTTTGTAAATTCCTGGCGAAATGCGGAAAAAATGCGCCAGAGATCTGTACTCGAATTCGGTGGCCAGTCAAAAACACATTGCTCATCAGCATCCGATCCAGCTTCAATTTGTACACATGATCTTTCTTCAGCAGGTCCGGCTTCAGCGATTCTCTTCGGTAGCTAGCTCGCAGGACATCAAGGCCTGGGCTCATCAAATTGAGGGCCGTCCCGTCAGGCGCGACGTCCAGCACGCGAACCCATAGGTCAAAATCGGAAACATCCTCCGCTGAGACAAAAATCTCCGCGTGGATCGGCCCTGTGACCTCGGTGTCCTCAGCTAGTGGCTCCGTATCAAAGGCAATCGCGTTTTGATGATCCGCCAACATCCTGTAGTCATGGGCACCGTATTCGGTATAGGGATCTGACACCGGATGCGTCGGATCAGAAACCATAAGCGTGAACCCGAAAGGGCCTGGATCCGTTTTTCGGCCAAGTTTCCCGATCGTCAGATATCCCTGACCAGGTGCTGGTTCAAGCTGCGGTGGCGAGCCGAGAAAATAGCGTGCCTCCTTGGCCCTTTTCAGCGGCCACTCTTGTTCATCCCGCCAGACGTTAGTGCCCATTACAAAGATGCGCACCGGCTTCTCGGAGCCGACGCCGTTGTCCATCCCGCGGACGTAGCGATCCATCCACCGCAAAATCAGCTCGTCGTAGTCGATTGCCGCCGCAGGCCCAAATTCGCGCGCGCCGGAGCGATGCTCCTCCTGACCACCGTGCGTCCACGGACCAATGATCGTGCGCGTCCGCGGATTCTGTTCGGCCTTACGCGCTGCGAGCAGTCCGTTGAAGTTGGTGGTCGCACCGTCGGGGCCGTACGCCTCGTCGTACCATCCCGAAATATTCAGGACCGCCGCGTGCGTCTGCGCATACTTTCCGCGAAGCTCCGCGAAGTCCCACCACGGATCGGTCGGCGGATGTTTCATCCACTCGTAGTAAAACGGCGCAACGCCCTTCAAATCCGGCAATTCGCCGAGCGGCAGGAAGTTCTGCATCCGCTCGTGCTCGGTCTTCCACACCGCGGCTGCCTCTTGATGCGTGCGTGGGCCAGGCAAGTTCTTCTTCTTCCGCAAATCCGGCGCGATGTTGAACCACGTCCAATCCAGCCACGACCCATCGAAGACTCCGCCCGAATAGAAAAAATTCCGCGGCGTGGAAAATGTCATCGCGGGAACCATCGCCTTCAAATGCGGCGGATTTTCCACCGCGGCCAGCCATTGCACCGCGCCGGGATACGACAACCCGAAGGTTCCCACTTCGCCGGTCGACCACGGTTGCTTCGCCGCCCACTCGATCGTGTCGTATCCGTCCCGGCCTTCATTCTGATAAGGCCAGAACTCGCCGTCCGACGCATAGCGCCCGCGCACGTCGCAGATCACCAACGCGTAGCCGCGCTCAATCGCGTGCTGAAACGTGGTCTGTTTCGTCGCCAGGTGCTTGCCGTACGGCGTGCGATACACCAGGGTAGGGAAGCGGCCCGTGGCTCCCGGCAGCCACACATCGGCGCGCAGCACGACGCCATCGCGCATCGGCACCGCCACATCTTTTGTGAAATTCCGCGGCCCTGCCGGATCGCCTTCCTTCTGCGCTAGCGAAGGAAGCAGCAGCGCGCAGCCGAGCATTCCTATGCCCAACGTGCAAATGGTGATGGTGGTTCGCGCGAAAAAACGGAGTCGAGGAGTGGTCATTGCGCGGGCATTCTACAGCATCCATCGTGAAACCGGCCCCATGCATACGGCAAGCATTCGCAACGAGGAGCGCGGACTAAGGGGTGTGATTCAGACCGGTTGCGTTACCGGAATGCGATCGCTCTTGTTGTTCTCGCGTTTCACGGCGGCAGGCGACCGCAGCATCTTGTAGTGCAGGCGAATGATCGTGATCCCGAGGAAGGAAACCGTATGGTCGGTGCGCAGCGTTCCTTCACCGTCGACATAGACGTGAAATAGTTCGTGCAGCGTGGTGAAGTTGCGCACTTTCCAGTGATCTGGCCCCGCGTCGACCAGCCGGTAAAATCCCGAACGCCCGAACGCACCTCCCGAAGAATCCAGCCCAAAGGAGCCACTGGGATGCGCGATCGGCCGAAGATATACGTTGGCGCTGCCGCGGCACGGAAAGGTCACTTTGACGCAAGGATTTTCTTCGCCCGGGATCTGCAGTGTCGAATACAAGCCCGCGTAGATTACGCTTCCGGACGATTTCAGCCGCCGCAGCCATCCGGTGGCGACCACGCGTCGCGATTCCGGTTCCTGTAGCTGGATGACTTCGCTGCTCATGCCTTTCGCGACCTCCAACGACGAGATTGGAAAATTCAGTTGGTCCATCCGTCTGCTGACAAATTCCACCAGCAGCCACAAAAAGAATCGCCCTGTTAGCGAAACCTCGCTCCACACCTCGAGTTGATACTGCGCCGCATGTTCGTAGAAGTCGCGAATCTCCGGACGAATGGCGTAAGGATTGAACGACGGCCCGCGCAGCGCGCCGAAATCAGGGATCAAGCCGGCGTCGCCGGGCGCTTCGACACGAAGATTTGCTTCTGCCGCGATCCGCTCGTAGATGCTGGTACCGATCAGGCCCGGCCGTCCCAGGAAACACCCAAGCCACGGCGCATCCGTTTTCGCGACTGTCTTGCCGGTCGTGCGCACCAGAATTTCGATGAACCATTCCAGGCAGAATCCGATGGCGTTGCGAATGGCGGACCACATGCCGGAAGAGTTCGGTTCGGCTGAAGCGGCCTTCAAGCCACTACGCTGCGCAGGAGAAGGCATGACGGATGCCCCATCTTGGCACTTTCATGATCGTAACGCGATGCATTGTGCGGCACTGTGCCGCTTGGATCAACGCCTAGCCGGTCGCTAAGCGCGATCGCTGAGCGCCGTCGCCGCGATTGGTGAATCTCACATTGACCTGACTGGCGTTCCCATCAACAATGTTTGCACCATGACACAGAACCTGGCGGACAAGAAGCTCGCGGTGCTGGGCACCGGAAAACTGGGCGGCATTCTGCTGCGCGCTTACCTGAAGCAGGATCTGTTTTCGCCCAAGAATGTGACCGCTACGGTGAAGCACAGCGAGAAGGCGTCGACACTGGCGAAAGAACTCCGCGTTTCCGTCACCACCGACAATCGCCAGGCGGCCAGCGGCGCCGACATCATCCTGCTCGGCGTGAAGCCGCAAGTTGTGGGCGACGTGCTGAAAGAAATCGCGCCCGAGCTAAGCGAAAAAACGCTCGTGATTTCCGTGGCCGCATCGGTTCCCACGAACTATATCGAGCAGCACGCCGGCGCGAAAGTTCCCGTGATTCGCGCGATGCCGAACACTCCGTCGACCGTGGGCTGCGGCATGACCGGCATTTGCCGTGGCTCCCACGCCACCGCCGAACATTTGGAAATCACTCGCAGCATGTTCGACACCGTCGGCCGCACCGTCGTCGTCGATGAAAAGAACATGGATGCCGTCACCGGCCTTTCCGCCAGCGGCCCGGCCTTCGCGTACATCATTCTCGAATCGCTCGCCGAAGCCGGCGTAAAAGTCGGCCTCCCTCGCGACGTCGCCACCCTGCTTGCCGCACAAACGATGAAAGGCGCCGCCAGCGTCGTCCTGGAGACCGGAGACCACCCCGCGCTGCTCAAAGACGCCGTGACCACTCCCGCAGGCTGTACCATCGACGGCATCCTCGAACTCGAGGAAGGCAAGCTCCGCGTCACGCTGATCAAAGCAGTGGTGAAATCCACGCACCGCGCCGGCGAATTGCTCTTCGAGAAATAACAGGGCACCAGGAATGGTTTGTGAGCCAAACTCCCAATAGCAGTGAACCGAAATCGCCCGAGATCGCGAAGGCGAAGAAATATTCTTCGCAGACGGCGCTGGCCATGGAGCTGCCGTTCACCATTGTCGGCGCCGTCTTGCTTGGCGGCGTGCTCGGCTATTTTCTGGATCGCTGGCTGCACACCAAGCTGATTTTCACGCTGGTCCTGGGCGCCTTGGGTTTCGCCGGAGGACTGAAGGAAGTTTTGCGGCGACTGGCGCAGAGCGATACTTGAGCCTGACTCCCGATCTCGCGAACCTAACCAAAGTTGACGCGGGGCTCCGCACCGAGCGGCGAATTGCCTGGCTGACGCTGGTGTTCGGTTCCGCGGCGAGCTCGGCCGCCGCATTTGCCGGTAATCGCCTGTGGGCCGTCGGCCTGCTCATTGGCGCCGTGCTGGCCTGGCTGAATTTTCGCTGGCTGCGCAAAGGTTTGGACGCGCTGGTGACAGCTTCCGCGGCGCAAGCCGGCGCAGAAAAGCCCCGCGTGCCGCTCGGCGCGTACTTCGCCGCGCTGTTCCGCTACGCCTTGATAGCCCTGCTGGTGTATGTTATTTTTAAGATTCTGAGAGTTCCCCTTGCTAGCATGGTTGTGGGAATGTGCGCTTTGGCAGCCGCGGCGATTGCCGCAAGTGTGTACGAACTCTGGCATTCTGAGCACAAGGAGCCGGCCCGTCCGGGCATCGTCGAAATGGGAGAGCAAGCAAGCTGGATTACACA
>Ga0307471_100000538_pt1 | contig 19591 bp, 13 predicted proteins | sample atmos_gasesAM3C__2_FD_204566 | JGI IMG/M metagenome (GOLD analysis project Ga0307471, IMG submission 204566) | Hardwood forest soil microbial communities from Morgan-Monroe State Forest, Indiana, United States - atmos_gasesAM3C_515 | ecosystem: Environmental > Terrestrial > Soil > Temperate...
ATCCGTGTAGGTCACACCGCCAAAGATCGTATGTTCGTCGAACAATCGCTCGAATCGGGCGATATACGCGCGCATCGCGAGGATCAGCAACAAGAGCCCAAACGCAATGGAGAATCCGCGCCACGGCCGTGAGCTGTATATGCCTCGGCGTCCCGAGAGCATTCGTGTGCTGCCAGTAACGAAAATGAAAAAAACGGCGATTGCACAGGCAATCACAGCTAACGACAGCAGCCAGCCCGTGATGAACTGCCATGCGGGCAGAGCGAATAGATAAAAGTTAATCGCCTTGCCGAAGATCGGATCCACAACGCCGCTTGTCGTGCGTGGTGCGTACCAAAAGAGTGCGAAGGTCGGCCACTCCGTCATGATGCTGGCGCCAGACACCACGGCGATGACGAGGGAGATCCCGAGACCGAGGAGGTGCAGGATGCCCGCAACTGGTAGCGTCACCGGCTGGCCGCCAATGACGATCCTGTAATTGTCCGGCAAATCGGATCGGTAAGCCCTCCTGAGGGCCAGGAACCATACGTACAGAAAAACAAATGTGACAGCAAAAAAGACCGCAAAGACTATCCATTGAAGAGTGAGAGTCTTCCGGAACACTTCCCCGTAACCGAGCGACCCGAACCACAGGGCATCGACGTAATACGATAACGCCGTTCGAGTGCTGAAAATGACGATGGCAAGGATGGCCAGAACAAGGAAAAACAGACCGCGATGGCGACGCGGCGGTTGCTGCCAGTCGACTATATCTTGCTTCACTCTACCCCGCTTTCAGAAACGCTTGCGTCCGCAATTGTAAGTAGAGGCGATTGTACGCCGTCTGCTCTCGAGACCATAAAGTGACGGTCAACCCTTCGGAAAGAATAGGCCTCACGATTCGAGGTACCACGGCACGCTGGAAGAAAGCCACGATCCTGCATGCCGAATATCACAGGCCAGCTGAGAAAGCGCTGCCCTTTCAGAACAGCGGCTCGTTTGTTTCCTTTGCCGGAGAGCAATTTCCGAATGTCGTACAGGACCAGTTCGGGAATCAGCGGCTCGAAACTTCCGGAAAGGCATAGCCCCGCCATGTCTCCATCATTTCGCCGAGAATCGCGTTCCGCTTCGTATTCGAAATGTTTTCCTGGCGCGGGTCCTTCTCGCCCGTGAAACCAAGAGCGACGTAGTCCACCGCCAGATCGATGTCTTCCGAAAATCGGTTTACGGCGTGATAGATTTTCGAGAGCGATGTGCCGCCCTTGAAAAGAATCCGCCCTTCAAACGCCTTGTTCGAGAATAACTGCTTGAGGGCCCAGCAAACCCAGAAGTCCTTTTCGACAATCGCATCGGCGACGCCCAGGCGCGCGGCCGTCTCGGAAAACAGCTCCGCGCGCGCGGAAGGCTTCGTCGTAGCCACCGTGTTCACGCGCTCTTCTCCGCAATCTGTCTTGCAACGTCGTAAATCCAGTCCACGGAAAAGCGCGTGTCCTTTAGGAACCGGTTTTTTTCCTTTTGTGAAAGTTTCCCGCGAATTGTTTCGATCTCGCGTGTTCCCACATTCTCTTTGCCTAAGTGGCGGAGCGCCTGGACCACCAGAGCTATTTTCCCTTCAAGCCCTGCCATTGCTTTCGGACGGGCATGTTTGAAATGAATGCTCCGGCGTCCGATCTCCACGTCTTTTGTCGGGCCATCCGTCAGATAGATAATTTTGGCCGGCACTTGGGTCGAGAGACCCAGAAGATTGGCCGCCCACGCACCTTCGGGCACGATCTTCCAGCGCTGTCGTCTTGCTATGGCTTGTGCCGCCTCGTCAATGTCCGGACTCAGTTTTCCACCGAGCGTCGGATTCACCTTCGGCATATCATAGAGGCCACGCCGGATGCGCCTGATCTTGCCGTCCGTCGCAAGCTCCGCCAGCATCACATCAATCGTTGTTCGGCTCGCAATGTCGAGGAAGTCCTTTGCCGAGAAGGCTTTGCCATGGCCTAATCGCCCAATCCTATTAACTATCTGATTCCGCATATTGCATGTATTTTGCCGTCCTGCCGATTAAGAAAAAACACACTACTTTTTCTTAATGGCTGCAAGGCGGTTCTAGAGGGAATAGCCCCTCCCCTGCCCTCCCGACGGCGTTGAGCATATCGCGTGCAACATCCAATAGCTGATATAAGGCCCTGCGCTCGTCGGCCTTTTTAACAAACCCTCTCCGCAGTGGCGTCCTTCAACTTGACAGTCAGCTGCCTGTTTCGCCCCGCTCGATACCAGCGCCACGGACACTCTGCGACAGCCGGAGTTTCTCAGTGCCTAACGGCTCTGGGTTTTATTTCGCGTATGAGGTACACGCCGGGTACACAATGGGGAGGGCTCAGGAAAAGGGCTTTCTTTTCATATGGAAGGATTGGTAGGGGCGGTGGGGATCGAAATTGCATCCCCACTTTATAAGTCCAACAAAGAAAACGGCGTAGCACCGCCGCCCCTTACCAAATGGGGCCATTTGGATCAGTGATTAGGCATTCGCGACGCTCAAACTTGGCATCGATCTGAATAAAACCACGCTCCAGATTGGCGGAAGCTCCGGGGATGTTTGCGGAAGTCGGGTCGATTCGGTACTGAATGCCCAACAGTTTCATGGCGGCTTTCGCTCCGCTGTAAACCATACCCACTCCGGTGGTCCACTGGATTCCTTTGGTAGTCCAGAAATCCAGGCTGCCATAACGCTTATACAGCATGTTTTCAACGCTGGTTGGCGTCGAATCCGATCCTGTCGTGTTCATGTCACCAGCTACGATCAACGGGTTCGCAGTGTCGCGTACCTGACTTAGCAGTTCCGCCATTTGTTGACGGCGGATCTTCGGCTTGACGCGGTTTTCCAGATGTGTGCACGCAATCGCCACTCGGTGCCCCGGAGCCTCGGGTACGTCCAGGTCCACGTAAAGTGTCGTTCGCTGTCCGCGGCGCACTTCGCGCAAAAGATCTTCACCAGTCAACACGGCCGCCTTGCGCTTCGCTTTCTCCAATGGGCGGATCTTGCTCTCTTTGAACCAGTCGTAGCCGACGGTGAAAGGAACTAACCGCGCACTGCGGATCGGATAGCGCGAGAGCACAGCATTTCCGTGCAATGCTCGGAGTCGATCTCTGTCGACTGCGAAGATTTCTTCAAGTTGCTGCTGCTCCCCCTCAGTCTCACCATCATCAAATGTGTCCGTGCCCAGTTGTTTCGGATCGATCTCCAGAACTCCACTCCATAGGCCCAATTCATGTTCAGAGCCTTACCCAGCTCGCGCGCCACTTCCCGGTATTCCGTGCGCTTCACTCCCCAATCGGCTTCATTCAGTATCCAAACGTCCGCAGACTTCAGAATTTCTATTTCCTCCGGGATTTTTCCTAGATCGACGGATCGGATGCTCTTATTATTCTCCTTTGCCTTTTTGCGTTCCTCTTCTACCTTGGCCATGAACACTTCTTTGTTGCCGAGAAACAGTTCGATGTAATCGAGCTCCAGCCCACGCTCGATGTTCCACAAGGCAACTCGCAGGGAAGGCCCCAACTGAGGAATTTCCAACGGTCGCGGTTTCCCCCCGTTCAAGTAAGCCTCGTTGTTAATGAAGGAAGTGGTCGTGATAAGCCGACGCTTTTCTGCCAGCTCCGGACTAATCTCCTGGTCCAAACTGAGTTGAACCAGCTCGTCATAGGAAAGGAGTTTGGGTTCGGAATCTCGCACGTATTCCTGTGCAGTTAAATGCGGTCCCAATCGAACATACAGCGATCGAAATAAGGAGGTGAACGAATATCACCCAACCGGCCGTTTTCATCGTTGTAGAGTAGCCTTTCTTTCGCACACGCCGAGTGCATTGAGACCCTGGCTAGCCGGTAACTTGCGCGAGACGCCCGTATAGAGTCGAACCGCGTGGTGCCACAAGGCTGTCCTCGGCTTGGAGGTTCGTTTCCAGGGTAGTGGTGAAGCGATACCCTGTTTTCTGCTTGGTCGAGTCAATCGAATCGACCATTCGAATCAGGATCCGAGTTCCCGCGGGAACCGTGACTCTTTTCTTGTTTTGTGGCGGCCCGCCAGGTATGGCCGACTTGCTAGTAAGCGTTTCGGCCCAACACCGCTCTTCGGAAGTTTGGTAAACGGTTGCTGACGAAGGAGTCTTGCGCTGAAGACTCTGACCCGTGGCGATTTCGGGGAGTTTTTAACAGGATTCGTGTCTGGCCTTTTCTTCTTCCCGTTTACAATGGGTCTTTAGTACAGGCGAAGGGCAGTCGTCGCAACCAAAAGTAGGTAGGTCGCAAACTGTTCCAGCAACCAGTTGTTGCCCCGTGTGGAGCTGTTTAGTATCCCACCCAGGTCGTTTTGTCTTGTAAGTGCAGCCCAAGGAAGCCTGCTCAAGTCTGAAGACTAAGAGCGGGCCAAGGCGATAAATCGATGAACTCCGCACGCAAAAGCGGTCCGCAGCCGTTTTTGGTTCTGTTGCTCGCCGTCACGACAGGCATTTGCGCATTCGGATGCGCCGCCGTCGCAAACACGCCGGGGCTGCCTGCGAGTTCAACTCCTCCGCCTGCAACGCCTAGCGTAACGTCGGTAAGTATTTCTCCTGCGACAACCAGTTCCACGACAAAGGCAACCATATCGTTCACGGCTACCGTTCAAGGAACGGCCGCGGACAAGTCAGTCACTTGGAAAGCCATGCTGGGCACGATCACCAGCGGCGGGCTCTACACTTCGCCGGCCAGCGTCGGCACCGATACGGTGACGGCGACGAGTAAGGCCGATGCGACAAAATCGGCGAGCGCAACGGTTTCGGTCACAAGTGCGCCTTCAACACCTCCTCCGCCTCCTCCGCCGCCTCCTCCGCCTCCGCCACCTCCAACGCAGCCACCTCCGCCAGCCAATGGGGCAGCTCCGGTGATCCAAAGCCTGACGGCGACGCCATCAAACCTTCAGGCAGGACAAACCGCGACGCTGCAGTGGAACGTCAGCAATGCCACAGGCCTGGAAGTTACCGGAATAACGGCGGTTAGTGGAAATTCCGCGAAGGTCGTGCCGGCAGAAACGACCAACTACACGCTGACGGCGACAAACGCATCAGGCACCGCTTCTATGAGTGTCACGGTGGGGGTACAACCGGGGAGCTTGGGAAAGGTGAGCGTCGACGGGGGTAAACCAGGCATTCAGATTTCTCCTCAGTTTCTCGGCCTATCCCATGAATGGGTCGAATTGTCCGAACTCCTGGGAGATCCGGGGAATACAAATCCGATGTACCGGCAGCTAGTGAAGAATTTGCTCGTATACGGCGCGGGCCCCCTTCTAATTCGAATCGGCGGCAGCACCACCGACAGCACGGGTATGCCGACCGATACCACCGTCGCTCCGATGGCGCAGCTAGCCTCGGACATGAACGCCAAGTTCACGCTGGGAGTCAATCTCGGATCGGACAATGTGGAATTGGCCGCCGCACAAGCGCAGGACTTCGTCAACAAAATGCCTTCGGGATCGCTGGAAGCGATCGAAATCGGAAATGAGCCGGATTTGTATGCAAACAAGGGCCAGCGGCCGGCTAGCTACACGTTCAGCAACTATTTCGCAGATTTTGCCAAGTGGCGCAGCAGGATCCTGCCGCTGCTTCCCTCTGGTACGAAACTGATGGGCCCTTCGTGGGCGAACACCGGCGTGCTAGTGCCAAACATTCCGACATTTTTGCAGCAGGAGGGACACAACCTCGCGATGGTCAGCCAGCACAATTACGCCGGGTCGCAATGCAATGGCAAGACCAATCCTCCCAACTATCTCTTGCAGGCATCCGCCACGACGAAGACACCGCACACAATCGCCCCGGGAGTTCTGCTCGTGCATCAAGCGGGATTGCCGTTCCGCATGGGCGAGATCAATTCGATTGCCTGCGGCGGCGAGGCGGGAGTCAGTGACACGTTTGCCTCGGCGTTGTGGTCGGTTGACGCGCTCTTCGAACTGGCAAACATTGGCGTTGACGGCGTGAACTTTCACATGATCAACGGCGGGGGATACGGATGGTTCCAGTTCAACACCGCGAAGAGCGGCGGTACAACGAAGTTTTCGATCCAGTCCGTTCGCCCTGAATATTACGGCGCGCTGCTTTTCCAGCAGGCGACTGCGCATGGATCGAAGCTGCTGCCGGTCACGCTGACAACCCAAGCGAACATGAAAGCCTGGGCGACAGTGGACAGCACGGGCGCGATCCGGGTCCTTCTAATCAACAAGGACACGAGCGCGGAGGGCGTGGTCGGCGTTTCCTTGGCAGGGCACGGAACAGGAGTGGTGACCCGGTTGAATGCTTCAAGCTATCAAGCGACAACGGGCGTCACTCTGGGCGGGCAGACCTTTGACAAGAGCCCGGACGGGCGAGCGCAGGGCACCGCGTTTGGCGAGCAAATCACACCGGCGAGCGGCGTTTACTCGGTCGCGGTCGGGAAGACCAGCGCGGCACTTCTTACAATTCAGCCGTAAATCGCTGGCTTAGCATCCCGTTTATAACCTACATCGCCATATTCTCGGGCGGGGGCAGCAGGTCGATCACCCGCCAGAATTCCTGCAACTCAGCTGGAGTGCCTAACGAAACGCGGATGTACTTCTCCATTTCAGGAATGGCCGGCGCGATTACGACGTTGTTCTGCTTGAGGTGATCGATGACGACCTTTGGAGGTCGCATCGGATTGACCATGACGAAGTTGGTGTGAGAATCAAGACAACGAAGCATGCGTATGTTGACTTGGTTGGTGAATTCCTGACGGTCGTCAGCGTTGCGCTTAAGGGCGAGTTGCACGTACTCGGTGTCATGCAAAGCGGCCACCGCGGCCCTTGCCGAAATTACACTAACGCCGTAACGTAAGCGGCCGACAGAAAGCCGGCGGATCACATCCGCCGCACCAACAGCATAGCCAAGGCGCAAGCCAGCAAGTCCATAAACCTTCGAGAAGGTCCGACAAACCACAATCCGGCTGTCGTCAACGGGACGATCGAGAAAAGATGCATAGTTCCCATTCGAACCAACGAAATGATGGTAAGCCTCGTCGATCAAAACCGTGACATGCGCAGGCAGTTTGCGGATAAAGGTTTCCAGGTCTGCCCGCGGCGTCAATGTCCCCGTGGGATTGTTCGGATTGCAGATGTAGATGAGTCCAGTGGATTCGCCCGATCGTGCCAGCATTGTTTGCAGATCATGGGCATACATTTTGGTCAAAGCAACGTTAACCACTTTGGCGCCCACACTCTCAGCGAATCGTCCCAGCGCCGGATACGTTGGCGCACCTTGAATCAACGTCCGACCGGCGCCAAGTAATGTAGTTGCCGCCATTCGCAGGATTTCCGAAGAACCCGCTCCAAAAACGATCTGCTCCGGCTTGACCGAATGCAGTGCGGCCAGCTTTGCAATCAGATCGTCATATTCCGCGCGTGGGTAGCGGTTGCCCGAGGCGGCAGCGTCCCGCAGCACAGCGAGAACTTTCTCCGACGGACCGTAGGCGTTTTCATTGTGGTCCAAAAAAACGGGGGAAGGCACTCCCCCTGGCGATGTCGAGGTCTTGGTCTCTTGCGAGAGCGTCGGCAAGCCCACCAAGGGAGCCGCGGCTCGGGCCACCGTGGCCATTCCGATCGTACGAAGTGCGTTTCTGCGGGAGCTGTTCATAACCGTTCCTTTTGCTTGCTCAGAACCATGTCCCCATGTCCACAGAGCTGACCAAAACAAACAAGAAAAAGGCCGTCGCGGAATCGGACGGCCTGATTTCTGATGATGATTCTAACTGCTTTACGTCTAGTGCGCCGCCGCTACTCCCGGGCAGAGTGTTCAAGTGGCACTAACGGAATGGAGTGGGCCGCGCGGGGTGATCAGCGAACCGAAGCCGTCAAGACAGTCGACTCAGTTCGAAGGACCGAATGTCCAACCGAGGATTTCCTGCGTGGCCGTCGAGCCGCCAGTACCACCCGTAAAGCCGACGTATGCGGTGTTGGCCCCGACCGTTGTCGGGATGTTGACAGTCCATGAGGTTGTGAAGGTGTCCGCCGGAACCACGGTATCTGTGATCGTCATGGTCAGAGTCGTTCCGTTATAGGTCAGGTGCACCTGGAACGGATCCCCGCTGTGCAGATTCACTCCGCCACCCAATGTGGTTGCCGGAGTCTTTGGTGCCGCGCCTTTGGTGTACAAGCCGGTGGAGTTGTTGCCTTCTCCAGCGTTGTCGAACAGATCGAACTTCACCGCTAAGCTGGAGCCAATTCCAGCATAGCCAAGCGCGCCTCCGGCGGGTCCGATCGCCGTTGGCCCAACGGCCTGAATGGTGAAGGTAAAACCGTCTGCGTTGGGATTGGTCAGCTGGAAGGTGAAGTCGTTGGTGAAGCTTTGAACGTTAACCGGCGTAGCCCAGAACGCACTTGCGGCCTGGTTCGTTGTCGTCGTGTCCGTGAGCTGCAAGCGCGCACCGTTGAGCTTGGTATGCCCATTGAACTGCATCCCGGTCGCCGTGAAGCCGCCACTAAAGTTCACCGTCGGGCTCGTGGTCTGAGTCACGACAACAGAAGTAGTGGTCAAGTGACTCAGGCTTCCGCTGGTCGCGGTGACAGTCAATGTATAGGTGCCGGCCGGGGATGCCGTTGTCGTAGAGATAGTCATCGTATTGGAGCCGGAACCCGCAATCGTTGTGGGATTGAAGGACGAGGTTCCACCGGTTGGCAGTCCTGTGACACCAAAGGACACAGTGCCTGTGAAACCATTGGCGGGAGTTATGGTGACGGTGTAACTCGTATTTCCGCCCGCCGCTACGGACTGTGTGGACGGCCCCACGGATATCGAGAAATCAGGCGTTGGCACGTTAATCGTATAGGTGGCGCTTGCCATGGTGCTGGTCGAGAAGCCGGAGGCAGTGGCCATGGCATTAATGGTTGTCGTGGAGGCCACTGCTATCGGGCTGGAGTACTGCGACGTAGAACCGCCAGCGGTAGTGGCTGGTGTCGTGCCATCGGTTGTGTAGAAGATAGCGGCATTTGGAGTTGTGTCGGAAATACTCACGTTTTGCGCGGCGGTATAGCTTCCGGCCGGAGGACTGAAAGTCGGCGTGGCGGCGGGCGACGCCGTGGAACCACTGTTATAGGTCCACGTCAGGATCTCTTGAGTCGCCATGGTACTGCCCGTGGATCCGGTGAAGCCAACGTAGGCCGTGTTGCCTCCGACTACGGTCGGGATATTGACAGGCCAAGAAATTGTGAATGTGTCCGCCGGAACCACACTGTCGGTGATCGTCATCGTCAGAGTCGTTCCGTTGTAGGTCATGTGCACTTGGAACGTATCTCCGCTGTGCAGGTTCACTCCGCCACCCAGAGTGGTTGCTGGCGTTTTCGGAGAGGCACCTTTGGTATAGAGGCCAGTGGAATTGTTGCCTTCTCCCGCGTTGTCAAACAGATCGAATTTGACGGCCACGCTGGATGCAATGCCCGCGTAACCAAGAGCGCCTCCAGGCGAGCCGAGCGCTGTGGGGCTAGCATTTTGGATCGCGAAGGTGAAGCCATCGGAATTCGGATTGGTTAGCTGGAAAATGAAATCGTTTGTAAAGCTTTGGATATTCACTGGCGTGGTCCAAAACGCGCTCGCTGATTCGTTAGTGATCGTTGTGTCGGTGAGCTGGAGACGCGTTCCATTGAGCTTGGTATGCCCGTTGAACTGCATCCCCATCGCCGTAAAGCCGGTGCCAAAATTCACGGTCGGTCCGCTGCCACTATTGATCGTTATGACAGAGGTGGCTGTCGCGCTCTGACTGAAGCCAGAGGCGGTGGCAATGGCTTTGACCGTCGTAGTCGAATTCACCGGGAACGAGGCCGTGTATCGCGAGGAAGACGTTGTGGGCGTTGTCCCATCCAGCGTGTAGTAGATCGTCGCTCCAGAACTAGCATCGGTCATGGAGACAGTCTGCGAAGACGTATACGTTCCGGTCGCCGGTGCGATGGTGGGTGTTGCAGCCGGCGACTGCGTTGTCCCGGAACTGTAGGTCCAGGTCAAAATGTCCTGAGTCGCGGCGGTACCTCCGGTGCTACCTGTAAAGCCCACATAAGCGGTCGTGGTGCCAACGGTGGACGCAATGTTGATTGGCCAGGAAGTCGTGAACGTGTTTTCTGGGATGACGGTGTCGGTGATCGTCACGGTCAGCGTGGCACCGTTATAAGTCATATGAACCTGAAAGATGTCGCCATTGTGCAGGTTCACGCCGCCCCCCAGAGTCGTCGCTGGCGTCTTCGGAGGGGCGCCTTTGGTATAGAGGCCGGTGGAGTTGTTGCCTTCTCCGGAGTTGTCGAACAGATCGAACTTCACCGCCACGCTGGAGGCGATCCCGGCGAATCCGAGCGCACCACCGGCGGGACCCAGGGCCGTAGGGCCAGCACTTTGTATCGTGAAGGTGAAGCCATCGGCATTCGTATTTTGTTGAAATGTAAAGTCGTTAGCGAAGGACCGAATGTTGATCGGGGTGGTCCAGAACGCGCTGCCCGCTTGGTTCCCTGCCGTGGCATTGGTCAGCCGAAGGCTGGCCCCACTGAGGCTGGTAGAGCCGTTGAACTGCATCCCGGCCGTCGAAAAGCCGGAGTGGAAGTCGATCGTAGAACCGCCGTTGCTTTGGGCGACGATGAGAGATGCCGTCGCTGTATGAGTCAGGGTACCGCTCGTTCCAGTGACCGTAAGCGTGTATCCACCGGCCGGCGTTGATCCGAGTGTTGCGACCGTCAGCGTGGAGGAGCCCGATGTTGTGATGGATGTCGGATTGAAGGATGCAGTGGCACCGGTAGGCAGCCCGGTGACACTGAGGACCACGTTCCCAGTGAAACCGCTAGCGGGTGTGACCGTGGCCGTGTAGCTGGCACTCCCTCCCTGAATAATGGACTGCGACGCGGTTGGGATGCTGATAGAGAAATTTGGTCCAGAGGTCACCGTAACCGTGCGCGTGGGTGGCTTCGGATCCGTAGTGCCCTGGTTGTCAGTCACCGTGAGTGAGGTGATATAGGTTCCCGTGTTCGAATAGGTCACGCTTCCCGGATTTGCCAGATTGCTGGTGGTGGGAACGCCGCCAGGAAAATTCCAAGAATACGCGCTAATCGTGCCGTCGGCGTCGCTGCCGGTGCCGGCGTACGAAATGGATTGACCCACGACGATCGTCGGATCACTAGAAGGGCTTGTGATGGTCCCGACCGGAGGCTGGTCGGTCGGTGCCGGCGATATCTGCACGATCTTCGCCACCGAGGGTACTCCCGCGTTATTTAGAATGAAGAGCATGTAGTACCCTGGCGGCGCAATATTCGCAGTTGGAGGACCGGTAACATTGAGAGCGCCCGACGCGGCTGTGAAAGACAGCCCGACATAGCGCTGGTCCATATCAAAAGCATGGGTCGAGGAACCGTTGCGCATAAGCACAACCGTCGAAATGTTCGAAGCGTCAGGAGTCTGCACCTGAAAGCTGCTGCCATAGCCAATGGGAGAAAAAGAAGCATTCGTAATGGTCGGGCGAGTCGCTAAGCTACCATCCGCATTGAAGAGGTAGGGAGGGGAATAGATTTCCATGTGCGGTTCGTAAGTGCGACGCTTTGGATTGCCTCCTGCGACCCACACGGTCGCATCGGGCAAGAGCAGCGTGACACAATGGTAGAGGCGGGCAAACGCCTCGGTACCGGCGGGGCTAAAAGTATTTGAAACCGGATCATAGAGATCGGCATTCAAACTGGCTGTCGTTGTGTCTTCGTCATTCAGCGAGCCACCGTTCGCGAGGACTTTTCCATTCGGCAGCAGCGTTGCGTCCATTTCGATGCGTGGCTGAGACATGTTGGGTCCATACACCCAGGCCGGAGTGGCAATCGAAAGGTCAATAAGCTCAGTGGTGGCCGTCGATGGATTACCGCCTCCAAAGATCATCACCTTGGGCTTGTAGCCGTTCGCGGGCGTCAACGGGAGCAACACGGAGGATCCGTACATGCGCGTCTGACCATACTTGGTCGCCGCATAGTTCAGGTTCCAGGTATTCGTAGAAGGAGTAAAGAGTCTCGATGTTGGCGAGGAACCGGAAATGAAGACGTTGCCGTTTGGCAAGAGATGGGTTCGTGGATACAAAGGTGGCGTCCACGGAAGGGAAATCGGTGCGCTCCAGCCGACTCCCAGCTTGTAGTACTCCAACTGCAAGTTGGTGGTCGCGTTTTCATCCATGCCACCAATGACCATGACGCTGCCGTCACCCAAAACAAGGCCAGTGGGATACCAGCGGCCGTGTGCCATCGACTGCAGGTCGGTGAACAAATTGGTGTCCGGATCATAGGCGGAAGCATTCGCAGCACCCTTGAAAGGATCGTAGAGATAGGTGCCGCCAAATACCAAGGGCCTGCCATCGGGGAGATTCACCATACCGTTGCAAAACATGTCCCAAGTGAGAGTTTGCGTGGTGATGGTACCGGTTTGAGGATCCCAGATTGCGGATGAAAAGACGGTGTTGAACTGATCGTTACCGGAGCCCGAGACGACGAGGACCTTGCCGCTGCGCATGAGCGCGACGTGGATCGGGTTGATCGGCATCGTGTTTGACAAGGTTTGCCACTGGCCGGTGACGTTGGCCTGCGACCTCGCAGCGGGTACAAATTGAGTGAACGCAGCCAGGAGGAGACACGAAAGCGCCGGAAGAAACAGACGGCAAGGGAGCCTGTTCATAAGATCCTCTAACGTACTTGTCAGCCGGAGTGGGGACAGAGCGGATTAGCTATGCTACCGGGCGGACGCTACGATACTACCCTCAGGGAACAAAAACGAACGATCGCGAAGTGCGGGGAACGTTACTGCGGAGTCGATTCCGCGTACTGGTTGGCGGTTTTGCAGTCCAAACAAATCCTAGGCGCCTCGCCTCAGCGTTTGTGCCGAGCGCTTGATCCAATATACGGCGGATTGCCAATCGGAAAGATCGCCTCGGCGTATTCTTCGCCAAGCGGTAACGAGTGCCCCGCCATTGCGCATCCATTTGCGCTTGCGCTTCTGCGTGGCGGTCTCGCGTTGATCCAGCCACGGGAACTTTCGAGGCTCGACGGCAGGCTGGGGCTGCAAACCGAAAACCATGATGTACGCTAGCCGGGGCACATCCGAGGTGTTTGGCCCGGCACAATGCAGGGTGCGCGGCTGGTGAATCGTACATCCGCCTGCGGGAAGCGGGCAAGCGACCGCGGCGGATTTTTCAACCGAATCGGTGCATTCCAGAGCCTGAGAAGCGAGATCACCGTTAACCGGGTAGTGTGTGAACACCGATCCCTTATGAGAACCGGGGACAAATTGAAGACATCCGGTCTCCACACACACATCCTGCAAAGGCACCCAAATCGCAAGCTCCCGGTAGTCAAAGCGCGGGTCGCGAAAAGCGGCGTCTTGATGCCACGGAGTACCTGCTCCAATCCGGGGACTCTTTAGAATGCTGAGATCCAGGAAAAAACGGGCTTCCTCGCCCAACAGTCTCTTTGCGATCTTCAAACCATTTGCAAAGCACTTTGTCTTTTGCAACTGGGGAGCGTAATGCGTCGGATTTTGAAGCTGCGGTGAGTCTACGGCTGCTCCGTCGTCGCTGCGAATCAGTTCGCCGTAGGCACCTTCGTTCTCTCCGGCCCGGCGGTCGAAAAGCCCTTGCAGGATGCTCTTTATCTGCAAGACCTCTTCTGAAGTTGTCAGGCACTCGAGGCTTAAAAAGCCTTGTTCATCAAATCGCCGCACTTGCTCGCAAGTCAGCCGAAGAGGTTCGGCGGCGGACGGCAAGGTCTGTTGGTCTAAAATGTCGTCGAGCATATGCGGTGAGTAAACTAACGCAGCAGTTGGGGAGACGGGCCGATCGTTAACGGACCGCCCCGGGGCACTTCTGTGCTTCCGCCGAGCAGCGATTCCGCTTGGTGAACGTTCCAGCTAGCAGGAATCGTGAATTGACCCTCGCCCGATTCTTTCCACACAATCCAAGTCATTGCCGAACCCCGGGTCAAAGAGCAAGTCCACGCGCCGGATTTGTCGGAACTGCACGAATCCATGACGGCGCCGACTAGCCATCGCGAGGTAGTTCCATAAGCAATTGCCGCCGGCTTCGGCGTATTTTCGTCAAGCTCGGTCAACTCCAAGGTCACCCAATTGTGGTTGTCCCACGCGTACCAATAAAAGCGGTCGACACCGGCGGCCCAATGCAAGATATAGGAGCGTGAAACATAGCCGGGAGCTAAGTCATCGGGAAACGGTTTCGGATGAGCCCAGCCTGCTTCGGTATCCCACAATGGCTTGTTCACGCCATTGCGAGCCAAAACGGCTTTTGCCCGGCGAGCTATCTCCAACATCTTTTCAGGCGGCTGCTGGTCCACGTAGAAGTGATGGCCGATGACGTCGCAATATTTTCCGCCGCCTTTGGCAAGAAATTGATCGAGTCCGGCGAGACCGTCCAAGCCCGCATAGGACGGCGAGATCATGACCGCTTGGGGGTCTATTTCGTGAATGATGAGGTACGCTTCACGAGTAAGCCGCACCAGAGAGTCGACGCTGCCTGAGAAGAACTTTGCAACGTTTGGCTCGTTCCAAACCTCATACTGGTGCGCTCTGCCTTGGTAGCGAGTTGCTATCGTCCGCACGAAGGTCCGCCAATCCTCGATATCGCGAGGTTCCGCAGCTCCACCCGGTAGGTGAGTCGACGGCTCAGTTGGACGCGCGGAAGCCCAAGTGGGCGAAAAAGCCAGAGGAACGATGGGCTCGACGTGATGGGCTTCCGCCAAAGCAATTTGCTTGTCGAGCAAGGAAAAATTCCACTGGCCGCGAGCCGGCTCCAGATCAGGCCATGTCACGTGGGTATCCCAGAGGCGCCAAGCGCCGAAGGCCACATTCGGCCACTTGGTCTTCACGGCAGCGCGGTGTATGTGCATTCCAAAATACGTAATCGGGATCGGCGTTTTCGGCGGAGTCAGGAGGACGGACGGCCCGGCACGCGCCCTTATCAAAAACAGCAAGAAGGCCAAGACGGTGCTAACCCGGAACATCTTGAACCTCGAGCTTTCGCGGGCTCCGTTCATAGACGGCCAATCGAATTCGCTGCCTCAGCCCTTTCGGCATCAGCCACATGCAGCAAAACCGGAAGATTTGCACCAACGTCGGGCTGCCAAAAACGAAGGCTTCCCGAACGATCGGAAAAAAAGCACTCCAAGCGCCTTGACTGGCGGCTTCTGACGTCAAGCTGATCAGAACAAATCCGGAGTAGGCTCGGCGGCTTAACCGAGCGCGGTGGCTACGAATCCACTCCAAAGAACGCGCCCAATCGCCGCGGTTGGTGATCGCTGGGCGGTTTCCATCCCAGTGCCAGATCGCTAGAGGATCTTTCACGAACAGGACGCGAATCTTGTAGTGATCAGAAGCTCTCAGTAAAAAATCGGTTTCCTGATGTTTCCGTACCGTCGGCGAAAACTGCACTTCTTCGACGATCTTTTTCGGGACCAGCAGCGTGGATGTGTTGAGAGAAGTTTCTCCATCAAAAAGCGATCGGCGGTCGTAGAGGTAGTCTCCTACCGATTCGCCTTCTTCGATCAGACGGCGCGGCCGAGTGCTTTGTCCCGCGCGGCCGCCAACCAGGAAGCGACAACTGACAACCAGTGACTCTGGGTTTTTGCATTCAGCGACCAGCGCTGCTTGCCGGCTTAGCTTTTCTGGAAACCACTCGTCATCATCATCGAGAAACGCAATCCATTCTCCTTTCGCCATCCGGCAGCCGATATTTCGTGCGTGGTTGCCTCCCCTGCTTTCGGGAAGCTCGGTCCATCGCAGGCGAGAATCTCCCATGGGAGAGAGTGCACCGACGGTCGAATCATCTGGCCCATCAACGACGACGATGACTTCGAATCGCTCGTAAGTCTGGGCAAGCGCGCTGGCAACCGCTCGCTTGAGCAGCTCAGTACGATTTCGTGTGGGGATTACGACCGAGATGAACATTCTCAAGCGGCTTGCAACTGGCGATCCGGCAAAAGACCTTCGTAAATTTTCTCGAGCTTTGCGGTTTGCGTTTTCAGGTCAAAGGTTTTCTTGCTATGTTCGCGCGCTGCTAGACTGAAGGCCTTCCACAATTTATCGTTCTGCAGGAGAGTCGCAAGATGCTCGGATAACAAAACTGAATTCTTCTCGGGTGCGAGAAAGCCTGTCTCGTTTTGTTTCAGCGCCTCTGGTATTCCGGCAGATGCAAAGGCGGCAACCGGCAAACCGGATGCTTGCGCCTCAAGAAGAGTGATGGGAAGCCCTTCAGCGTCTCCGGAAGCAGCAACAATGCTGGGCAGACACAAAACGCTGGCCTTCTGCATCCATTTTTGGACTTCCCTAGCAGACTGCGCGCCCACAAACCGAAATCGGTGCAAGCTCGCTTTGGCTTGCAGCTCCAAGGTAGCTCGCAACGGGCCTTCACCAACGACGACCAGCTCGACCTCGGGCATCACTCGCTGAATCGGCTCCATTGCTCGAAGCAGATATTCGCAACCTTTCTTCTCGACCAGCCGCCCGACGAATAGCACCTGTCCCGTACGCGGAGTTGCGGGATCCGGCTTGAAGCGCTCCGTGTCGACACCGATGTAGTGAACCTGCACCTTTTCACGGGGAAAACCCTGTGCGAACAATTTTTCGGCAATAAATTGCGAAACCGCGATGAACTTGCTTGCCTCCCGCTTTAGCGCTTCGCGGTGGCGCAAGTATCGGCGCCCCCAACGCGAATCGCGGAAAGATTGATCGCTCAGGTTGGCGTCGAATCCATGAAAAGTAACGAGCAAGGGAATGTTCAGTTGACGGGCCAAGGGCATCACCGCAGCTCCATCTGGGCCAAAGTGAGCGTGCAAAATCGCCGGCTCGTACTTCTTGAGCTGCGCCACAAATCCAGGAGACCAACCGGTAGTCTTGAAGAGGACTTCCTCCAACGGGCCAAGAGCATTGTCGTTGAGCACCACGACAGGGTTTTCTGTCAGATTGAGTCCGGCCACGCGACGGCACCCTGCGTAAATCGCCCGAAACTCGGACAGATACCTGACTTGCGATTGAATGAACGTCTCGGATCGAGGCAGTAAGCGATCTCGATAGACAATTACTGAGGGCATGGAATGAAGTCCAAGGCTTGAGCCTGGGGTTGCGCTTGTGCGACCGCGGGCGCGGTCTTGGCTTCGCTTTCGAGCAGCCGCTGAGTGGAAACCGCGATTGCCACGAATACGATCCACATGAAGCCATTGGTGATCAGCAGATCGCTCTCGACAAAGTTATGAAGGAGGATCACCGAGAGCATCAAAACAGGCCACTGCGATTCCAGGGTACGTTCTGCTCTTACCAGCTGAACGCACCGGCGAGCAACGGTAATCATGTAGAGCACAAAAATGCTAAGGCCGGCCAATCCCAGCTCTAGCCACAGGTCGATGTAGCCGTTGTGGGCTTTGAGCGGCGTCCAACCGATCATCGCCCAGATGTTGTGATTTTCGATGGCCCAGAATCCCACATAGCCATAGCCGAACCACGCGTGTCGAGCGCCGGTGTAAAACAAAGCGTTCCAGAGCGGCACGCGGCCGGTTAGCGACGAGGTTCGATTCAAAACGTCGAACAACGCTCCCGAATTCATCAGGAGCAGCACGGCGCCGAGTCCTAAAAGGATCGCGGCCACCATTCCTGCGGGCACAAGCGCTTTGCGGGGAAGGTAAAGAAGGCGGTATAGGAAGATCAACAAGAATGAAGCGGCCATCATCACGTAGGATCCGGCCGAAACCGCCCCAGCCAGAAGAACCAGCGCGACGGCAATACAAAAAATCTTAGCCATTCGTCCCCATCGGCGTGCCGGAAGACAAAGAAGTGTCACGACCGCCATTACCATGTACCGGCCGAAGGTGTTTTTTTGAATGAAAACTCCCCGCCACGCCCCTTCATTCGGCCCCGATTCGATTCCATACCGCGGAAAGAACGCCACGAAGATGAGACTTAGCACTACGGATATACCAAGGGCATAAGCGAACAGTCGGACCTGTTGGCTGGGAGCGTACCGTGCGCCCAGATAGAGTCCAAACGCCGTAGTCGCCATTAGCGCTACGGCACGCCGCAAAGTAAATCCAGGAACGGCGGACCACAAAACGGATAGAAGCGCCAAAATCAGAAGAGTCGTTAAAAGTGGATTGGTTCGAAGCGCCGCAAAGACCGGACGCCAAACGCGTATCGTCAGAAGAAAAGTCAAGACGTAAACCGAAAGCTGCACGATGAACGCAACAGAATCGGAAGCGCGCGCATCGCCGAACCAGTGCTCCGGGTTGCGCCAGACGGGAAATACCGCGCCCATGAAGAACAGCAAAACGATGACAGCGAACAATGGTTCGCCGGTCGCAAGGACTTTGTCGATGATGCGTCGCATATTTCCCCTCGCCTCAAGCCACCGAAGCCATTTCCGATTCGGGGACAACCGCTGACGGCAGCATTCCGCAATCTTTTTCCCGCTTCACGAGCCATCGCAGAGCCAGCCACGCGGTGGCTCCTAAAAGCCCGTCCGTGACCAGGCTGGACCAAGCCGCTCCAACCCAACTGAAATGTGGGATGAGGTACAGATTCATCCCGAAGTTCATGGATGCAGCAACCAATTGAAGCCCAAACCTATACTTCTGAAATCCCGCGCCGGCCATGGCGTCGCCTGCGCTCAGATGGAAACAGCGAAACAAGGGAATGAGACACAACCAACGAAGCGCTACGGTACTTTCTGCAAAGCCGCTTCCAACGAATCTGGGCAATAGCGGTGCCGTGACAAACATTGCAGCAGCAACGGCAACGCCAAGAACGCTAGTTCGCTTCAAAATTTTCCGTGCGAATCTTTCCGTATGCTCGACACCCTGTGTGCCGTAGCGAAAAAATTGCGGAAAGGCCGCGAAGTGAATCGAACGGATCGGCATGGTGCAGACGTCAACGATGCGATAAGCCATCGCATAGATTCCATTGGCGGCATTCATGCCGTAGTGCGCGAGCATGGCCTTGTCGAGATCGTTGTATGCCGACGTTGTGGAACCCGACATGGCAAAGACGAAGCCCTCACCGAGGCGAGAGAGCAGCAAACTAGGCCGGACTCGAGGTAAGCCGAAACAGATGGTGACGATTGTCGCAGCTACGAGTGCACCCACCGTAGAAACAAGCAGAGAGGCCATCGCCCACTGCTTCGCCGTGGCATGGTGAATGGACCACAGCATTGCTGCAGCGAGCCCAAAGCGAAGAAAGTTTGTCAGTACATTGATGGATGCCGTGATCCGCATCCTTTCAAAGGACTGAAAAACTTGTCCGCAACACGTCGTGAGCTGTACACAAAAGCATTCACTGATCGCGACCAGCAACAGGATGGACGCACTCTCTCGGTTGACAAGATGCGATCCGAATAGCTGGAACGCGAGCACCAAAACGACGCTCATCGTCAGGATAGAGAGAACTACGTTTCCCCAATATTCGGGAAATTCGGAGCGCTTGGGACTGACGTAGCGTAAAAAGACCAGGCCCGAGCCCATTGACCCATACTGGCTCGCAAGCGTAACCAGCGCTGTTGCGCCGACAAAAATCCCGTACTGCGAACTCCCCAGCAA
>Ga0307471_100000539_pt1 | contig 19585 bp, 41 predicted proteins | sample atmos_gasesAM3C__2_FD_204566 | JGI IMG/M metagenome (GOLD analysis project Ga0307471, IMG submission 204566) | Hardwood forest soil microbial communities from Morgan-Monroe State Forest, Indiana, United States - atmos_gasesAM3C_515 | ecosystem: Environmental > Terrestrial > Soil > Temperate...
GGTCCCGTTTTCGGGCATGGGAAAGCCCCCGGACCGGAGACCGGGGGCTTCCGAGGGTGGCGCCGCTGTTCCCTAAGGGTCAGAAGGAGTGGACCCCGTCCCAGGATCTCCCTGGGTCCCATGGCGGCGCCGGTCTGTGGGTTATGCGCTGAGCGCTGCCTCCAGCCGCGCTCGTACGGCCTCGGCGACCACCGTCGGGTCCGAAGCCCCGAGGTGCGGTGCCAGCTCGGTGACGATCTCAGCGGCCAACGCCTTCACGTTCACTGCTCCCGGCCCGGACACCTTGGCCAAGATCTGGGTCAGCAGGTGCTCGTTGTTGACGGCGCGGATGGCGGCGCCCTCCAGGAGGGTCGCCACCGGGACGGCTGCTCCGGCGGTGAAGCCGTCGGGGCCGGTGGCGGGGTAGCGGGCCGCGAAGCCGCCGGTGATGGTGACGGTGTCGGTGAGGTTCACATCGGTGCCTTCCAGGAATGTCCGGAGTTCGTCGATCGTACCCCGGTAGGCGTTCATGTCGATGGGGGAGGAGGTGTATTGCCACAGCAGCGGCCGGATTCCGCCATAGGGTTCCCACCCTGCACCGGTGTCCCCCGGGTACCCGTCGCCGCCCGGGTAGTTGGAGGCCACCAGTCCCACGCCTCGGTCGGCGAGTCCGACCAGCGACGGCGATCCGATCTCCTGCCAGTACCAGTGCGGGAGGTAGACGAGTCGGACGTTCAGTCCGCGCTGGCGCATGGTGTCGATGGTCTGCAAGACGAATCCGATGTCGGGCTTGGAAGCGCCTTCGGTCTCGACGTCCAGCATGACCGGCAGCGAATGGTCGCCGATGTGCGCTGCGAGGTACACGGCCTGTGCCTGCGGCGAGGACTCGACCTTGAGGAAGTGGTACGCGATCACGGTCTTACCGGCGGCCCGTGCGAGCGGGGCCCATCCTGTGTAGTCCGGATCTACGTAGTACACGCCTTCGGTGCACTTGAGGATGACGAACTCCCCTACCAGCGCGGCGACGTCGGTGCCGTGCTGGTAGGAGGAGATGTCGGCGCCGGTGATGGTCATCAGTATGCCTTGAGGCTGTTGTACTTGTGCTCGGCGTAGATGGCGATGCGGCCGAGGCGGTAGGCGAGGGCGGCGGCCCAGCGGCGGATCATGTCCCAGCGGGCCATGCCGGAGGTGGTCTCGCCGTGGATGCGGGTGGTCTGGTTGACGGCCCATATGTTGACAGCTGCCTCCACCAGCACCTGGAGCAGGCCCTTGCCGCGCTGGGTGCTCATCCGCGTACCTTCTTCGCCAGGAGCTTGCCGAAGGGGCCGCCGACGTTTTCCCCGGCCGCCGCGCGCTCGGCCATGTTGACGATCATGGCGGGGATCTCCAGGTGCTGGTCCTCAGTCATGCCCTCGGGGCGGTAGACGAGGTGGATGCCGCCCTTGGGGGTCTTGAAGATGGCGTAGGTGCCCTGGGACTCGGGGACCGGCGGGGCGCCCTGGTCGTCGGCTTCGCGGTGTGCGGTCTCGGTCATCACTTCTCCTTCGGCAGCGGCGCGCGCCGCATCTTGAGCTTGTCCCGCATGCGGAAGCGGAGGACGTCTTCGCCGTTCACGGTGGTGAACTGGTGGCTGATGGCCTTGTCCTGGCGGGTGGCGTAGATCTTGAGGGCGCGGAGGATGACGGGGGTCTCCTCGGAGTCGGGGCCCAGGGGGATTTCGCAGGTGACGTTGCGGGCGTAGGTGTGCTCGCACCAATCGGCGATCTCGTCGGGGATGTGGACCCGGGGTGCGCCCTTGCGGGTGAGCACGGGGTCTTCGGTGAACTTGACCATACTTCCTCCTTCCATCTTAATCTTACGCTAAATGAAAAGCCTGAACAAGCCGTAACAGTACATCTAAAGCACCGTCTTGAACCCGGCGGGCAGGTTGTTCATGTCGATGTGCGAGTGCAGGTAGTACTGCTTGTGGCGTTCGCAGCAGAAGATGAAGTTCACGTGTTCGCTGCGGGGGTCGTTGCATGCCATGTCCCGCCGGTGCTCGTGGAACACCGACTTGTACAGCTCGAACCCGTCCTTGTCGCATTCGAACCAGGCGCACCGGACGGGGATGCCGGAGCCGCCCATGATGACCCGCTTGGCGTTAGGCATGCCCGATCTCCCGGTTCCGGTTGTCGAACTGGCGGCCGTCCATCCGGTAGCCGTGGCTGGTGAGCATGTGGCGTACCACGTCGTCGATGTCCTCGGTGACCGGGAACACCTCCTCGTGGCATACGGCGCACCGGTCGATGAACACGGCGGTGCGGGGTGCGGGGGTGACGTCGGTGTAGGTGGGCCAGTTCGCGGCCAGCTCGTACAGGGCCGGGGCGAGGTCGGTGATCACAGCACACGCTCCTGGAAGTACATGGTGACGGTGGGGACCGGGGTGCCGGTGGTGACGTTCCAGTAGAAGTACACGACGGACTGTTGGCTCAGCAGCATGGGCTGGTTGGGGTCCCAGGAGTTGATGTCGCCCCGTGCCACGTAGTCGTAGAAGTTGTCGCCGATGTACACCTGGAAGTTGGAACCCGCCGGTCCCTTGATCGCGATGTGGTAGCACTCGAAGGCGCCCATCGTGACGCCCATCTGCTGGGGTCCCATGGTGACGGTGTAGGCCCCCGGGACATAGCGGTTCCGGGAGTCCAGTACACCCTCCACGGGCAGGGAGGATCCGAGGGACGCGGGCATGTCACACCAGCTTGTACAGGTCGGGCTCGGCGCACTCCAGGCCCTCGGTGTTGACGGTGAGGTCGCCGGTGGCCATGAGCGAGGTGCCGGTGATGATCAGCTTCTCGTCGCCCTTGACGATGAGGGACTTGGAGCCGAAGTGGACGACGGGGTTGGCGCCGGTGAGGGTGTAGATGAAGTTCTGCGGGCCGGTGGAGTTCCGGTAGACGGTGACCGAGTCTCCGGAGAGCAGGCCGAAGATGCGCAGGGACTGGACGACCCAGACGAATCCGGCGTTGGGGCCCAGGATGTCCTCGTTCGGGCCGGGCAGGGTGACGGCGCCGCCGGAGACGGTGTCGGTGGCGTTGGCGCGGAAGGTGGTGACACCCCGGGCCTTCTCCTGGAACCAGTTGGCGGTGTAGCGGTCCAGTTCGTGGACCAGTTCGGGCCGGGTCAGGGTCTCGATCACCTGGCCCGGTGCGATCTTGGTGGTGGCCATCAGTATTTCCTTGCCTCTCGTCCGAGGTAGATGAATCCGGTGATCAGGAATCCCAGTCCGAACAGTCCGGCGGCGATCCTGATGTAGGTGGAGACGCGGAAGAACGCCGCGAAGAAGTTGAAGGTCGAGGTGAGCGACTTCAGGGCTTCCCCGAAGAAATCGACGATCTCCCCGGGGAAGCCCAGGATGCCGCCCAGGAGTCCGGTGTTCTGGCCGGAGGGCGCGGGTGCCTTGGCCCCGCCGGTGGACCCGGTGGACCCGGTGGCGCCCTTGGGGGCGACCGGCGGGGCGACGGTGAGGAACCTCTTGTAGATGCCGGTGGTGTAGGTGGTCCAGGCGTGCAGCCCCTGGCTGTTGTACTTGGCGACGGCCGCTTTGGCGTTGGCCAGTGGGTCGAAGAGCTGGGTGTCGGTGCCGTACTGCGGCTCGGAGTTGCCGGGGGTGATCTGCCACAGCCCCCAGCCGGTGGTGGAGTAGGGCTGGCCGGGCTGCTTGATGTCGGCCTGGCCGGAGGATTCGGCCAGGGCGATGGCGGCCATGGTGGAGGCCACCTTGGGGTCGCCTCCGGCGGCGATCCAGTAGCCCTCGATCTGGCCGTAGGTGAGGATGTCAGCCACGGCGGGCCTCCTGGGACAGGAAGTGCAGTCCGAAGGCGAGGAAGATCAGTCCGAAGAACCCGGCGGCGATCCTGATGTAGGTGGAGACGCGGAAGAACGCCGCGAAGAAGTTGAAGGTCGAGGTGAGCGACTTCAGGGCTTCCCCGAAGAAGTTGATGATCTCCCCGGGGAAGCTAAGGAGGCCGCCCGCGCCTCCGAGTAGGTCCAGCGGGTTCGGGATGTCGAATCCGGCGGTGCCGGTGGGGGTCCCCGTGGTGCCGGTGGCCCCGGACAGGCCCTTGGGGCGGACGTAGCCGTCCACATGCTGCTTGTAGTACTCGTTCAAGGGCACGAGCTGTACGTTCCCACCGGGATGCGGCGCCTCGATGATCTTGCCGTCGCCCGCGTAGATGGCGACGTGCCCGTGGTGGGCGACATCGTCCCCCGGCCATTCGGAGAACACCAGGTCGCCCGGGGCGAGCTGGGAGAACTGGACCGGGGTCCCGGCCGTGTACTGCTCGGAGGACACCCGGGGCACCTTGATGCCGAACTTGCCGTAGACGAACTGAACCAGTCCGGAGCAGTCGAAGCTGGAGGGTCCCTCGGCGCCGTAGACATACGGATCCCCGAGCAGGGTCTTCGCCTCGGTGACGATCTGCTCCCCGGTGGTACCCGCACCCGCGCCGCTGGGCATGGTTCACTTCCCCTTGCTCTTGAAGTAGCCGCCGGTCTTGGCGTCCTTGGCGTCCTTGGTGTCCTTCTCCTCGTCCTCCTCGGCCTCCTCCTCGTCCGTCTCGTCCTCATCAGCCCCGGTCTCCCAGAGCTTGGCGAAGCGGTTCAGGACGGTGGTGGCGCGCTTGCCGGAGACCTTGATCTCGTGGCCGGACTCGTCCTTGATCCAGATCTCGTCGTCGGTGTCGGCGTTCTCCAGCTCGGCCTGGAGGGCGGCGATCTGCTTCTCGATTTCGGTGCGCTTGGCCATCACTTCTTACCCTTCACGGTGACAGGCTTCCCGGCGACGGTGTGCCCGCCGTGCGGTCCGGCCTTGGGGACGATGGCCACGCGGATGACGCGGCCGTCGGGGAGCTTCACGGTGCGCCAGCGCTTGGCGCCGCCACGGGCCTTGATCTCTGCTTCTGGCATGGACATACCTCCTTCGGGTAGAATTGTACCAGGCCAATACTAGGAGAAGCAATGGATCTGGAAAATGTAATGGCAAAACTTAAGGGAAGTGTTCGAGAAGTCTCGGACGAATCCCTTGAGGTGCCCGACGACCTGTCCGGCCTCCCCGAGGCCGAAGACCTGCTCCCTCCGGACCCGCCCGCCGCCCGGCGCGGCAGTAAGCCGGTGCGGGCCAAGACGCCGCCCAAGCCGACCAAGGCGGTCCAGCAGCAGGTCGCCGACGCCCTCACCATGATGATCACCCTGCCCGCCGGTATCCTGGCCTTCCGCGACCCGCTGTGTGCCGGGGCGGTCCTGGACCACGCGGACAACGTCGTGGCCAAGCTGGTGCCGATCGTGTGCCGGAACCCGGCGATGCTGCGCTGGTTCACCGAGGGCTCGGGGTACATGGACTGGTTCGCGCTGGCCACCGCGCTGGCCCCGATCGCCAAGACGGTCTGGAGCCACCACGTCAGCCACTCGATCGGCCTGGAGATGGAGGAGGACGACGGTGCCGACTTCGCCCGCTACGCCGCCCCGCCGTTCAGCGGCTGAGCCGGTGGAGGTGGAGCGGGTCCCGTGGTCGGTGCTGGGCCCGGAGTTCATTGCCGACGTCGGGCGCCACGACCCCAAGAACCCGCAGCCAGAACACCTGGAGATCCTGGGTCCCACCGGCTCGGGCAAGACATTCTGCCTCACCCAGATCCTGGTGGAGCTGGTGCGGCGGCGGAAGTCCTCCATCATCTTCATCGCCACCAAGGCCGCCGACTCCTCGGTGCGGGCCCTGGGCTGGCCGGTGGTGGACTCCTGGCGGGAGGTGCAGAAGCACGACCAGGTGATCTTCTGGCCGCGCACCTCCAAGATCGGCAAGGCCCGGCAGGAGTACCAGGAGTCCCGGATCGCCGAGCTGCTGGACAACCTGTGGAAGGAGGACGCGAACACCATCGTGGTGTTCGACGAGTTCGCCTACATCGAGTCCCTGTCCCAGGACATGAAGAAGACGCTGCTGATGTACCTGAGGGAGGGCCGCTCGCACGGGATCACCTGCATCATGGGCAAGCAGCGCCCCCAGGGCGTGACCCGCGACATGCATTCGGAATCGGTGTGGACGATCGCCTTCCGGATGACCGACCGGCAGGACAACGAGCGGGTCGCGGAGATCTTCGGCGACAAGCGGGCGATGCTGCCGGTGGTGGAGGACCTGGACCAGGAGCGGCACGAGTTCCTGATCCAGCACCAGATCTCCCGGACCCAGTACGTGTCCTGGATCGACGAGCCGGTCGATCTGAAGGAAGCCGCGCGGCGCCAGCATGGATACCGCAGGTGAAACCGGGTACAATGTCACACAAGACCGAACTTGAGGAGTTCTAGATGCACACGCATTTCAGCTTCATGTCGGCCGCCCAGGTCTTTCTGTCCGTTCTCGTGATCGGCACGCTGTGGCGGCTCGCGTCGCTGCATCTGGTCGCCTCCAGCAATGAGCGGATGGCGCACCTCGGCAAGGCCATGAGCGTCCAGTACTGACCGCCCGACAACCACTCACGTAGGAGACTCACATGGCTTCTGGCGGTATGGCCGGTGCTGGCGGCACGCAGTCGTCCGGCCCGGTTGCGTCCATGAACCCGTTCTGGGCTGCTTCCAACTGGTACTTCCAGCCCAACTCCCAGGAGATCGCCAACGGCTCCTGGCAGCTCACCACGTCCCAGAAGTCCTTCGGCGTCCAGCTCGACTCCAACGGCTTCCTGAAGGACTACCGCATCGTGGTCCGCTCCACCGGCGCCGTCGGCGGTGCGATCAGCGCGGACGGCCCGTTCAACCTGTTCCAGAACATCACCTTCCAGACGCCCTCTGGCCAGGAGTTCTTCCAGGACATGACGGGGTACGACCACTTCCTGTTCCAGAGCTACGCGCGTCCCTGGGAGGGCAACCCGACCCAGTGGTACGACTACGCCCGGAACATCAACCCGAGCTTCACGATGAAGCTGGCCCCGGAGATCCGCTACACGGCCGGTGCGCTGGCCAACATGGACACCCGGCGCAACTACCGGGTCCAGGGGCAGATCGCCACCAGCTCCCAGCTCAACGGCTCGGGCGTGTCCACGGCCCCGACGATCACCTTCGCCTCGGGCATCGACACCTGGGCCCAGCCGGACGACAAGAACCTCCTGGAGGTTCCGAACCAGCAGGTCCCGCCGGGCGTCGCCCTCCAGACCTACCGGCGCAAGGCCACGGTCACCCTGAACGGTGCCGGGTCGAACAACACCCTGGACGCGCGCTCGCTGACCGGCAACCTCCAGCGCATGATCATGCTGGTGGCCCGCGACTCCAACGGTGCCCGCCAGGACTACCTGAGCGACCCGATCACCTTCAAGATCGACGACCGGACCATCGCGAACTACACGCAGGCGGACCTGTTCGGTCTGATGAACGACTTCTACGGCACCACGGTCCTGTCGCGCCCCACGGGCGTCTACCTGTTCCCCCGGTTCTTCAACCCGGGCTCGCTGGTGGGCCAGGGCTGGCTGCCGACCTCCGGTGCCACCAAGGAGATCTGGACCACGTCCACCTCCTCGTCGGCCGCCAACGTCCCCGGCACGGTGGACATCCTGATCGAGGACCTGGTCCCGATCCAGGGTCTGCCGTACGAGCTGACCAACATCTAAGGAGCCTTACATGAAGTACGGTTCCGGTTCCGGCGGCGGCCAGTCCTGGCAGCCCTCGGTCGTCTACCTGCTCGTGCTCGTGGTCGTCGAGATCGCGGTCATGGGCGCCCTGCGGACCTTCACCAAGCACGGAGGCTGAGAGATGAGCAAGAAGATCTGGGTCTGGTTCCTGGCCGGGTGGCTGCTGTCCGTGGTCATCAGCCCGAACCACGTCCTGGGCATGTTCGGCAAGAAGAGCTGAGCATCCCCGTGAACCTCGCACTGGCGATCCTGTTCCTGTGGATCGGCTGCGCGCTGCTCACGATCGCGTTCCACCCGCTGCACGCCGAAGACCTGACGATGGATGCCAGCGGCACCCACCCGCTGGGTCCGACCACGGCGGTCAAGTCGTTCAAGGGCCAGGTCGGCGCGGTCGCGTCGGCCTACGACATCCCGTAAGGAGGAGGACATGGCAACGAGCACCAAGCCCGCCGCCAAGCCCTCCTCCGGCACGGGCGCCAAGTCCAAGACCGCCCTGGAACACTCCGGCGGGAAGCCCGGCACCCGCCGGGACGCCGCCCGCAAGGCGTCCGAGAAGGGCGCTGCGGCCTCCGAGGCGGCCGGTCCGTACGCGGGCGCGGCCGTCGGCGGTGCCACCTACGTCAAGGAGCGCCGGGAGGCGAAGAAGGCCAAGAAGTCCAGGCCCGGCCCGCTGTCCCAGGGCGACCCGCGCCGCCTGGTGATGACCGAGTTCCTGGTCTGCATGACGGTCCTGGGCTTCGGCACCATCGTCCCCACCCCCAAGGGCCGCAAGGACGAGGGTGTGGGACACCTGGTGGTCAAGGGCACAGCGCTGTCGCTGCTGTTCTTCATGCTGTCCCTGGTCGCCTCGGCCGGGGGTAAGGCCGAGAAGGCGGCGGCGGGCCTGGGCGCCCTGGTCACGGCGGCCTACCTGTTCACCTCCGAGGACATGTACAACATCATGGCCTGGATCGCCAGCTTCTATGCCAAGCCCGGCTCTCCGATGGCCGGGACGGTACAGACGGTGGCGTACTCCGGGAAGTACGTGACCGGACCCCCGGCCTCGGCCCCGTACTCCACCCCGGACCAGAACACCCCGGCCCCGACCACCGTGCAGCAGGCCGCCGCACAGACCCCGGCGGCCCCGGCCGCCAATCCGCCGGAGGTGTTCGCATGAGCCGCCGGGACTGGGGCGACATCGTGTTCGCCGTGCTGCTGGTGGCGGTGCTGGGCCTGATGGTCCGGCCCGACTCGCTGGCACCCTCGCTGATCGCCCAGATGGGGTCGGCGATGTCCTCGCTGGTCGGCTTCGTCGCCGACCCGCAGAACGCCTATCAGAACACCCCGGTCGGCCCCCCGGTCGAATCGGCCCCGGAAGGAGGATGACGGTGAAGCGCAACGTGCTGGAGATCGTGCTGCTGGCCGTCTACCTGGCCGCCGTGTTCACCCTGGTACGCCCCGGCTCCCAGGGGCCGGTCCTGGTGGGGAACATCGGCGACGCTGTCTCCGGGCTGATCTCGGCGGCCGTGGGTACCGGCGGCTGGTCGCAGGCCCCGTCCTCCGGACCGGGGGTGCTGTACGCATGAGCCACCGCGTGCAGACCGCGATCGTCGTGGGCGTCTACGCCTCGGTCCTGATCCTGCTGCTCCGTCCGGACTCGGGCGGCCAGCACCTCGTCACGGCGGCGGGCAGCGCCTTCGCCGAACTCGCACTGTAAGGAGTCTGATTCATGAACAAGGTCACCGAGGTGCTGGTGCTGGTCATCTACCTGGCCATCGTCTTCACCCTCGTCCGCCCCAACAGCCAGGGCCCGGGGCTGGTCACCAGCTTCGGCAACAGCTTCGCCTCGATCCTCAACGCCGCCACCGGCGGCGGCAAGTTCAACCCGTAACCCCACCCGACGATCACGAGAGGGGGTGCCATGCGGTACTCCGAGATGTTCCGGCGCGCTCCCGACCCCGGGAAGCGCCTGAACCGCGCCCCGCACCAGATCCAGGGCGGGGTGGCCACCACCGCGCAGAACACCGGCTGGGGTCCGGCCCCGACCGGCTACTACCCCGACTACAACGACGAGCACCCCGGCAACATCGCCACGCCGGGCCTGTACCCCTCGAACATCGTGGTGGACCCCTACGGTACCCCCGGCGGCGGCAACGTCCCGGTCGAGCCGGGCGACCGGTACGATCGGGTGGACCAGCACCCGCTGCTGCTCGTCACCGCCACCTGGACCCCCAGCCCGTACGGCAACGGCCGCTATGACGGCGAGGTGGACCCGCTGGTGGACGGCCCGCCCCGGCCCGAGCTGTCCAACATGTCGATGCACTACCACCGCGAGTCCGGCGCCTCGCGCACGACCTTCGACAACGTGCCCGACGGCCGCCGCTTCCCGGCGACCGGCTCCCAGGACGGCGGCACCACCGTCTACTTCCAGGACGCGGCCCTGGCGATGGCCCCGTACAACCCGGCCACCCCGGGCGGCCAGATGCCGGACTCCTACCGGCAGATCGCCCCGGGACCGGCGCACGGCTGGTCGGCGGTGCCGGTGATGAACGCCGGGCGCGACGACCTGAAGAAGCTCAAGCAGCTCAAGCAGCAGCAGAACGTCAAGCAGAACCGGCTGGCCAACAGCACCTATGCCGGTCAGACCTACTCCCAGTCCACCGCCCACGTCGCCAACCCCGCCGGGGTCCCCGACAACGTGCCCTCCTGGAGGACCCGTGGCTAGCCCGCAGACCCGAGAGGCCGCCACCGCCGCGCTGGCGGTCGGCGGCGTGCTCGCCGTGATGTGGCTGTACGCCAAGGGCAAGACCCCGGCGGTCACCTTCGACCCCCGCTCGGTCACCGAGACATACGACCCGTACTCCCACTTCCAGCACGAGTCCCCGGCGGCGTGGCTGCGGCACTTCCCGGAGAAGGCGGCCCCGAACTGCCTGCCGCTGGTGTATCAGAACGAGGACATCGGCCAGGCCGTGTCCGGGATCGAGGTGGACCGTGGTGGCTACGCCCAGTGAGAACTTCCTGACCTCCAAGGCCGGTCCGCTGCCGGTCTGGGGTTGGGGGGCCATCGGCCTCGGGGCCGCGTACGCATGGTCCCGGCACCAGGCGAACAAGAACGCCCAGAGTTCCCAGACGTCCCCGCAGACGGCGGCGTCCGGCCAGCCGGTGACCGGCCAGCCGACCTACCTGATCGAGAACAACATCCCGGGAAACTACTACACCGGGCCGTCCCAGCCGGTCACCACCCCCGGAACCCCCGCCCCGCCGGTCGTCACACCCCCGGGTACGACACCCCAGCCGCCGGTCACCCCGCCGCACCCGGTGGACTTCCCGCCCGGCCACCCGCCGGTCGGCCAGCCCGTCCACGCCAACCCCGGCGGCAAGTCCCCCATCACCTACCGCGTGATGCCCGGCGACTCGCTGAGCAAGATCGCCGCCCAGTACAAGGTGCCCGGCGGCTGGCAGGCCCTGTTCGCCTACAACACCGACCCCAAGAACAACGCCGCAGCGGCCACGTTCAAGCGCCAGGGGCCGAACCTGCTGTACGCGGGGCAGACCATCCACATCCCCCAGTGATCCACCCGGTCCGGCGCCCGCCGGGCCGGTCCGCCCACTAGGTCCTGAGGAGGACTCATGGGTACCGTCGTTCTTCGCCAGGACTACTACGGCCACGTCCAGCAGAACACCAACAACTCCGCCGCCAACCTGACCGCCGGTGCGGTGTCCACCACCGCCATCGGCACCGTCGTGCCGACCACGGCCGCCGGTGCGTCCCCGACCGTCACCTTCGGCACCGGCCAGCGCGCCACCGACATGGCCGGTACGTTCACCCTCAACCCGGTCACCGGCGGCGGCGCCCAGGCGGCCGGGGCCGTGGCCCAGATCTTCTTCGCCAACTCCTTCGAGGTCGCCCCGGCGGGCGTCACCGTGGGCGTGGTGGACCAGGCGGCCGGTGCCTCGGCCGTGGCCGTCGCGGCGGCGGCCTCCACCATCACCGCCACCGGCTTCACCGTCAACGTCTCGGCGGCCCTGACCACCGCGCACAACTACACGGTCAGCTACATCGTCGCCCCGTAACCCACCCAGCAGACCGAGAGGAGGCGGCGCCGTGACGGCTCCGCTGAACATCCAGCCCAACCCGGGCGCCCAGGGCAACGGCGTCGCCTCCTTCGACACCGCCGGGAACGAGACGATCGCCGGGTCCCTGAACCTGGGGGGCACCCTGCGCATGGCCGCCCAGTCGGCGGCCCCGATCCAGACGCCCGGCTCCCTGACCCTGTACACCACCGACGGCAACAACCTGTCCGGCATCGGTGCCAACGGCCTGCCCGCCGGATTCGCCATGAACGGCGCCACCGACTGGTTCAACGTCAAGGCGTACGGGGCCAAGGGCGACGGCACCACCGACGACGCCACCGCCATCAACGCCGCGCTCACCGCCGCCGGGGTGAACGGCGGCGTGGTCTACCTGCCCGCCGGGACCTACGCCATCGGCGCGGGCCTGGTCGTCACCTCGAACGTGGCGATGGTCGGCGACGGCATGGACGCCACCATCATCAAGCCCAAGAGCGGCGCCCTGTACGACGCGATCTCCACCCCGATCCCGGCGGCGTCCGGCAACCCGGGCTTCATCCAGAGTTACATCGGACTGTCCGGCTTCAAGCTGGACTGTTCCAACATGACCGGCACCACCAACGGCATCGGCAACGGCATCCACTTCTACGGGGTGCGCTACAGCTACATCCGGGACGTGTGGGTCAACGCCGCCAAGAACTGGTCGTTCCTGCTGGACGGCGACACCACGAACTTCGGGTACAACATCGAGGTCAAGTCCTGCATCGCCATCAACGGGGCCGCCGGGATCATGGCCAACGGCTGTGAGGCGAACTTCCTGGTGGACTCCATGTTCCTCCAGGCGAACGCCACCATGGCCTCCACGCAGCCCTCGTTCGCCTCCCCGGACAACGTCGGCTATCTGGTGCGGTTCACCTCCGGATACAACCTGCTCCAGGGCTGCGTCATCGGCTCCTCCGGGACCTACACCTCGGCCGCCGTCCAGTGCGAGAACTCCGGCCCTACCCGGATCGTCGGCAACCGCTTCGACCAGTGCCGTTCGGTGGCCATCCGCACCACCGCCGGGAACAACGTCATCGTCGGGAACCAGATCGGCAACCCGTCCTCGGTGGACACCGCCGAGGGCATCCGCCTGGGATCCCAGAACAACATCGTGGCGAACAACATCTTCGACAACACCAACGGCGCGGCACACTACACGTACTGCATCCGGGAGCCCTCCGCCCAGGGTAACAACACGATCGTCAACAACCGCGTCAACCCCGGCACCACCGGCACCATCCTGCTGAACGCTGCCTCCACCGGCAACCATGTCTCCGGGAACGTCGGCTACAACCCGGTCGGCTCGGTCACACCCCCGGCAGTTCCGGCCACCACCGTCACCGCCACCAACAACTTCGGTACCGACGCCACCGTCTACGTGGTCGGCACCACGGTCACGGCCATCACGGTCTCAGGCGTCGCCACCGGGGCGGCCGGTACCGCCACCGGCACGGCGGTCCGGGTCCCCTCCGGCTCCACGATCGCCCTCACCTACGCCAGCGGCACCCCGACCTGGACCTGGTTCCTGGACTGACCATGGCGAACGAGACCGTACAGATCACCCTCACCGACATCTACGTGGAACTGCGCCGTCTCCAGGACACGGTGGCGGCCATGACCCCGCAGTCGGTGCAGATCAACGACCACGAGACCCGGCTGCGGGCGCTTGAGAGATGGCGCTACTCGCTGCCGGTGTCCCTGGTGCTGGCCCTGGGGTCCACCGGGGTCGCCATCGCCGAACTGGTCACCGCACACCACTAGGAGCAACCCATGGCCGTAGCCGGAACCGCCGTCCTGACCGTCACCAACGTCGGCCAGGGTACCGGCGCACTCAAGTGCAGCATTGGCTGGACCTGCGACGCCGCCGGGAACGTCACCGGGGACACCATCAACATGCCCGCCGGGTCCGTCCTGGCCGTGGAGTTCATCCCCGGTACCGGCGGCTCCCAGCCCACCAACCTGTACGACGTGGACCTCCTGGACTTCCTGGGGACCTCCATGTTCGACGACGGCGCCGGGGCCTCAATCGGTGCGAACCTGTCGAACGTCAACACCACGCACAAGGTGCCGTTCATCAACGGCGCCGCCACCACCTACGTCCGCTCCTGGCTCCAGGGGTCCTCCGGAGGCCAGCCCTACCAGCTCACCGTCGCCAACGCGGGCAACGCCACCTCGGGTGTCATCAACATCTACGTGTCCCCGGCGGCGGTGTGACGTGACCCGCTACTGGCTCGTCTGGTTCGTCGTGACGTTCCCTGTCGGCTTCCTCGTGCCGGAGATCGTCGCGCTGGTCCGGGGCCGGTCGCAGGACACCCTGTCCGGCGCCATCTGGCGCCTGGAGGAGTTCAGGGCCGGTCAGCCGATCACCGGCTGGTCGGCCTCCCACCTGCTGTTCACCGGGGTCTTCACCCTGCTCGCCCTGTGGCTCATAGGGCATTTCGGTTTCGGTATCTGGAGATAGAAGGAGAACGTCATGGCTGATGTGGCCACCGCCCTGAAGAGCGGGAGCGGGGTGGCGTTCCTGGTCTCGGCGGGCATCGTGTACGAGATCATCGCCGCCGCCTGCTCCTCCCCGCAGACCACGGAGATCAACGCCAAGTCCCGCTCGGGCACCCTGATGAAGTGGGTCAACATCGGCGTCGCCCAGGCCGCCGTGTTCGTCGTCGTCGCCGCCATGCTGGACGAGGAGCACCGGCTGGCCATCCTCGCCGGTGGCGGCCTGGCCATGGGCCTGATGTACGGCCAGTACGTCCACGCCCGCAACTGCGGTCTCAAGTCCGACCTGCCCGGCACCGAGGACGCCTCCGGGGCCGTGGAGGGCGCCGGATACGGGAGCTGGGCATGAGCCAGGGCGGATGGAGCAACGACGCGGTCACCTACCTGGTGGTCCCCACCGGGGCGACCACCGGGCAGCGCATCGTCATCCTGAACCCGGTCACCGGCGACGCCGTGGACGTCTACGACTCGGCCAACGAGCTGATCATGGACATCAACTCCAACGGCGTCGTCCAGACCTACGCCACCGGGTTCTCCCCTCAGCAGACCGAGCAGCGCGGCGACGGCATCTACTACATCGACAACACGCTCGGGTCCACCGCCCACGTGATCCTGCGCCCCACCACCAACGTCAGCCAGCAGCCCGCCATCCTGCTCAACGTCAAAAACGGCAACTTCACCAGCGATTACACCCTGGCCGTCCTGGCGGCCTCCTGGAACGGCACCGGCACCGCCACCCTGGTCGGAAACGAGCGGGGCGTCGGCGGCTCCATGGTCCAGTCCGACGGCGCGTCCTCCAACAACCTGATGCACTGCGAGGCGGTCACCGGCACCACGGACGCCTCCGGGTTCTTCACCTTCGTCCACCACGCCTCCTTCACCCCGAACATGATCTTCACCCAGGTCCACGACACCGGGACACCGGCCTTCGGGAACATCGACGTCATCGACGGCTCCATCACCTCCACCCAGGCCACGGTGTACTGCGTGAACTTCAACGGGACCGCCCGGACCCTGGCCACGGTGTCCTTCTGGATCATGTGCATGGGCTGACCTGCGGGTTTGACACCGCACCTAGGTTCTGCCATGATTATCTCGTGAGCACGACAAGGGCTCACCGAAGAAGGAGGCACACCATGTCGGACGAGAAGACCGACGTCCTCTGGGTCCGCCTGGCCCCCGAGGACAAGGCCGAGATCAAGCGCCGCGCCACCGAGAAGCGCTTCACCATGTCCAGCTACCTGCGGCAGATCATCATCGAACACCTGCACGGCGTCGATGACCGGGGCCGTTACATCCCCGTGACCCCCACCGGCCGCGAGATCCGCGCCATCCACGACACCGTCGAGGACTTCCGCAAGTCCTACACCGCGCTCCTGGACAAGATCGAGGAGACGCTGGAGCGGGGCGAGCGGCAGCAGGGTAGTTGACGGGAGCCGTAGCTCACTGTAGACTACTGCTAGAAACGAAGGAGGGGTTCACATGGACCCGCTGGAATTCGAGGACGAGGACCTGGACACGTTCGCCCAGTTCGCCACCGTCCCCACCCTGGCTGACGAATACGGCATCGGGGCGTCCACGCTGTACACGGCCATCGCCTCCGGGCGGGTCGTACACCGTAAGATCGGTGGACGGATCCTCGTGGACCGCAAGGACGCCGAGCGCTACGCCAAGCTCCACAAGCTGTACAAGACCAACAACTAGAAGGAGAAGGACATGACCGTCACCGCTGAGGACCGCGCCCGCATCGAGACCGCCACCGCCTGGCGCCCGACTCCCGGCGACACCGTCACCGGCACCGTCGTGGCCATCCGCGCCCGCGAGACCGAGTACGGCAAGCACCCCGTCCTGGTCCTGGACACCGGCGAGGAGAACTACACCGCCGTCCACGCCTTCCACGGCGTCCTGAAGAACAAGCTGTTCGAGATCAAGCCCACCCCGGGCGACATCCTCACCATCGGCTACCAGGGCAAGGTGGACGGCAAGAAGCAGCCTTATCACTCCTACACGGTCTTCGACCCGAACGCCACCTTCGAGGTCCAGGAGTTCTCGTGGGACGACGAGCCCGAGTTCTGATCACCGGAACCGGCTACCGGGCGGGCGAAGGATACCAGGTAGGTACCCCCACCGACCGCCCGGAACTGGCCGGACACCTCAAGATGATGCACGGCGTCTGGATCGGCACCACCGAGAAGCTGCCGGACCTCATCGAATGCCACCGGCTCGCCCACGAGGACGCGTTCGGACCCGAGATCAAGCACACGCACCGCATCCTCGACACACCTGACGAGGAATGGGTTTGGTAGAACACAGACCGGCCCGGCTCTGAGTAAGAGGGCCGGGCCGGTCTGATTCGTTTCTGACAGAAACAGTTATATAAGGAGGATAGCAAAATGGCTGCGAGCCGCAAGTACGACACTCCGTCCTCCGGATACCACCGCCGCCTGCGGACCCTGCTGCTGAACGAGGACTACGGTCCCAAGCTCGTCCGCCTCTCCAACAGCGACCAGCAGCGTGTCCTCCAGCTCGTCAACCAGAACAAGGGTCGCGAAGCCCGCGCCCTCGTCAACGACCTGGACGTCACCCGCCGCCGCCGCAACTCCACCGCCCGCCGCGCCAAGCGGTATGCCAACCTCAACACCGTCAACCGCACCCAGTTCTGGGCCGACTACCGCGATCAGGCCGAAGAGCAGGGCGACTCCGCCGAATTCTGGGCCCTGTACGCCGCGTACCCCAAGGCCCTGTGATGAAGGCGTGCATCAAGTGCGACCGGCCCCTCACCGGCGCCCAGCGCAAGTACTGCACCCTGTGCAAGGCCAACGACCCCCACCGCCACACCACCCGCAAGAAGGACGAGATCATCGTCTCCGTGGACGGCGAAGGCAAGCAGACCGGCGAGGACATGCGCATGGTCACCATGTCCTACGGCCGCGAGGACGGCACCAGCGACACCCTCACCGTCACCGCCCCCGACGGGTCCGCCGGGCAGCAGGTCATCGCCTGGCTCATCGACGAACTCTCCGGCTCCTACACCAGCTCGGACGGCACCGAGTACAAGCAGGTCGTCACCGCCTTCCACTTCAACTGGGACGCCTCGGTCATCTCCAAGGACTTCACCGACGAGATGATGCTCATCCACAAGGCCACCGCCCGCGAGCGCGGCCTGCTCTGCGCCGTCGGCGACTGCGACGGCGCCTGCAACAAGCTCCACCGCTACGACCCCGGCACCATCCAGGACGTCATCAGCGACGGCGGAGAGGGCTCCCTCATCGCATGGCACAGGCCCACCCAGATCGCACTCGCCATCAGCCCCAAGCGGCGCCTCTACGCCGAGCACCGCCCCCACGGCGACCGCATGGAACAACGCCGCATCCTAGACATCCACGACACCGGCACCGCGTTCGTCGGCGGCCTGCTGGACGTCATCGAGAAGTGGCAGCCCGAACTGACACCTAGTCAGCAGGAGATCATCACCTGGGGCAAGCACCACCGCAAGTCCGGATTCCTGGACGGCGACCTGGGCATGGTGGCGCGCTACTCCGAGGCCGAGTGCGTCGCCCACGCCCGCACGGTCCGGCTCCTGCTGAACGCCCTGAGGGCCGTGGGTATCGTCATGGCCCCGAGCACTCTGTTCGGGTCCGGTTCTGTGGCCGCGACCGCCATGAAGTACCACGGCGTGTGCCCCCGCAAGGAAACCCACACCGACTCCAAGGTGGTCGCCGGGGTGACCATCGACGAAGTGGCCCTCCTCACCTACTTCGGCGGACTCATCGAGACCCCGGTCTTGGGCCTGATCATGGGCTACACCGACGAGGTGGACCTGAACTCCGCCTACCCGGCCGCCGCCATCGAGCTGCCGTGCATGCGGGAGGGCCACGGTGCCTGGGTCCGCAAGCGCGGTGCCGATGCCGAGGCCCCGACCGGAGCCGTCGGACACGTTCTCGCATCGTGGGTCGTGGACACCCCGAGCACGGGGCCGTTCGTGGTCCGGACCAAGGACGGGCTGGTCCGCCAGCCGCTGTCCGGCACCCGAACCTGGGTCACACTCGCCGAGTACCAGGCGGCCGTGGAGCAGTTCCCCGAGGGGCTTGTTTCACATGAAACGCTCTGGTGGGACTGCACCTGCGCGTGCGGCAACCCGCTGGCGTGGCTCGCCGAGCTGTACGAAGCCCGCCAGAAGATCAAGACTGAGATGTCCGGCCTCAAGGACACCGACCCCAGCCGGTGGCAGACCCTCAAGTGCCACGAGGAGGCCATCAAGCTGATCATCAACTCGGTCTATGGCAAGCTGGCCCAGCAGCGCCCCGAGCTGGGCAAGTACACCAATCTGCACTACGCCTCCCACATCACCGGCACCACCCGCGCCAAAGTCCGCAGGGAATCCTGGGCCCGCGAAGCCCAGGGCGGCACCGTGGTCTACACCCACACCGACTCCGTCCTCTCCCAGGGCGGCCGTCCGGTGGACGGCGGCCCGAAGCTCGGTGCCTGGAAGCTGGAGAAGCAGTCCACGGACCTGCTGATCGTCCAGCCCGGCCTCGCGGTCTCCCTGGGCGGCGGCAAGACCGCCAGCCGTGGCTGCCACAAGGACGAGTTCTCCAAAGCCGCCGCCGCGTGGGCCGAGATGACCGACCTCACCCAGCACCCCACCACGTGGCCCGCCATGAACATCCCTCGCACCATGATGATCTCGCGCCGTATGGCGGTCGCCCGAAACCGGCCCGAGCTGGCTGGGGCGTTCCTCCCTCAGCCCTTGAAGGTTGGCTTCAAGAGCGGTAAGCGTGACCTGGACCACGCAATCCCCATGCCGGGCAATCCGACCGCCTGGATCGTCCCCCCGATCCTCTCCGCCGGAGAGCCCGCCACGCTGGCCGACATCAAGCAGTATCAGACCCATCTGGCCCGACGGATCAAGGCCGGTGAATTCGACCGCGAACCGAAGGTCGTGACCTACGACGAGATGGACGAGATCCCGGCCGCAATCGGACCGGATGTGGAATTCACCTGGTAAGGGGTGCTATTCGTAGATCACCCGAGTATCGTGGAAAGTTCTCATTGAAAGCATGGAGGTGAACATGACCGTCGTAGAGTTCGGCACCACAGACATCGAGCTGGTGGATGACGCCGAGGTGTACCGCGACCTGATGGGCCGTGACCACCCCGTGACCCATCGCCAGAACTGCAACTGCTGTGGACGCTCCGTGGTACTGCACTGCGGGGACGGGTTTTCGGGAAGTTTCAATCTGCTGCACGCGGAGTGTGGAATCCAGGGCTTGACTTCTTAGACGGTTCGTGTAAGAATCGGGTCATGGCTAAGAGCACAAACGGGCGTAAGCCCAAGCTGGAAGGGCGCCCCCACATCGAGGGGCGCCCGGTGG
>Ga0307471_100000540_pt1 | contig 19570 bp, 18 predicted proteins | sample atmos_gasesAM3C__2_FD_204566 | JGI IMG/M metagenome (GOLD analysis project Ga0307471, IMG submission 204566) | Hardwood forest soil microbial communities from Morgan-Monroe State Forest, Indiana, United States - atmos_gasesAM3C_515 | ecosystem: Environmental > Terrestrial > Soil > Temperate...
CGTCGATCCGCACATCGTCTTCTGACCATGACCCCTGAGAGCTACGACACGATCGACTGCGATGTCCTGGTGGCCGGCGCCGGTGGCGCGGGAATGCGCGCCGCGATCGCGGCCGCAGATGCGGGCTGCAGCGTCGCGGTGATCACGAAGTCGCTGCTCGGCAAGGCACACACCGTGATGGCGGAAGGGGGCATCGCCGCAGGCATCGGCAACGTCGACGCGGATGACAACTGGGAGGTCCACTTTGCCGACACCATGCTCGGCGGCCAGCTGCTCAACAACTGGCGAATGGTGGAGATCTACGCCCACGAGGTCATCGATCGTGTCTTCGAGCTCGAGCGGTGGGGCGGGCTGTTCGACCGTACCGACGACGGCCGCATCATGCAGCGCGCGTTCGGTGCGCACTCATGGCGGCGGCTGTGCCACGTCGGCGACCGCACCGGTCTCGAGCTGATCCGCACCTGCCAGGACAAGCTCGTGCATACCAAGGGCGTCGACGTACACATGGAATACACGCTCACCGCGCTGCTCACCGATGCCGATCGAGTCATCGGCGCGATCGGGTACGACCGCAACGACGGACGGTTCGTCGTCTTCCGCAGCGGCGCCGTGGTGCTCGGTTCCGGGGGCTGGGGACGGATGTATCGCTACACCTCGAACTCGTGGGAGGGCACAGGCGACGGCGCCGCGATGGCGTATGCGGCCGGCGCCGAGCTCATCGACATGGAGTTCGTACAGTTCCATCCAACAGGGATGGTGTGGCCGCCGGGGGCGCGCGGCATTCTCGTCACCGAGGCGGTCCGTGGCGAGGGCGGCTACCTCTACAACAGCGGCGGAGAGCGCTTCATGCTGCGCTATGACCCCGTCAAGAAGGAGCTGTCCTCACGTGACGTCGTCGCGCGTTCGATCTACCGCGAGGTGAAGGAGGGACGCGGCACACCCCACGGCGGCGCATACCTCGACGTACGCCATCTCGGCGCGGAGCAGGTGAGACGCAAGCTGCCCTCCATGGTCGAACAGTTCCACGCGCTGGCGTCTGTCGACATCACCGAGCAGCCGATGGAGGTGGGGCCCACCATCCACTACACGATGGGCGGCGCGCGCGTGAACGCGGAGACAGCCGAATCCACAGTCCCGGGGCTGTACGCCGCGGGAGAGGTCGCCGGCGGCTTGCATGGCGCCAACCGGCTGGGGGGGAACTCCCTCGGCGACATCCTCGTGTTCGGGCGCCGCGCCGGCGAGGCCGCCGCGGAGTCCGCGCGAGCCGCGGGCGCGAAGCGGACTCCGAGCGAGGCGCAGATCGCCGCCGAGCAGCAGGACCTGCTGCGCCCGTTGGCGGCGAGCCACGACGGAGCCAGTGGTGGCGAGAACCCGTACAAGCTGCACGAGGAGCTGCAGGCGGCGATGCAGGATGACGCCGGCATCGGACGAAGCGACGAGTCGCTCCGCCGCGCCTTGTCCGCGATCGAGGAGCTGCGCGCGCGCAGCGGCAGCATGCGCGTCGGAGGCGGCCGGGCATGCAACCCGGGATGGCAAACATGCCGCGACGTCACGAACATGCTCGTGATCTCCGAGTCGATCGTGCGCAGCGCGATCGAACGGCGGGAGAGCCGCGGCTCGCAGTGGCGGTTCGACTTTCCCGAGCAGACGGCGGAGCTCGGTGCGGTGAATTTCATCGCCCGCGACGACGCGGGCAGCATGCGGGTCGAGCCGGTGCCACTGGACCCGCTCCCGGAGCGGCTCCGTGGGCTGCTCGCCCGCAGCCGTTTCTACGACGTCGCCAAGCTTCCCAAGGGCTACATGACGTCGGACGCCGCACCAGCCGCCGCGCAGGAGGCGCGTTGATGACCGAGGCCGCAAGTCTGGAGCGAGCTGCGCTGCGCGCGGAGCGCCCGGAGCCGTTGGACGACGGGCTCACCGGGGAGCACGTGACGCTTCGCGTGCTCAAGGGCACACCGGGAACGCCGCTCGAGGAGGTGACGTACGAGGTGCCGGGTGTGGTCGGCATGGTGGTCCTCGACGCCATCCACTACATCCAGCACAACCTGGACACCGACCTCGCCTGCCGGTGGAATTGCAAAGCGGCCAAGTGCGGCTCGTGCAGCGCGGAGGTGAACGGCCGTCCTGTGCTCCTGTGCAAGACGCGCGTCGACGATCTCCCAGCCGGACCGATCACGGTGCACCCGCTCAAGACATTCCCCCTCATCAAAGACCTCGTCACCGACGTGTCGCGCAACTTCCAGGTCAACCGTGAGATACCGCCGTTCACCGCAGCGCCCGACGACGGCTCGCCCTGGCGAATCCAGCAGATCGACATCGACCGCCTCTACGAATACCGGCGCTGCATCGAGTGCTTTCTCTGTCAGGACGTGTGCCACATCATGCGCACGCACGGATACGCCGATCGCTTCTACGGGCCTCGATTCTTCGTCCGCGTCGCTTCGCTGGAGATGCATCCCAAGGACATTCTCGACAGGACCGAGCTGACCCGAGAGCAGGGTGGTCTTGGGTACTGCAACATCACGAAATGCTGCACCGAGGTGTGTCCGGAGCACATCCACATCACCGACAACGCGATCATCCCGCTGAAGGAGCGGGTAGCCGACCGCCACTGGGACCCGATCCGCTTCATCGGCCGGTTGGTCAATCGGCGCACCAACGCAGCGGACGGTGCAGCCCAGGGCCCGGCCGGCTGAGCTCCCGCAGCCCCGGCGCATGATCGCGATCGTCGTCGTTGCAGCCGTTTTCGTTATCTTGCTGATCGCGTTTCTCTGGTTCTATTTCTATTCGCGCACCCCGGCGTGGGGTGACTCGGAGACGCGAAAGGCGGTGTTGCGGGTCCTGGTCGTCGTCGGTCCTATCTTCGGCATGCACTACCGCGAACCGCGGCCGGAACCGACCACCATCTCGACGCCGAAGCTGCCCGACGACGACGCAACGATCGGAATCAGCCTGCCGGCGCCGCCTGAGAAAGAGCCGTGATCCGGGCCTGCATCTTCGACATGGATGGTGTCTTGATCGACACCGAGCCGGTGTGGCGGCGCGTCGAGCAGGAGATCTTCGCGCGGGTGGGGGTCGAGCTCACCGACGACCAGCTGCTCGAGACCTGGGGGATGCGCATCACCGATGTGGTCGACCACTGGTATCAGTCGCGCCGTTGGGACGGAGTGCGGCCGCAGGCGGTTCGCAAAGCGATCGTCGACGGCGTGGTCAAGCACGTGCGCAAGCAGGGGATTCCTGCGCCCGGGGCACTCGAGGCCGTCGAGACGGCGCGGTCGGAGGGGATGAGGATCGCCATCGCGTCCTCGTCGAGTCGCAAGCTGATCGACGCGGTGGTGAAGCGTCTCGGACTCACGAACAGCGTCGACGCGTTGCTGACTGCCGACGACGATACCAACGGCAAGCCAGCGCCGGACGTCTACCTCCGGGCCGCCGCCGAGCTCGGCGTGGATCCGCGGGAGTGCCTGGCGATCGAGGACTCTCCCGTCGGCGTGCGCTCTGCAAAGGCAGCGCACATGGCATGCATCGCGCTGCTCACGCACTCGATCGACCCGACCGACCTCGCCGACGCCGACCTCACGATCCTCTCCCTGCGCGAATTCACGCCGGCGCTGCTCGAACGCGTGTCCGCGAGCGCGGTCGACATCGTCGGCCGTCGCCGCGAGTGACCCGCAGTCTCAGACGGGCGTGGGGTCGCGAGCTCAAACAGTCCTCGACGACCGGAGCGCTCTATATCCCGCGCTCCGTCGTCTGCGGAACTCGCCTCGACCCCGCGCCCGTCTGAGACTGGGGTCAGTCGGTGAGCGACGGCAGCGACGGGTCGATCTCGTCGCGGCGGCTCTCCATCACGTCGACGATCTGTCGCACGGCGTCGGCCGAGCGGTGCAGCGCGGCGTGTTCGTCGGCGGTCAGCTCGACGTCGATGACGTCGAGCAGGCCGCCGGCTCCCAGTCTGCAGGGCACCCCGGTGAACAGCCTGTCGACCCCGTACTCGCCGCGTAGGAACACGGTGCAGGGGAGCACCTGGCGCGTGTCGTGCAGGATCGCGTCGACCATCTGTGCCACCGCCGCGCTCGGCGCGTAGTACGCGCTGCCCGTCTTGAGGAGGTTGACGATCTCTGCGCCGCCGTCGCGCGCGCGCTGCACGATCGCCTCGAGGCGATCTTTGGGGATGAGGTCCTCGACGGGGATGCCGGCCACGGTCGTGAGCCGGGTCAGCGGCACCATGCTGTCGCCGTGTCCGCCGAGCACGTACGCCTGCACGTCGCGCACAGATGCACCGAGCTCCTGCGCGATGAACGTTCGAAACCGCGCGGTGTCGAGCACCCCACCCATGCCGATGACTCGCTCGCGAGGAAACCCGCTCGCCGCCATTGCGAGCTGCGCCATACCGTCGACCGGGTTGCTGACCACGATGAGGATGCAGCCGGGTGAGCGCGCAACCGTCTCGCGCGTCACCGGTGCGACGATCTTCGCGTTCGACATCACCAGGTCGTCGCGCGACATTCCGGGCTTGCGCGGCAGACCGCTCGTGATCACGACGATAGCCGAGCCCGCGGTCTCGTCGTAGGCGTTGGCGCCCGTGACCATCGAGTCGTAGCCGACGATCGGGCCTGCCTCCAGCATGTCGAGCGCCTTGCCCTGGGGCAACCCCTCGACGATGTCCACGAGGACGACGTCCGCGTCGTCGCGCTCGGCCAGCCGCTGCGCCAGCGTCGCGCCGACGTTGCCGGCGCCGACGACGGTGATCTTCGCGCGCATCGCATGACCTCGCTGTGAGCGGCTGTGACGGCGGGATTCTACGAGGGCGATGCGGCGCTCGCGTACCCTCGTAGCGTCGGCGGAGCCGATACCGCCACGGACGGGGGGCGGCTCCACGCCCGCGTCGCCCCGTAGGATCCCTGGGTCATGCAGCGCTCCGAGCGGCGGCAGTTGACGCGTGTCGAACGAGCTGTCGCGTACGGCGTGCTCGGCATGGCGACCGAGGTGGCGTTCACCGGCGTTCGGGACGCCGCCGGCGCGCGGACACGCACGTGGCGGCTGCGCGGGTACAGCTATCTCTGGATGCTGCCGATCTACGGGCTGATCGCGGTGCTCTATGAGCCGGTGCACGACCGGCTGCGCGTGGCGCCGCTCTGGAAACGAGCAGCCACGTACGCGGCGGGGTTCATCGTTGTCGAATACGCGAGCGGCACCGCGATCAAGCGGCTCACCGGCGCAGTTCCCTGGGACTACACGGGGGAGAGCCGCTTCGCGCTGCCCGGGGGTACGGTGCGGCTCGACTACCTGCCCCTCTGGGCCGCCGCCGGCATGCTGCTCGAGCGCGTCGACGACCGGATGCGGACCCTGTCCACGTGAGCGCGACCGCGGCTCGGCGCCCCACCAAGCGTCGCCTGCCGCCCGGGGCGCGCGCCCGGGCCCTCGAGGTGGTCGAGCGGCTCAAGCGCGAATATCCCGATGCGCAGACGGCGCTTGTCCATCGCAACCCGTTCGAGCTGCTCGTCGCCACCATCCTGAGCGCGCAGACGACCGATGAGCAGGTCAACAAGGTGACCCCTGCGCTGTTCGCCCGCTTCCCGACCGCCGCCGACCTGGCCGGCGCGTCGCAGGAAGCGGTGGAGGAGGTCATCAGGCCCACGGGCTTCTTCCACACCAAGGCGCGGGCGATCCGCGAGATGAGCCAGGACTTGGTTCGCCTGCATGGAGGGGACGTGCCTCCGAGGATGGAGGACCTGGTCCAGCTGCGGGGCGTGGGTCGCAAGACCGCGAACGTCGTGCTCGGGGTGGCGTTCGGGGTCCCTGGCTTTCCCGTCGACACCCACGTGGCGCGTGTGGTGCGCCGCCTCCGTCTCACCACCGCGACCGACCCCGTGAAGATCGAGACGGACGTCTGCTCGATCGTGCCGCCTGAGGAGTGGACCGGCCTCAGCCTCCGGCTGATCCTCCACGGCCGGCGGATCTGCCACGCCAAACGCCCGCTCTGCGCGCAGTGCGTGCTGGTGGACATCTGCCCCTCGGCGCATCTCTTCCTGGGGGTTGCGGCGCCGCGATCACGCGGCGCGAGGGGGTAGAGTTCCAACGATGGTCGGGGCTCAGAAGCTGCGTGCGCTCGATGCGTCGTTCCTCCATCTGGAGACGCGATACACGCACATGCACATCGGCGGTATCGCCGTCTTCGAGCCCAGCCCGCTCGGCACCGGGGCATCGCTCTACGACGGGATCGTGCAGGCCATCGAGCCTCGGCTCGACGTGATACCGCGCTACCGGCAGAAGCTCGCCTTTGTTCCGCTGAGCCTCGACACCCCCGTGTGGATCGACGACCCGGAGTTCGACATCTCGAATCACATCGTGCACGCCGCGCTGCCGAAGCCGGGTGGCGACCGCGAGGTGACGCAGTTCGTGGCCCGCGTCTTCTCCCGGCAGCTCGACCGGCGCCGTCCGCTCTGGGAGCTGTACATCGTCGAGGGTCTGCGCGACGGGCGGTGGGCGCTGCTCACCAAAACACATCACGCAATGGTCGACGGGATCAGCAATCTCGAGCTCATGACCCTCCTGCTCGACACCGAGCCGGACACCTCGCCGCCGAGCGAGGAGTCGACCTGGGAGGCGCAGCGCGCTCCGAGTTCGACAGGTCTGCTCATGAGCTCGCTGCGCGACCGTCTGGCGCGGCCGGGCCGGCTTGTCAACGCGGCGCGCGCGGTCGCAGAGAACCCGACCCGAATGGCTGCGGCGCTGCGTGACACCGCGTCGGGCGTGGTGGCCATGGCCGCGACGATGCGCGTCCCCAAGTCGATCATCAACGGCAAGACTGGCGCGTCGCGTGGCTACGCGTTCAACCGCTTCTCACTCGAAGACTTCCGCATCGTGAAGAACGTCTACGGAGGCACAATCAATGACGTCGTGCTCGCGACCGTCGCCGGTGGGCTGCGCCATTTTCTCATCAAGCGTGGCGTCGACCCCAACGACCCGCAGCAGGCGCTGCAGGCGCTGTGCCCGGTGAGCATTCGCGATTCGAGCGAGCGCACCGCGCTGGGGAACCGGCTCGCGATGCTGCTGGTGAAGCTGCCCATCGACGAGGAGAACCCCGACCTCCGCGTCTTCCGCGTGCGCACGGTCGTGGACAAGCTCAAGGCCCGCAAGCAGGCCGTCGGAGCCGATTTCCTCCTCAATCTCGCGGGCTTCGCGCCGTCGACGCTGCATGCCACGGTGGCGCGCACGTCATTGCGTTCGATCGGGTTCAACCTCGTGGTCACGAACGTCCCGGGTCCGCAGGTGCCGCTGTACTGCCGCGGTGCGAAGCTCATCGAAGCCTTTCCGATTGCCTTCCTCTACGAGGGGCAGTGGCTGTCGGTGGCCATATTCAGCTACCTGGGCTGGCTCAATTTCGGACACCTGAGCGATGCGCACGGCATTCCGGACATCGACGTGTTCGCCAAGTGCGTGGAGCGCAGCTTCAATGAGCTCGTGCGCGCCGCGCGCAAGCGAGCCGAGCGCGAGGAAAAGGCCGCCGAGCTCCCGGTCGAGCTGGCCGCGGCGCCGACCAACGGCGCGCGCGCCAAGCGCTCTCGGCCGGCAGCCTCGGCATCGACAGCGCGGCGTCGCGCGTGAGACCGGCTGAGGGGAGGTAAAGGTGGCGCTCTGGGTGCATGAGGCGAGAGGCTCGAGGCGGCCCTGGGGGATGTCGGTCTCTGTGCTGGCCGGCCTTATCGTCCTCTTGCTCCTCCTGGAGCTGGTCGCGCCGCCGAGCGTTCCGCTCGGAGCGTTGGTGCTGGTGGTCGTCAGCGTCGGCGCCCTGGTTCTCGACCGGCGACGCGCGCTCTTCGTGGTCGGCCTGGCGGTGGCGAGCCGGGCAGCCGTCGCCGCGGTGGGCGACATCTCGATCGCGCTCGCCGCTCTGGAATGTGCGAGCTTCTGCGTCGCCGCGGCGGTGACGCTCGCAATCAGAGGCGCTGGCCGCCTCAGCGATGTGCGCGACCCAGTGGTCCCTCAGACACTGCAAATCCCCCGCGCAGTGCCGGAGCATCTGTCCGAGAACGGGCTTCTCACCGAGCGCGAGCACGAAGTGATCGAGATGGCGATGCAGGGCCTCACCGCCGCCCAGGTGGCGGCGAGGCTGTTCATCAGCCGGCGCACCGTCGAGACGCATCTCGAGCATGCGTATGCGAAGCTCGGCGTCAAATCCAAGCGCGAGCTGATCGCCTCGGCCTTCGATCAGGCACGTTCCGCCCAGGGTGAGTGACACCCCCTCTCGTGCTTCCGAGCATAGTGGGTTGCACCGACGCTGTCGTCCGTAAGGACTACCGAATTTTTCTGCGAACCTAAATCGCTTCGGGATCTTCTGTCCCGGCGAGCGGGCGACGGCGCGAGTGCCGCTGCAGGTGATATGGCACGTTGATGACGACCGTGCCCGGTCGGAACAGCAGGGATGCCTTCAGCCGCAGCGCGCTCTGGTTGTGCAGGAGTTGATGCCACCATCTCGTGCTCACGAGCTCAGGGAGCACGATGACCAGCGTGTCGTCGCTGCGCTGCTGGTCGATCGCATCGATGTAGGCGAGCAGCGGACGCAGGAAGCTGCGATACGGGGACTCGATGATCTCGAGAGTCACGTGCGCGCCCCATACCTCCCACATGGCGCGCAGCCTCGCGATGTGGTTCTCGTCGTCGCAGATGTGGACGGCGATCACCTTGTCGGAAACCGTCCGAGCGAATGCGAGGCTCTGCAGCGCGACGCCGTTGAGGTCGGCGATCGGGACGATGCAGAGCGGTTGGACCAGGGCAGGAGAGATGGGGATCTCGGTGGCCATCTGCGTCGCAACCTCCTGGTAGTGACGGTGGATGGCGAAGAAGATCGCCACGAACGTGGGGATGATGATCAGCACGACGAAGGCCCCCTCGCGAAACTTGACGATCGCGAACACGACGAAGACCAGTGCCGTCATCAACATCCCGACGAAGTTGAAAGGCAGCGCGAAGCGCCAGCCCGGCTCGCGCCGTCGCAACCAGCGGACCACCATGCCGGCCTGTGACATCGTGAAGGCGAGGAACACGCCGATCGCGTAGAGCGGGATCAGCCTCGAGACGTCGCCGCCGAAGACGATCACCAGCGTGATGGCCAGCGACGCGAGCACCAGGATGCCGTTGCTGAACGCGAGGCGCTCGCCCAACCGCTTGAACTGGTGCGGCGCGTAATTGTCGCGCGACAGGAAGAAGAAGAGCCGTGGGAAGTCGGAGAACGCCGTGTTGGCAGCCAGGATGAGGATGAGGAACGTCGAGAAGCTCAGGATGAAGTAGCCGATCGATCCCGAACCGAACGCGACCTTGGCAATCTTGCCGAGAAGCACCTGGTAGTGCGGGGAAGTGGGGTCGTCGACCTGGATCCCGATGATGTGTGTGACAAGCGTGGTGCCGATGAACATGGCGCCCAGCAGCGTGCCCATGACCACGAGCGTGCGTCGCGCGTTCTTCCACTCCGGCTCCTTGAACGCCGGCACCCCGTCGCTGATGGCCTCGACGCCGGTCAGCGCGCTCGAACCGGAGGCGAAGGCCTGGAGGATGAGAAACATCGACAGCACGCCGATGGCCCCTGTCGGCGGCGGCGGGTACACCGGTCCGGCTGCGTGCGCGCAGGCCGCCGCCGCGCACTGGCCGGAGGCGATCTTGAAGAACGCCACCCCGAGCATCGTGAACATCGCACCGATGAACAGATAGGTCGGTGCGGCGAAGATCGTCCCGGATTCCCTGATGCCACGGAGGTTGCCGACGCTGATGAGCACGATGGCCCCCACAGCCATCTCCACCGTGTACGGCGCCAGGTTGGTGAACGCGCTGGTCAGGTACGAGATGCCGCTCGATACCGAGACGGCCACGGTGAGCACGTAGTCGGTCATCAGCGCGGAGGCGGCGACGAGGCCCGCGAGCGGGCCGAGGTTGTCCTTGGCCACGATGTACGACCCGCCGCCCTTCGGGTAGGCCTTGATCGTCTGCCGGTAGCTCAGCACGACCGCGAACAGCAGGAAGCTGATTGCGCCCATGATCCAGAGGTCGACGTTGCGCATCCCCGCCAGTGCCGTCACGCCGGCGGCGGCGAAGACGAAGAGGATCTGCTCGGTCGCGTATGCGACCGATGAGAGCGCGTCCGACGACAGCACGGCGAGTGCCTTGGCCTTGGTGAGCCGCTCGTGGATGAGCTGGCGCGTGGCCAGCGGCGGTCCGATCAGGAGCGTCCTGATCCGCTCGACGAAATGACCGAAGGGCGTGTTCGCCTCCGTGGTTCGGCGCGTGGCTTGCAACCATCCCGGTCCAACCTTCTCGAAGCCCTTGCGCGACCGGTACACGCGCACATATCGAGAGCCGGGCCGGCCGCGCTCCTCGAGCGTGTCGAGGTCAGGCGCGACGTTGAGCGCCCCGTCCGGACCGGGGACGTCGGCCCATGCGCGGCCGGCCGCGCGGAGCGCCGACACCTCGTCTTCGGTGAGCGTCGGCGGCTGTGGAGTGGATTGGGTGGGGTCAGGCATATGTGGTCGCCAACTCAATCATGATCGACCGCCACGCTCCTGTTACAGCCGGAACGCCGTGACCGATCGAGGCTTCGCTACCATCGCGTAGATCGACGGTCCGCATGCGAGCACAGTGATTCCGATCCACGCTGCGTCGCAGGGTCCTTCGCCAGACGAGGGGCCCGACGACTCCGCCACCGCAACGTCGCCCGCGCGCGCGGCTGTTCGAGCGCGCCCGCCGCGACCGTCGCGTCCTGGTCCCCGTCCGCAGCAGCGGCCGAGCGGCCGGCCCCAGCCCGCGTTCCCGCTGATCCGGCGCCCGCAGGGCACTCCGCACGCCGCCGTTCCCGGCGCCGTCGCCGAGCCCGCACACCGCCACCTGCCGGCCTGGGTCCGTCGGAGCTACGGTCAGGCCCGCCCGATCCTCGCCGACCTCCTCGGCAGCATGGAGGGTGAGCCGCGCCGGGAGCTCGAGGCCGCCATCGCGTCGCTCAACGAGTTGATCGGCGCCGGCAAGTTCAGCCAGGCGTGGCGCTACCCGGAGCTCATCGCAAGAGGCCAGGAGCTCTACGAGCGCCAGAGCCAGGAGAAGAGCGAGGCTGCCCGCCGGCGACGGGCACTCGACACGCAGCGGCGCCGCGTCAGCGATCTGCTCAGCGACGGCGATGTGCGCCTCGCCACCGACGTCGCGGCACGCCTCGCCAAGGAGATTCGTTCCGCCCCGGACCGAGATGCGCTGAGCGCGCTCGAGACGCAGGTTCGCCAGGCGGTCACCACCGCCCGTTCTCTCGAAGGACGCAGACGCGACCGGGAGATCAACCGAACCCGAGCACGCATCGAACGCTCCGGGAGCGTGCAAGCCTCTGACGGCGAGCCGGACAGCTGGCAGGACGTGCTGCGCCGGCTGCACGCGGAACTCTCGGCAGACAGCACAACGAACACCGAGTGAGCCGGGGATGACCGAGCACGCGCTCGATCCGGACAGCCTCGCGCTCGACCCATCGGATCCTGCGGTGATGACGGTGATGCGCGACGAGGTTGTCTTCTGCCTGCCGAGCACCCCCATCGACGCGGTGGCCAAGCTGATGGCGGACAACGAGCTGACCGAGATCGTCGTGCTGCTCGACCGCCGGCCTGTGGGCTTCGTGCATCAGGACGACATCCTCGACCGACTGGTGCGCGGAGACGTTGTCGTGTCCGGGAGCGACTTTGCGATGCGACCGCCGTCCACCGAGGTACAGGCTCGCGACGTCATCCGCACGCCTCCGCTGCTGGTGGATGAGCACCAACGGCTGAGCGAAGCCGTCTCGATCATGGCGAGTCAGGGGCGGAGCCTCGCGGTGGTCATGCACGAAGACGAGAGCCCGGTCGGCATGCTGACACCCGCAGAGATCGGCACTCACGCCCTACGCTTTGCGAGTACCCATGGCTGATCTCGAAGCGGTAGCCGCCCCACTCGGCGCGGAGTGCGACCCGGACGACGCGCTCGGCGACGTGCTCCGGGCGCTTCGCGCGCAGCACCCGGTGCCGCTCGTCGTGACCCGCGACGACCAGATCATCGGCACCCTCGGTCTCGAGACGGTGATCCCCGCGTACCAGGATCTCGACGGCACCCGCGTCGGTGACGTGATGCGACCGGCGCCGCGCGTGGACATGGGTGAGCGCGTGGAGAAGGGCGTCGCGGCGATGCGCGGCACAGACGGCGACGCGGTCATCGTCACGGCGCTGGCGGGAGGGCTCTTCTCGCGCACCAGCGTCCCCGCGGGACTGGTGAGCGCGGCGCAGGTTCTCGCCGTCATCGGCAAGAACGTCGTCGACAAGGCGCCGATGAAGATCATGCGCGGACATCGCGACCTCGGATTCAACGTGCCGATCACCCCGTGTCAGCGCAACTGCCCGATCAAGCAGGACATCGCGACGTACATCGACTACGTCAGCCAGGGACGCTATGTCGACTCGTGGACGGTCATCCACGAGACCAACCCGTTTCCAAGCATTCTCGGACGGCTTTGCAACCATCCGTGCGAGACGGATTGCAAGCGCGGCTGGGACGCCGGCGAGGATCCCGTCACCATTCGGTCGATCAAACGGTTCTCGACCGACTTCGCGTTCAAGCAGGGTCTGTGGATCGACTACAAGATCGGCGAGCCCAAGGGCAAGCGCGTGGCCGTCGTCGGCGGTGGGCCTGCGGGCCTGACGGCGGCGCTCGACCTTCGCGTGCAGGGCTATGACGTCGTGCTCTACGAGCGCGAGGCGAAGGTCGGCGGCCTGCTGAGCACGTCGATCCCGCCGTTTCGGTTCGATCACCGCCAGCTGCAGTGGGAGCTGGACATGATCCTCGCGACCGGCATCGACGTCCGTCCCGATAGTGACGTCGGTTCCGGCCCTGACATGGTCCATGTGGAGGATCTGCTGGCGGAGTACGACGCCGTCTTCGTGAGCGTGGGCATGATGAAGGGACGCGTCCTGCCGATCCCCGGCTCGGACCTGCCCCAGGTCATCGACGCGATGAGCTTCCTGCGCGAGGTGTCGTACGACCGCATCCCCGATGACTTTCCGGTGGGTGGGCCCGTTGTCGTGGTCGGCGGTGGGGCCGTGGCCACCGATGCCTGCCAGACGTCGATCAAGCTCGGTGCGCGAGAGGTCTGGATGGTTGCGATCGAGCCGGAGGACCGCCTGCCGGCGTTCGGCAACGAGCTGCACGAGGCGCGCGAGATCGGCTTGCGCATCAAGGACGGAGTCATCGTCAAGGAGATCCACGCCGGCGCCGACGGCAATGTCAGCGCCGTGTCGTTCGCACCGCTGCACGACCTCGAATTCGACGAGCTGAGCGGCAAGCTCATCTTCTCGTCGGTGAAGGAGGTCGAGGGCGCTGAGCGCTGGACCGTCGACGCCGACTACGTCATCTTCGCGTCGGGTCAGATCATGGAGCGCCCCGGTGAGGTCGTGCCGCTGACCCAGCGCGGCCTGATCGCCGCCGACCGCGGTGGCCACACATCGGTCCCCAAGCTCTTCAGCGGTGGCGACTGCGTGCAGGGTCCGTCGTTCATCGTCGATGCGGTTGGCTGGGGGCACCGTGTCGCGCGCGCCATTCGCGAGTTCCTCGGCGAGAACATGGAGGCCGCCGGCAACCGGCTGTATCAGACGGTTGTGGAACGCACCGACGACCACCGCCAGTCGGAGGCGTTCGTGCGTACCGAGCCCGGCATCCTCGAAGCCGCCAAGCGCTACGACATGACCGAGGTCGAGCAGCCGTGGAGCGACCGCGAGGCGATCGTGCAGGCGATCCGCTGCTTCCAGTGCGACTCCGTCCATCACTACGACGAGTCGGTGTGCGTCCTCTGCGGCGCGTGCGACGATGTCTGCCCCGAGAAGGCGATCGACGTCGTGGTTTTCGGTGAGGACCGCGAGCGCTCATCCGGTGGTGAGAATCTCGTTTGCAAGACTGCGGTGGGGACGCCCGGCGGCGGCGGCGTGGAGGGGGAGATCTACATCAACTACGATCGCTGCACGAACTGCCGTATCTGCGAGGACCACTGCCCGGTGAACTGCATCACGTTCGAGCGCGTCCGCTTCGTCGACGACGTGATGCGCGTGGTCGAGCGACCCGACCTGAAGGTCGAGCTTCCGCTCGTCGCAGCGGGAGGCTGAGCGAGATCGACGACGAGGCGCTGATGCGCCGGGCACTGCGCCTGGCACGGAGCGCCGCGCGTCGCGGTGAGGTGCCGGTCGGGGCGCTGGCTGTGCGTGGCGGGGAGGTCATCGCGTCGGCGGGCAACCACATCGAGCGCGCCGGCGATGCCACCGCGCACGCGGAGATGCACGTGCTGCGTTCGGCCGCGAGGTCGGTCGGCAACTGGCGGCTCGACGGCGTCACGGTGGTCGCGACGCTCGAGCCCTGTCCGATGTGTGCCGGCGCGATGGTGCAGGCGAGGATCGCACGGTGCGTCTACGGGGCGCGTGACCCGAAGAAGGGCGCCGACGGAAGCGTCTACGACGTGCTGCGCAACCCCGCGAACAACCACCGCGTCGAGGTCACCGACGGTGTGCTCGGCGAGGAGTGCGGGGCCCTGCTCAGCGGCTTCTTTCGGGAGCTACGCGCTCAGCTCGACGGCGCGGCCGGCGTCGCCGATCCGTACGCGATGCGGAAGCCGTCGCGGTCGGAGTCCGGGTTGGACGGCGTCGACACCTGATGGCCGTTCTGGATCAATAGCCCGCCGTCGGCCGCAGTCAATCCTGGGGCGACGCCGTTTGCCGTTCCGGGGTCGAACACGAAGCTCTTGTAGTGCGCGAGCGTCGCGGTCCGCGACCCGACAGAGGGTGCCTCCTGGATCCACTCGGCGGAGCTCAGCGGTGCGCTGTACTGGTGATGCGTGGTGAACGACTGGCTGCGGGTGACGTCGGTGATGCTGATGGTCCAGCTGCCACCCGTACCCTGCTTCAGCGACGCTTTCATCAGGTCACCAGGCTGGACGGCGATGCTGTTGATGACCGTCTCCGCAGCAGGGAGGATCTCCCACCACGCGTAGTAGTGGGCCCGGCCGCTGTAGTAGTCCTGCTCGGTGCCGGTCTGGATCAGGTTGTTGTCGTTGAAGCCGTCGATGCCCACCCACGTGGCGGAAAACGAAGCGCCCGAGGTCGCGCCGACGGACGGCACCACCCACCTGGCGGTGGCCGAGCGGAACGGCCCCCCGGTGATCGCGTAGCCGGACCAGTTGCTCGACGCCCAGCCTGCGGCGGTCGGCGCCGTGGACGAAGGCGACCCGGCGGGGATGCGAACGTGGTGCGTGACCACGACGGACACCGGGGCGCGCGACGCAGTCAGCGGCAGGCACAACACCGCCGTGCCGACGATCAGCGCTCCCGTACGCGCGCGCCGCACGAAATTCCCCTCGAGCATCATCGTTTCGTCTCCGTATCCCCGCCGCCTGAAAGCCTGACCCACGGTAGCAAACTGCAGGCTTGGTGGCAATCGAGTCCCGCCTACGTATGTTCTCGCTGAAACTCGTATTCGCGGACTGTGTGGGCGGTCTGGATCGAGTAGCTCTCGTAGAACTCCGCTCGTGCGCGGCGCTGCGCGTCGCGGTGCTCCGGATGGTTGCGCCACGCGGTAACGGACTCTTCGGAGTCGAACCGCACGATCGACACCTTCTCGCCATCGGGCGTCGAGAAGGACTCGATCGAGATGAACCCAGGCTGGTGGGTGGCGAGCTCGTTCAGTCGCGCGTTGGTCGATTCGTACGCATCGACGTCCGCGTCCGTGCGCAGGCGAGAGCGAAAGACGACGATGACCACGGGCGCGCTAGGAGACCTTCTCTGCGGCGACGTGCACGACCTCGCCATCAGAGAGGACGGTGCCGTCCTCGCACTGCGCTTCCACGCGGCCGCTCTGGAACTGCTGCTCGTACAGTTGCGCGTACAGGCCGCCGCGGCGCAGCAGCTGCGCGTGCGTGCCCTGCTCCACGAGCCGTCCACGATCGAGGACGAAGATGACGTCGGCGGCGAGGATGGTCGAGAGGCGGTGCGCGATGGCGATGGTGGTGCGGCCGCGCATCAACGGCTGGAGCGCCGCCTGCACGAGGCGCTCGCTGGTGGTGTCGAGCGCTGATGTTGCCTCGTCGAGGATCAGCACGCGCGGTGCCTTGAGCACGACACGAGCGATGGAGAGCCGCTGCTTCTCACCCCCCGACATGCGGTAGCCGCGCTCACCGACCATGGTGTCGTAGCCCTCATCGAGATCCATGATGCGGTCGTGGATGAACGCCGCTCGTGCCGCGGCCTCGAGCTCGGCGTCGGTGGCGTCAGGCTTCGCGTAGAGCAGGTTGCGCCGCACCGAGGCGTGGAACAGGTACGTCTCCTGCGTCACCATGCTGATCACGTCGGCCAGCGAGTCGACGCGGACATCGCGGACGTCGATGTCATCGAGCAGCACCCGGCCGCGCGTGACGTCGTACAGGCGTGGGATCAGGTACGAGATCGTCGTCTTGCCGGCGCCGCTGGGTCCCACGATTGCAGCCAGCTGTCCCGGGCGGACGTGGAAGCTGACGTCCTCCAGCGCGTAGGGCCGCGGCACCTCGTTGTCTTGAGCGCCGTCGGGCCCGGCATCGGCACCGCCGTGGTCCTCCGCGATAGGCCCGAACGCTGCGCGGTCGTAGCGGAAATAGACGTGATCGAATCGCACGTCGCCACGCACCTGGTTGGGGTCGAGCGCACGCGCGTCGGGAGGATCCACGATGTCGTGCGGCATGCGCAGGTAGTCGAAGATGCGCTCGAACAGTGCCAGTGACGCCTGGATCTCGACCGAGATCGACAGCATGCTGCCGATCGGGAAGAAGAGCCGGCTTTGCAGCGTCGTGAAGGCGACGATAGTGCCCGGGGTGATGCTGCCGAGACCGTGTCCGCCGGCGAGCACGACGCCCGCGACGAGGTACACAAGCGCGGGCGCGCTGCTGAAGAACGCACCCACGACCGCGAACAGCGTGCGACCGACCATCTCCTGGCGTATCGCGAGATCGGCGAGACGCCGATTCTCGGCGCCGAAGCGCTTGATGTCCTCGTTGCGGCGGCCGAAGACCTTGCTCAGCAGAATGCCCGAGACCGAAAGCGTCTCTTCGGTGATGGCGCTCATCTCGGCTTTGGACTCCTGCGCCTGCGCCGTGACGCGGCGACGGATGCGCCCCGCGCGGTACGTCAGCGCCAGGAACACGGGCATCATCGCGAGCGAGAGTGCGGTGAGCTGCCAGGAAAGCACGACCATCGCCACGATGGTGCTGATCAGCGTCACCACGTTGGACAGCACCGATGTGGCCGTGTCGGTGACGACGGACTGGATGCCGCCGACGTCGTTGGTGAGCCGCGATTGGATCTCCCCGGTTCGCGTACCGGTGAAGAAGCGCAGCGACATGCCCTGCAGGTGCGCGTAGAGGCGGTTGCGAAGATCCTCCATCACGCGCTGACCGACGCGGTTGGTGACGTATGTCTGCGCGATCCCGATCGCCCCGGTGATGATCGGGATCGCCACCATGATCCCGACCAGCACGTACAGCCGGTTGAGATCGGGACCGGCGTGTCTCGCAGGGAACAGGGCGGTGTCGAAGACGACCTTGATCAGCAGCGGGTTGGCGACGCCCAGTCCGGCGGTGATCACCACGAGCGCGGCAACCGCCACGACATCGAGTTTGTAGGGCCTGAACAGCCGAGCGACGTCGCGGACGAGGCGCCGGCGCGGCACGCGTCCGCTGGGGCGTTCGTCGCTGGCCGGCGTCATCCGGTGGGCCCAGTGGCCACCGCCACGCATCACGGGCGGTCACCCACGGCAGCAGCAAGCATCCAAATCACTCTACCCCGGTTGAGGGCGCCCGAACCCAGGGGATCCCCGTAGAGGCGGCTAGCGAAGGTGCCGCTGCCTGCCTCGTGGTCGGAATGCGAGGCCGACGAGCGAGAGCGCCACGGCGGCGAGGGCGATCCACCAGAGCGCGTGCAGCGCGAAACCGAATCCGAAGAGGATCGCGGTGAGGATCAGGAACGCAGTGACGATGCACATTTCATACAGCCCTGTCAGGTTGTTTCGTACCCAGCCAGCCTGAGGCCTCAAACCTCTCGCGAATGGCGCTACCACCGTAACCCTGGTCGGTAACACTCCCGGGAGTAGTGGTGGGCTCTCCGCGTACGGGTCCGGGCACATCGAACGCTCCAAGCAGTTGGCGGAAACGCGAGTAGGAGGGTGGCCATGCGGGCTGTGACACGGCGTTGGAAGGTCTATGCGATTGCCGGCGTGGGCGCGGTAGCGCTGACCCAGCTCCTCGCGGGCGGCAGGACGACCGCGCTGGGGGATGCGGAGCGCTCCTACCGGCAGGTCAACCTGGTCTCGGACATTTCAGGAGTCGCTCCTGTGCCGGACGCGAACCTGGTGAACCCCTGGGGCATCGTGCACGGGCCCAAGACGCCGTTCTGGATCTCGGACAACAACGCGGGCGTCTCGACGCTGTACGACGGCACCGGGCAACCCTTCCCGGCCGGTTCCCCTCTGGTGGTCAACATCCCTCCGCCGGCGGGAGGCACATCGGCTACGCCGACCGGCGTCGTCTACAACGGAACCAATGATTTTGTGGTGAGCAAGGGCGGCGCCTCGGCGCCCGCACTCTTCATCTTCGCCACCGAGGACGGCACCATCTCGGGATGGGCGCAACCGGTTGACGTGCACAACGCCATCCTGGAAGCCGACAACTCGACGAAGCCGAATGCGCAGAACGGCGCGGTGTACAAGGGACTCGCGCTGGGCAGCGCGGACGGATCCAACTTCCTCTACGCGACCAACTTCCGGTCAGGTCACGTCGACGTGTTCGACAGCACGTTTCATCAAGTGAGCTCCTTCAGCTTCACTGACCCGAACATTCCCGCGGGATTCGCACCCTTCGGCATCCGCAACATCGACGATCATCTTTACGTGACGTATGCGAAGCAGAACGCGATGAAGCACGATGACGTCGCCGGTCCGGGCAATGGGTATGTCGACGTGTACAGCACCGAAGGTGTGCTCAAGAAGCGCCTCATCTCCCAAGGGCCACTGAATTCCCCATGGGGGCTCGAGCTGGCTCCGGACGGGTTCGGACACTTCAGCGACCATCTCCTGGTGGGCAACTTCGGGGACGGCCACATCAACGCCTTCGACCTGCATTCGGGAGACTCGGATGGCGCGCTGGCCGACGAGGACGGCAATCCCATCTTCATCGGCGGCCTCTGGGGTCTCGACTTCGGCAACGGCGGCGCCGCCGGGCCGACCAACACGCTCTTCTTCACTGCGGGAATCGGCGATGAAGGTCACGGTCTCTTCGGGGCGCTGAAGCTCGACACCGACTAGCGCAGCGTCTATCACACTCCCCCCAAGCGGGCCGGGTGCTATCACCCGGCCCGCTTTTGAGTCAGGGTCAGGAGACGATCACCACCTTGCTGGTGGACGCGGTGTTGAGGGCACTGTCGGTGACCGTGAGGGTCACGGTGTAGTGGCCCGCCGCTGCATACGTGTGCATCGGCGCGGATCCCGTCCCGCTGGTGTGGTCGCCGAACGCCCAGCT
>Ga0307471_100000541_pt1 | contig 19467 bp, 21 predicted proteins | sample atmos_gasesAM3C__2_FD_204566 | JGI IMG/M metagenome (GOLD analysis project Ga0307471, IMG submission 204566) | Hardwood forest soil microbial communities from Morgan-Monroe State Forest, Indiana, United States - atmos_gasesAM3C_515 | ecosystem: Environmental > Terrestrial > Soil > Temperate...
GGCGGTAGCGGTTCTCCAGGTCGAGCGTCGCCACGTCGCCCCTCGTCAACGTGGTGAAGCGCTCGAGCGTGTTCCTGTAGTCGTCGGGGTGAACGAAGCCGATGTACGGCTTCGAAACAAGCTCATCGGTCGTGTGGCCGAGCTGCCGGTGCCAGGAGGCGCTGAACTGCTGGAGCACGCCGTCGAAACCGATGACGCACGCGAGGTCAGTGGACGACTCCATGATCCTCCGCGTCGAGCGATCGGAGAGCACGGTGGTAGGTCGTTCAGTCCCCCGCCGACTACTCATGCACGGTGCCCGCCATTCGCCGTCAGCGCGCGAACCTGAGCCGTCCGGCGCGGAGGCGACCCAGTACCGTTCGATACTGCGCGCACCTTGGAAATCTGTGTGTACGCTGCCGTACAGTGTCGCCGAGGCGCTCAGCGGACTGTGTACCGTCAATCGACGGTGCACTCACCGGCGTGGTGGGTGGATCAGACCGCGTGGGGAGCTGGGGGAGGGCGCGCCGCCGGCACCAGGCCGCGGCTGCCCGCTAAGCCGAACTCAGCGCACAGTCACCACGAACGGGTTCGGGCCGGGGTTCTGCGGCGTCAGCGTCGGCGATGGGCAGGGGTGGTTGCCGTTGTCGAAGGTGGCCGCCCAGCCGATCGTGTAGCTCTTTCCAGTCCCTGATCCGATCAGCGGGAGTGAGAGGAATACGCGGCCGGTCGCCGCGCCGGAAACCGTCTGCACGGGGCGGTGAGGTGTACTGATCGTGGCCGTGAGGGTCACGTGGCCAGCGCTGTCGCCAGGGTCGGACGACTCAGAGGCCTCGATTTGGGCGTGGTTCTGGGAGGGTCGCACTGCGAGGGTGTTCTGTGGGGTGACGGTCACGCCGGAGAGTTGCACGAAGTCGGGGTCGAGGCCTCCGACCAGCGAGCAGTCGCGAAAGGTCGGGCTGTTCGCAGCATTCGCGACGGATATTCGAACGCCGACGGCGCACAACGCCAGTGCTCCGGCGAACGCGAGCAGCTTCATTCTCGACATCGGACCCTCCTGTTAGCGGTCGAGAATGGTAGCGCTTCCGACCGAAGCGCTACGGCGCGTACAGATCTGGGAGGCGACGCCGCCGTCTGACCCATGCGCCGACAAGCCCGGCGACGACGACGGCCCCGGCGACCCCCGCCGGAAACTCGGGAATGCTCGCGTTGGGTCCGTTGAAGTCGTAGCGATAGACGCCCCGCCCGAACGTGGCCGCGTACAGCACGTCCGGACTTCCCGGCTGGAGCTCCATCTGGAACACGGGAACGACGGGCAGATTGGCGCCGAGCAGTGTGTAGGTGCCGCCGTTGCTGTCGCTGGAGACGAACACACCGACGTTGGTGGCGACGATGAGCTGGCCGTTGTGGATCACACTCCAGTTGGCGGGGGCATTGGGCAGGTTGCCCGTGATGTCAGTGAAGCTCTCGCCATGATCGGTCGACTTGAAGACGTGGCCGGTGCCGGCATTGGGATGCGGTCCCTGCGCATCGGCTGGGATCCACCGTGGCAGGTAGGTCCCCAGGGTCACGTACACGGTGTTCACGTTGCCGGGATCCATGCGGATCGACGTGATGACGCGGTGCGGAAGGCCGGCCGCTGTGGCTTGGTGCCAACCCGAGTTGCTGCCTACCGTCGGGGCGCCAGATCCACCGACGTTGGTGGCAACGCCACTGTTGAACGGAGCGCCCGCGTTGGTGTAGCAGTTGCTGCACCAGCCCGCGTAGGCGTTGGCCCCGCTGAGGTCGATGGCGGTTGTCGACCGGAACGCACCGCTGTCCTTGCCGAGATCGTAAACCTCTGTCCATTCCAGGCTTGTGGTGATCAGCGAGCAGCTCGGGTCGCTCTGGTTGAAACAGTAGTTCGTGTACGCACTCGTGGTGTCCATGATGAATTCCGAGCCGATGATGGCGTGCGCATTCATGTTGATCGCGCCGGTCGGGTTCGGGTCACGCTGCAGCGGCGTCGAGAACTGCGCGGTGGCGCCGAAATTCGTGTCGGTCTGCGACGGATCCTTGCCCTTGTACGTGTGGCCCCCGTCTGCGCTCACGCTCACGCGCCCGCCTACGTACTCCTCGAGCTGGTTGTTCGGATTGTTGGGATCGATAGCGGTGAAGAATCCGTCGCCACCGTAGACCATCTGCTCCGAGCCGTCCGGCCTGATCATCATGGCGCCGTTGTCCTGCAGCCCGGTGAGGACGGTTCCGTCCTTGCTGACATCGACGGCGTATGGCAACAGGGTATGCGCACCGATGTTGTCACCGCTGACACCGGTGGGCGCGCTGGGGCTGATGTTGATGCCGTTGCCCCAATGAAGGTTGTCGAAGTCGGTCACGTTGTCGGTGTGCTGCAGGAAGGCGCCACCGTCGTTACCAACCACGAGCGTGACGCCGCCACCCTGCGCGTCTGGAACGAGCATGTCGGCGTGCTGGTCGGGATGCGTCGTGCTGCCCGTGGGTGGAACCCCCGAGCAGGGTTGGGCGAGCGGGTCGGCCGTGAGCCCCGTGCAGCTGTTCCAGTAACGCCCGATGACGTGGAACTGCTCGGGCGCAACCGAGCCGTCCTGCGGGACCGGAGCACCACCTGTGCCCGGATTGTTCTCCCAGACCTCCTCGAGGCCGAACAGCAGGCGTGTCGGCGCTTTCGTCACCAGATCGGTGCGTGTCGGGTCGGGATCGATCCACTCGTTGTACCACGCCTGGTACCCGGGTCCCACACCGTCGTTGCCCAGAATCGTGCCCTTGGTGAGGGCGCTGCCGTCGCCCGGTTGCTGCAGCGCCAGCGAGTCGGCGAGCCGAATCCATGTGGTGCCGAAGTTGCTCGAGACGTAGAGGCCATCGAGGAACGTGTTGTTGGCACAGCCGATCGATCCGACGGGGCATGGCGTGCTGCAGGTGAGCTGCATGTCCAGGAAGTCGAAGCAGCCGTTCGCGTACTTGTTTGCGTCCTGCACGAGCGCGTAAACGATGTCGTGGTTCTGTCCCGCACCGTGGGCGATGCCCAGCGCGACTCGGCCGACGAACGCCGTGGGCGTGAAGCTGCTGGTGGTCGGATCGATGAAGCTGAAGGTGCCGGCGGCTCCTGTCGTCGACACGTAGATGCCGTTGCGCGGCGACTGCGGAATCGTGGCGTCGATGGCGTTGGTGTTCTCGTTCCGGTAGCCTTTGGGGCCGTACTTCCAGCCGATCACCGCGAGCACCTTGCCTGCCCCCGCACCCCCGGTGTCCGGCGTGCGCACAACGACGTCGGTGACCACGTTGGCGAACTCGCAGCGGTAGTCTGCGCCTGTGTCGCCCGTGCAGTTGTAGGTTCCCGTGTCGCTGGCGACCGAGGGTAGCGGCAGGTTGACGTCGGTGAAGGTGGCGCCGCGGTCCGTCGATCGGAACAGCCCCTTGCTCGTCGCTGCGTACACAGTGCTCGGGTTCGACGGATCGACGGCGATGCGGAACGTCAGGAGCCCGACCGGCAGCCCGCTCGATGCATTCCACGTCGCGCCGTCATTGCTCGTGTAGTAGATCCCGACGCCCTCGGTGGAGTAGCGCCCAGTGGCGTTGTCACCGCTGCCGGCGAACAGGGTGCCGTGATCGGACGAGTTCGCTGGATGGCCGGGTGACCATGCGATGGCACCGATCACCTGCGTTGGCAGCCCGTCACCGACGGACGACCAGTGCGACCCACCGTCGGCGCTCTCCCAGACGCCGCCGTTGTTGAAGGATTCGAAGAACCTGCCGGCGGTAGCGGGGTCATACGCGAAGCCGGTCGTGCGTCCCGCGAGGTTGCCCCAGCCGTCGACGTTGGGCCCATAGGTCGAATCGCTGGCCATGAGCGCGTTGCCGCCCACCGGTTGCCAGGCGGCGTGCTGGTTGTTCCCAGCCATGGTCGCGATCAGGGCTCGCTGCTGGAGGGCGGTGGTGTACCCGCCGGCGTCGATGCGCCCGAACGGCGCGGTCTCCCGGCTCTGCATCCACTGGTCGTAGCGCTGGACGTCAGCTGGGGTCTCGGGGCCGCCGAGCCTCTCGCACTCGGGAAGCGCACCGCCGAGCGCCGGTGTGCCGCTCGTCCCCTGAGGGCAGGCTGCGGTGTTGGCGACCAAACCTTGCGCACTGCGTGCGGCTACCGGAACCGCGGCAGGGCCGCGCGTGGTGACCGCGAACGAGAGAACACCGACGAGGCCGATGCCGGCCGCCAGCGTGCGCTTACGACCGAACCCAGGACCCATTGGCTGCCCTCCCGACCAACTCCATGTACCTTCCGATCCTCGGCAAGCGTACCAGAACCAAAACGCTGCGTCATTTGACGCGTCCCGCGGCGTTGTGAGAACGGCAGTGATCCGGGGCCCGTATGCTTAATTGAGCTGTCCGGTCCCCGACGATCCAGAGGTTCGATGATGATCCGATCCCCCGTATCGCCGAGGGTCGACCGCAAAGAGCAGATCGCACGCGATCTGGAAGAGGCGCGGCGACGCACGGCGAACCTGCTCCGTCCGCTCGACGACGAGCGCCTGACCACCCAGTACGACGCGCTGATGAGTCCTCCCGTCTGGGACTACGCGCACATAGGGGTCTTCGAAGAGCTCTGGCTGGTGAGGACGCTCTCCGGAGCACCTCCCCTTGACGAGCGGCTTCTGCAGCTCTACGACCCGATCGACACGCCTCGCGTCACACGCGGCCGCGCGCCACTCCTGGGGTGCCGCGAGACGGAGTCATATCTGACTGCAGTACGGCAGCGGTCGCTCGCGCTCCTCGAAGAGGTCGACCTCGACGGCGACGATCCCCTCCTCAAGGACGGGTTTGTCTATGACCTCGTGATCCAGCACGAGCACCAGCACGATGAAACGATCCTGCAGACGGTGCAGCTCACCCCGGGCCGGTATCTCAGCGAGCTTCCGGCCCTGCCGGCCTGCCGCGACGTCGCGCATGACATGGTGTCGGTCCCAGGTGGTCAGTATCCGATCGGATCCGGATCGGACGAGCCGTACGACAACGAACGCGCGCGGCACCAGGTCGACCTGCGCCCGTTCCGCATCGACCGCTTCCCCGTCACCAATGGCAAATACCTCCTCTTCATGGAGGACGGCGGCTACGCACGTCGCGATCTCTGGAGCGCCGACGGCTGGGAGTGGCGTTCCACATTTGCGATCGAGGCGCCCGAGTACTGGGTCGCATGGAGCGATGGCTGGCGGACGGCGCGCGCCGGTGTCGAGGTGCCTGTCGACCCGCGCCTGCCCGTCTGCCACGTGAGCTGGTTCGAGGCCGATGCATACGCCCGCTGGGCGGGGAAGCGGCTGCCGACCGAGTTCGAGTGGGAGATTGCCGCCGCCTGGGATCCTGCCACGAGGCGTGCACGGCGCTATCCGTGGGGCGACGAACCGCCCACCACCGCGATCGCCAACCTCGACCAGCAGCTCTTCACCGCGGCGCCGGTGGGCGCGTACCCGGCCGGGGCCAGTGCTCTCGGGTGCGAGCAGATGCTCGGCGACGTCTGGGAATGGACCAGCAGCGACTTCCAGCCGTATCCAGGTTTCCGCGCATATCCCTATCCGGAATACTCGGTGCCGTTCTTCGGGACAGGCTTCAAGGTGCTCCGCGGTGCGTCGTGGGCGACGCGGCCGCGGGTGGCACGCAACACGTTTCGAAATTGGGACTCGCGCCTGAAGCGTCAGATCTTCGCCGGCTTTCGATGCGTGCAGGAGGTGATGTGATGACCCCTGACCGAGTGGTCACGGAGCTGGCGTTCGCCAGCGACGCGGACGCGACCAGACGCGCGATGGCCGAGGAGGTCCGCACCGGCTTGCTCCGCAGTCCGAGAGAGCTGCCCTGCAAGTACTTCTACGACAAGCGGGGCTCCGAGCTCTTCGATCGGATCACACAACTGCCCGAGTACTACCTGACGAGAATGGAGGCCGAGCTGCTGCGTGGCGCCTCGGCCGAGATCGCCTCGCTCGTGAGGCCCGAGGCGATCGTCGAGCTCGGCGCCGGGTACTGTACGAAGTCAAGGCTGCTGATCTCGGCAGCGCGACGCGTGGGCTCGCTCGGGCACTTCGTTCCTGTCGACGTCAGCCCCGACGCCCTCGAGGAGGCGTCGCGGTTCCTGCGCAGCGAGTATCCCGGGCTGCAGGTCCACGGCCTGGTCGCCGAGTTTGAAGGCGGTGTCGACGTGCCCCGGTACGGACGCCGGCTTGTGGTATTTCTCGGCAGCACGATCGGCAACCTCGACGACGGCGAGCGCGCCGCGTTTCTCGCCGGCATCCGCGGCATGCTCGAGCAGGGGGATGCGTTCCTGCTCGGCGTGGACCTCGTCAAGGACGTGGACGAGCTCAACGCCGCCTACAACGACTCGGCGGGTGTCAGCGCCGAGTTCAACCGCAACCTTCTGCGGGTCCTCAACCGCGAGCTCGGTGCGAACTTCGACATCGACGGCTTCGAGCACGTGTCGGCCTACAGCGAGGAGCGCAAGCGCATCGAGACGCATCTGCGCTCGCTCCGCCGGCAGGTCGTGCGTATCCCCGCTTGCGCGCTGGCCGTCGATTTCGAGGACGGCGAGTTGGTCCACACAGAGATCAGCGTCAAGTTCGAGCGAGCCTCGCTCGCCGAGGAACTGCGCGCCGCAGGGCTGCAGCTGCGTCAGTGGTTCACCGACCCGGCGCAACGTTTCGCGCTGGCCCTCGCGTCGCCGTAAACGCCTCGAGCCCGCACCCGCGAAAGACACATTGATCGACGGGGCAGTGAGCGTCGCCTACGAGCGTGTGTCGCCGCGTTTCTGGATCGCGCGCCAGACGGTGCTCGCGGCATTGGGGCTACCGCTGACGGCGGCGGCGGCAATCACCGCGGCCGTCCTGGGTGGCGGCGGCTGGGTGGCCCTGCCCACCGGCTGTGCCGTGTTCTTTGTGTGGATGTGGCTCGTGGAGCGCGGACGGTACCGGGCATGGGGATACGCCGAGCGTGACGCCGACCTGATCGTGCGCCGAGGACTGTTGTTCCGTCGGATCTCGGTCGTGCCGTACGGACGCATGCAGTTCATCGATGTCAGCGCCGGACCCGTCGACCGCCTTTTCGACCTCGCAGCGGTCCAGCTGCACACCGCCGCGGCGGCGAGTGACGCACGCATCCCCGGATTGCGACGGACCGATGCCGAGCAGCTGCGCGACCGTCTGACCGGGCTCGGTGAGGCACGGGCGACCGGGCTGTGACCTCCCCGGCACCACCGCCGCTGCTCGCCGATCACTGGCAGCGGCTGCACCCGTTGTCGCCGCTGGTGCGGTTCGGGCGTCTCTTTGTCGCGGTGGTCGTGATCGCGGTGCCGTCGCTCGGCACCGTGCAGCGAGGACATCGCGAGCAGCTGTTCACGCTCCTGCTGTGGGCTGCGCTCTTGATTTTGGGCGCCGCAGCCGGCGTGATTGCCTGGCTGGTCACACGATGGCGCATCGACGGCGCCGACCTGCAGATCGAGACCGGCCTGATCCGGCGTCAGTCGATTCGGATTCCGCTGGCGAGGGTGCAGGCGGTCGATGTCGTCGCTCCGCTGCTCGCGCGCTTACTCGGTCTTGCCGAAGTGCGCGTCGTCTCCGCCGGCCGCGGCTCGGAACACGGGCGCCTCGCATACGTCACCGCAGCGGAAGCACCGGTGCTGCGCGCGCAGCTCCTCGCGCTGGCGCACGGCCTGTCCCGCGAGACGCCGCAGCCGCCTGGTATCGCGCTCTTTCACCTGGACAATGCGCAGCTTGCCTATGGACTCCTGTTGCGCGCACCCACTCTCGCGCCGCTGTCGCTTGCAATTCTTGCGGTCGTGCTCACCGTGATCGTTCCACCCGCCGGCATCACGCTGGCGAGCACCACCTTCACCATCGTCGCGGCCGGAGTGATCAGTTCAGCGCGCGCGTACAACGACGACTTCGACCTGCTGGTGAGCGAGGCCGGCGACGGGCTGCGTCTCGACCGCGGCCTCCTGCAACGCCGGCACGAGACGATTCCGTATGGAAGGATCCAGGCACTGCGACTCGTCGAGCCGCTCCTGTGGCGTCCGTTCGGATGGGCACGGCTCGAGGTGGACATCGCGCGACAGGGGGAGCCTCGCCGCGAAGGGCGCGAGTCGCAACAGATCGCGCGCACGCTGGTGCCGGTCGCGCCGCGCGTGGTGGTCGTCGGGCTCTTGCAGCGCGTGATGCCGGATGCCGTCGTCACCCCACCGCGCGGGTCTCGCCCGCCACGACGCGCCGTCACGCGGGCGCCGTTCGCGTATCACCTGCTTGCGGCCTGGCACGATCAGCGCTACATCTGCGCCAGGTCCGGCCGCGTGCGGGCCGAGACGGTGATCGTGCCGCTCGACAAGATGCAGAGCATCCGGCTGGCCACCGGGCCGCTGCTGCGAGCGCTGCGATTGGCATCCGTACACGTCGATACCGCCGGTCATCGCTGGCAGGCATCGGCACTCTGCCGTGACGCCGGCGAGGCGGATCGGTTGGTGTGGAGCCTTGCGGGACTGGCGGGCCATGCGCGGCGGCGCCGATCGCAGCTCAGCCCGCTGCCCATCGCGTAGCATCGACCGCCGTGGCGGTCCTCGATCCCTGTGAGAACTGCGGGCGGATGACGCCGGTGTTCCGGCTCTCCAGCGTCATCCTCGACGGCCGCATAGCGCGCCTCTGCCCGAGCTGCCTGGCGACGGAGAAGGACCGCATCGAGCTGCCCTACGCTCCGCGGCCCGACCAGGGCGCGATCCAGCCGAGCACCACGCGAGACATCTGGTAGGGATGACCTTCGTCGAGCGTCTCGACGGGTTCGTAGAGGGTTCCGGGTCACTCCTGTGTGTGGGGCTCGACCCGCAGGACGCCGCCGACGCGGCGGCGGCGGAGCGTGTGTGCGCCGAGATCGTGGACGCCACCCTCGCGAGCGCATGCGCGTACAAGGCCAACATCGCGTTCTTCGAGCAGTTCGGGTCGCGCGGCTATGCGGCGCTCGAGCGGCTGCGCAACCGCATCCCGGCCGAACGCGTTTACATCGTCGATGCGAAACGCGGGGACATCCCCAACACGTCGCGCGCGTATGCGCGTGCGCTGTTCGACGTGCTCGGCGCCGACGCGGTGACCGTCAACCCGCTGCTCGGTCAGGACGCGGTGGCTCCCTTCCTCGACCGAGAGGATTGCGGCATCTTCATACTCGCGCGGACCAGCAACCAGGGCGCCGCCGATCTCCTGGACGAGCTGCTCGCCAGCGGGCTTCGTCTTCACGAGCGGATCGTCGAGCTCGGCGGGCGTTGGGATCCCGGTGGGCGGATAGGCTTCGTGGTCGGCGCCACCGATCCTGAGTCGGTCGCCGCGACGCGGCGCGCGGCGCCGAGCGCTCCGCTCCTGCTCCCCGGCGTCGGCGCCCAGGGCGCTGACCTCGAGGAGGCGGTACGAGCCGGCCTCGACGAGCGAGGGCGGGGGCTGCTGGTGAACGTGAGCCGGGCCGTCGCCACCGCGCCCGAGGGTCCCGCCCGCGCGGCCGCGGAGCTGCGAACGCGCATCGACGCCGCCCGTGAGGCCGTCGCCCGTCCATGACTCAACCGCTCGCGCTGGTCCACGACGAGGACGCCCAGTGGGCGCACTCCGCGCCCGGGCACCCGGAGCGTCCCGAACGGGTCGCCGCGATCCTCGCCAAGGTTCGCGGTGACCCTGACCTCGAGCGGGTACCCGTGCTCGACTGGCAGGAGGTCGACCCGTCGGGTGCCTTGCTCGTCCACAGCGAGGCACACGTCGCTCGCGTCGAGGCCGTTGCGCGCGATGGGGGAGGGTGGCTCGACACCGACACGTACTGCACGCCCGGCTCGTTCCATGTCGCGCTGGCCTCGGTGTCGTGCGCGATCCGGGCGGTGGATGCCGTACTCGGTGCTGAGTGCCGCTCCGTGTTCGTGGTCGCGCGTCCGCCCGGGCACCACGCCACGCGTGACCAGGCCATGGGCTTCTGCCTCTTCAACAACGTCGCGATCGCGGTGGCTCAGGCACGCCGGGCGGGTGTGTCGCGCGTGTGCGTCATCGATATCGACGTGCATCACGGCAACGGCACGCAGGACATCTTCTATGACGATCCGTCGGTGCTCTACTGCTCGCTGCATGAGTACCCGTGGTATCCGGGAACCGGGGCCGCTGCAGAGACCGGCGGGCCGGACGCGCTCGGTTGCACCGTGAATGTGCCGGTCACGGCCGGCACATCCGGCGACGAGTGGCTGGCGCTGTTCGACGAGCGGGTGGCGCCGGCGGTCGAGGCCTTCGCCCCGGAGCTGCTCCTCGTGAGCGCCGGGTTCGATGCCCACGCGGCGGATCCGCTCGCCGAGCTGAATCTCACCGAGAGGACGTATGCGGCGGTGACGGATCGCGTTCGCGACTTGAGTGAGCGGCACGCTGGCGGGAGAAGTGTCTGGCTGCTCGAAGGTGGGTACGACCTCGACGCGCTCGCCGGCTCGGCGGCCGCGTGCATGCGCGGCCTGGCCGCGTAGGTGCACGTGATGTTCGGGCGACGCCGGCGGCTCGCATTGCTCGCGATTCCCGCGAGCGTGTGCGCGGGGTGCAGCTCTGGGTCGCACGCCACCACGCCACCTCCCTCCACGTCGAACCACACACCCGGTGCGAGCCCGACGGCGCAGGTCATCGGCACCACGCGCACCGTGCTCGCCACCCTCGGTCTGAACATTCACTCCGACACGTCGACGACCGCGGCGGTCGTCGGTGTCGCGGCACAGGGCACGCAGCTGAGCGTGCTCGACTACAAGTCGAGCAACGGCGGCTGGTACAAGGTGCAGGGGCAGAGCGTCACCGGCTGGATCGTCGCCAATCCGGCGCTCACGGCCCAGGGTCAGTTCACCTCGTATCAATCCGATGCGCGCGGCTTCGCCGTGCTGTACCCGGCCAACTGGACGTTCGCCGAAGAGACTACCGACGTGCTGTTCCGTCCGCAACAGGGCACGTCGAGCATCGTCGTACGCACGTCCGCGAACACCGCTGCGTTCGGGCAGTCGGGCCTCCCGGGATACGCGTCGGTGTACGAGAACGACTCACTGGTGGTGTGCGGCTACACGGGCACGCTGTCGGAGTACGCGCGCACCTCGGGGTCGGCCGGCGCAACTCCGACACCGGGCGGATCGTCCGCGATGCCGCTCGGACTGTACGCGCAGATCCGGCTGCGCTTCGACTCATCGCACGCGATGGAGATCGCCTACAACTACCAGTCGCAGGGTGACCTCGACATCTACACCGACTTCTACAACTCGATCACGTTCCCGTATCCGCTGTGCGAGGCGCCGGCCAGCCCCGCGCCATCCCCGACCTGATCGACGATGGAGTCGGCCGAGCTCGACGTCGACACCACGGACAACCAGGTGATCGACATCACCGATGCGGTCGAGGACTTCGTGGCCGGTCGCGGCGACGGATTCCTCAACGTCTTCGCGCCCCACGCGACGGCGGGCGTCGCGCTCATGGAGACGGGCAGCGGGAGCGAGTCAGACCTGGCCCAGTTGCTGACGTCAATCCTGCCCCGAGACGATCGCTACCGGCACCGCCACGGATCGCGCGGTCACGGCGCGGATCACCTCCTGCCGGTGCTCGTCTCGCCGTCGCTGGTTCTGCCAGTGCGCTCCGGCCGGGTTGCGCTCGGCACGTGGCAGCGTGTGGTGCTCGTCGATCTCAACCGCGACAATCCGCGCCGCACCATCCGTCTCAGCCTGCTCGAGGGCTAAGCGGACCCGCTCTGCGTGACCTGCTGCACGGGTCCGTGGTTGACCGCTTCGCTGTGGGTGACCGACAACCCGGCAAGGCACACCGTGAGCATGGTCAACCAGGCGAGGCCGATCCACAGCCGAGTCGTCGTTGGTACCGGTGCGGGCTCGAGACCGCGGCGCGCGTTGCGAAAACGCTGCACCGTAGTGATGACGCCGAGGATGAGGATGATGAATGCGAAGGGGTTGGAGAACAGCACCGCGACCACGGCCATGATCGCGATACCGAGAATGTTCATCCAGCGCGAGATCGCGTTCGCCACCCGTCCGCCGTCGAGCGGGCTCATGGGGATCAGGTTGAAGAGGTTGATGAAGAAGCCGATCTCCGCGAGAGCGAGCAGGAAGAAGTGAAACTGCTGGGTGCTCGGCACGGTGAGCGCCCACAGGAACACCAGAAACGCCGCGGCGGTTCCGAAGACCGGTCCGCCGATCGCGATGATCGCCTCCTGCTTCGCGTCGCGCGGGGGACGCTTCATGTTGGTGACGGCGCCGAACGGGCCGAGGAAGACAGGGAGTGACATCGGCAGACCCTGCGCCTTGGACACGATGACGTGTCCGGTCTCGTGGACGAGGATGAGCAGCACGAGGCCGACGGCGAATGCCGGGCCGAAGAACAGCGTGTAGAAGAAGACCGCGACGACCATCGAGATCAGCGTCGGTCCCAGCTTCGCTGCCTTGAGCAGCACCAGCCCGTATTTGAGGAACGCCGCGACCGCGGCGGCGAGACCACCGAAGAGTCCACCCTGGCGCCGCTGCGGCACCTGGGCCGGAGGCGGTGGCGGCGGATACGGGGACGGCGAGGGCTGCCACTGATACACCGCGGGCGGGCGCCACGCGTCGCTTGCCGGGTCGTTGCTGGAAAGTCGGTCGTCGAGCGACATCGGTCTCCTCATCATTCCACCGCGTACCTGACCGAAACGTGAACGGTCAGCGAACCGCGACGAGCACGCGGTCGGACAGCCGCTGCCAGAGCGTTCCCACCTCGGAGAAGCCGGCGGCGAACAGCGAAGCGCGATGGAAGTCGTAGCTGTGGGACTCGTTGTCGTGGGGATGATCGATGCCGCGTTTGCGCCGCTCCGCAGCTTCGGCGGCGAGGCCGGGCTCGGCGGTGACCGCCGCCCACCATTCATTCCAATCCTCGCCCGTTTTGAGCCTCTCTTCGAGCTGGGAGCGCATCGATCGCGCCGTTTCCGCGATGACCGCCTGATCATGGTCGAACTCGAGCACGTCACCGTTCAGGAGGACGCCGCCGCTTCTCAACATCGCGGCGACTGACCGGTACAGCTGGACGAGCTGTGGAAGACCGAGCCAGTGGAGGGCTGTTGTTGAAATCGCGGCGTCAAAGGGGGAGGGGAGGGGCAGCGCGCCGGACCAGTCGCCGCGCAGGTCCGCGTCGACGAAATGAATGCGGCGCTCGTGCGCGAGCGCGCCGCGACCGATGGCGAGGAGCACCGGGTCGCTGTCGATCGCGACGATCTCGGCGCCAGACAGGCGGCGCAGGACGCGGGCGCTGAGCGATCCCGGTCCGCAGCCAAGGTCGAGGACTCGCGGGTTCGGACCGCAGAACGCCGACACCGCGCCGATGATGGCGTCAAATCGTTCCTCACGGTCGGGCAGAAGGAAGTTCTGTTGGGCTTCCCAACGAGCCAGCCACGTGGCCCAGTCGACGCTCGGTTCGGCGGATGGAGCGGCCATGACACCAGGGTATGCTCCGCGCCATGGCGGAGCGCTTCCAGGCGATGTATCTCGAGCACACCGCTCCGTGGGACATCGGGCGCGCCCAGGCCGAATTCGTTCGGCTCTCCGACACGGGCTGGATCGGCGGCGTTGTGATCGATGTCGGTTGCGGCACCGGTGAGAACGCGTTGTACTTCGCGCACGCGGGGCACGAAGTGGTCGGCGTCGATTTCGCGCCCGAAGCGATCGACCGGGCGCGGCGCAAGGCCGCCGACCGCAAGATCGCCGCGCAGTTCGAGATCGCCGACGCTCTCGACCTGAGCGCGTACGCGAACAGCTTCGACACCGCCACGGACTGCGGTGTGTTTCATGTGTTCGACGACCATGACCGCGCGGCATACGTGCGCAGCGTGCGCGGTGTGCTGCGCCCCGGAGGGCACATGTTCGTCATGTGCTTCAGCGAGCGCGTCCCCGGCGATTGGGGACCTCGCCGCGTCACGCAGCGGGAGCTGCGCGACGCCTTCAGCGACGGCTGGCGCGTCGATGACATCAGCGAGGCGCGGTTCGATGTTGCGTCGGACGATGTCACTACAGTCGACGCCTGGTTGACGTCGGTGACCAGGCCGTGAGCGCGGCCCCGCTTCACGGCGCCCGTGTCGGCGTCGTGGGCTCCGGCGTGATGGCGGAGGCGATGCTCGCCGGGCTGCTGGATCAGCGGCTCATCGACGCAGCGCACGTGGTCTGCAGTCACCCTCGCGCCGAACGCCGCCAGGTACTCGAGGAGCGCTACGGCGTGCGTACCACTCCGCGGAACGCCGATGCCGTGCGCGACGCCGACGTCGTTCTGCTCGCGGTCAAGCCGCAGATGCTGACAGGCGTCATGAACGAGCTCCGGAGCGTGATGCAGCCGGACCAGCTGGTGATCAGCATCATCGCCGGAGCCAGCACGCGCGCCCTGGGCGACGGCCTGGCGCATCCCGCGCTCGTGCGATCGATGCCGAACACACCAGCTCAGATCGGGCAGGGCGTCACCGTCTGGTTCGCGACCGACAGCGTGGATGAGCAGGGCAAGTCCCGCACGCGCGCGATGCTCTCGGCGCTGGGACGCGAGTTCGAGGTGCACGACGAGCGGCAGGTGGCCATGGCGACTGCCGTGAGCGGCACCGGCCCGACGTACATCTTCCTGTTCATCGAGGCGCTCACCGACGCTGCGGTGCATCTGGGCTTTCCCCGCCACGTCGCCCGCGAGCTCGTGCTCGACACCATGCAGGGATCGGCGGCGTTCGCGCTCGCGTCGGGGAAGCACGTCGCGGAATTGCGCGACATGGTGACGTCGCCCGGCGGCACGTCGGCCGAGGCGCTGTACCAGCTGGAGCGCGGCAGGCTGCGAACCGTGGTCAGCGATGCCGTGTGGGCCGCCTTCGAGCGCACGCTGGGGATCGAGGCGACACTTGAGAACCGTCCCGACGGCGGGGGAGGCGGTCAGCGGCGTGGCGAGCGGCGTTGACCCGCGACATCATGGTGACCGAGCAGCGGCGCGAACGCGATCGCACATGGTTCCAGGTGCGCGTCGATGAGCAGCGGTTCGACGTCAGCGTTTCCGCCCGCGACGCATCGGCTCTGGCGCCCACTGTCGCGGGCGTGGACCTGATACGCGAGTCGTTCCGCTTCCTCTTGGAGCGCGAGCCGGTCGGGTCGATCCTGCAGAGTTTCGATCTCAGCGTCATCCAGCGCTACTTTCCGGAGTATCGAGACGAGATCCGGCGGCGTACGTCGCGGTAGGGGAGTGGCGCTACTTGCTGAAGGCGTAGAGCTTGCCGTTGCCGCTGCCGGCGTAGATGACGCCGTTCGCCACGGCGGGGCGAAGTCGAACCGGTTGCTGCCGGCATATTCCACAGCGGGGCGCACACCTTTCGGGGCGTCGGAGCGGCCGGTGGTGCCGGCGGTGCCGAATGCATAGAAGTGCTAGTCCCACGAGCCGATGTAGACCACGCCGTTGGCCACCGCAGGCCCCGTGTAGCCGGCGTAGTCATTGGTCCGTCCACAATGGCGTGCAGGTCTTGGGGGTTCCGGAGCGATTGGTCGTGCCTGCGGCGCTGAACGCGTACAGGGTTTTCGCGTGTTGACAGAACCCCTCCTGGCGGCGCCACGATGAGCATGCCATGGTGGTGCTGATCATCTTCGTGACTGCGGTCACCGCCTTTGTCGGCGTTGCCTTGTGGTACGGCTCGCGCGCAGAGCTCAACACCGGCCCGGCGCTCGGCACCAACCGGCCGTACCCAGAGGGATACGGCTCAGACGAGCCGCCATACCTCCCGACGCCATTCATCAGTGAAGACGAGGAGTTCCGGCGCGATGCGCATCGGATCCTGGGGGAGGGAAGGCACGGGCCGCCACCAAGCTCCTGATAATGCATATTCTCAGGAACTAAGAACCTGTGAGAAGCGCCTCCCCTCTGCGCGCATAGTGGGCGGCGCAGTGGCTCCGAGGCAGGCGGCGGATCGCGGGTGGTACCCGGCGGTGATGCGCGCGGTCGACGGCGTGACACGCGGAGCGCGACAAACCCTCGGCGAATCGCTGACCGGCGTCTACCTGCACGGGTCGCTGGCCACCGGTGACTTCAACCCGGATCGCAGCGACATCGATATGGCTGTGGTGACGTCGGAGATGCCGACCGCGGCGCAGATCGCGGATGTGCGCGCGATGCACCAGGCACTGGCCGGCGACGATCCGAGGTGGGGCGCCGCCCTGGAGGTCGTATACGTTCCCGCCGACGAGCTGCGCCGGGCGGTGCCGTCGGAGCGGCCGTTTCCTGCGGTGCACACCGACGACGGCTTCGAGGTGAAGCCGCTCGGGCCGGACTTCGTCATCCAGCGGCACGTGCTCCGCGAGTACGGGAAGCGAATCGTCGGCCCGCCGCCGCGGACGCTGATCGATGCGGTGACTCCGCGCGCGCTGCGCGCCGCCCAGGTGGGCAACCTCCATGAGTGGTGGGAGCCGCAGCTCCGTGACGTCTCCCGGCTCCGAGACCGTGCGCAGCAGTCGCACGCCGTGCTCACCATGTGCCGAGCGCTGTACATGCTCGACTCGTCGGCCGTCGCATCAAAGCCGGCTGCAGCCCGATGGGCGCAGCAGCGTCTCGGCGATCGCTGGGCAGCGTTCATCGAACGGGCGCTTGCATGGCCCCGCGGTGCACAGGATGACGAGCTCACGGCCACGCTGGACTTCATCGGCTACACGCTCGCGCAGGCGGATGGCGGCTGAGGCTCGCGCACTCCCCTCCCCTGCCGGTGCCCGCGCCAGCTCTGACCGCTAGAGGCCGAGGCGGGTCCGCTCGAGGCGGCCGACAGCCTCCTGGGAACCATCGACGCGCACGCGCGCGCCCTCGCGACGGTTGAACCCGAACATGAAGAGCTCGCCCACGGCGCCGGTCAGCTCGAGCCCGGAGCGGCCCAGGAGCAGCTGCGCAGAACGACCGTCCGGGGTGTGCACACGGACTCCGAGCCCGCGCAGGTTGCGCACGAGGTACGGCCCGAACGTGCGCAGCCGCCACCACAACGCGGTGTCGAGCTGCCGGCTCAGCCGGCGGGCTCGGAGTCCGTTGGCGCGGCGCACGTCCTCGTGATGCACGAAGTACTCGTGAATGCTGGTGAACTCACCTCGGTCGATGAGCCCGAGCGGAAACCTCGGGGGACCGTGGCGAAGCCGGTCGATCAGCTGCGGGTACTCGATGCCGTCGACGGCGCGCTGCTCGTAGTGCGCGGTGATGGGGTGAAACGGCGGGAGAAACTCCCCCGGGAGGGCCAGCACATGCGTGTCCCGCACCACCAGGTGGGCCGCGAGGTCGCGCGTCGTCCAGCCCTCGCAGAGCGTCGGCGCATCGGGGCCAAGTCGCTCGAACAAATCACAAAGAGCGAGCCGCTCACGCCGGCCAACCCCGTCGCTGGACATGGGACGGCAAGTATGCGTTTTCGTGTCACGCGATCGAAAGCTCTTGATAATCCGGAGCAATGCCTCGTCACCAAGGACCGAAGCGTCGCCCGACCGCGCCGCGAGCGGTGCGCGTGCCCGAATGGACCGCGCGCGTGCCGGGCCCGCGCGACCCCCTCCCCGACCAGGTGGAGCAGTTCCTGGACTGGCTCCGCGTGCAGCGCAATCGCCCGGCGACCACAGCGCGCGCGTACCGGCAAGATCTCGCCAAGTTTGTCGCTTTCATGCGAACCGAGCCGCTCCGCGAACAGTTCTGCACGGGGGTCGACCGCGGTCTGCTCCGGCGTTACCAGATCGACCTCGCCGCGGTGCTGCCCAATCCGCGCAGCCGGGCGCGCGCCCTGGTGGCCCTGCGTCGGTTCCTGGCGTACGCCTACGACGAGGGCTGGATCGCGACCGAGATGAGCCGGCAGGTGAGCGTGCCCCGCTATGTCGTGGGCGACCCGCATCCCGTGCCGACCGCGGACGTGCCCCGTCTGCTCGCCGCCCTCCCCCACGAGGGCCTTCGCGACATGCGCGATCGAGCTCTCGTCCACCTGCTGATCAGCACCGGCTGCCGGATCTCGGAAGCCCTGGCGCTCGACCGCGGCGATGTGCGTCCCGATGGCTTTCGCGTTCTGGGCAAAGGTGGCAAATACCGCACGGTGTACTGCACTGCGGTGGCGACGGCGGCGGTCGGCGACTACCTCGCCGCGCGCGGGCCCGACGACAGCGATGCGCTCTTCATCAGTGTCGCGCGTGCGGACCTGCACCGCGGCCGCGCCATCGCAGGCAACCGGCTCACGGCCGACGGCGCACGCCGGGCCCTGGCTGCGCTGCGCAAGCGCCTCGGCGCCGACCCCGAGCTGTTTCCCGTCGTATCCGCGTTGCGCAGCCCGCACGCGGCGCGCCACACGACCGCGACGACGCTGCTCGAGGCCACCGACGGCGACGTCCGTCTGGTCCAGGAGGTGCTCGGACACGCCACCCTCGAGACGCTTCGCGTCTACACGGAGATCACCGATCGGCGCAAGCGTGCAGCGTACGAGCGGCTGGGAGAGTACCTGCGCGAGGTGGCGGCTGCCGACGCGGGATAGGCGCGGCTACCGGCTGCCGTCCCGCCAGACGTTGCCGAGGACGCGCACCGACCCGATGAATCCCTCATCCCAGCAGGCGACGACCGCGTCGGTGATCGGCGGGTAGAACTCGAGGCCGGTCAGCGACACGCGATCGTGCCAGCGCACGTCGCGCAGTGCGGAGTCCGAGCCGACGACACGGCTGCCGCCGGTGGCCTCGGCGACGTACACGAGGTTCACGATGTGGCGTCCGCCTGGCTCGATGGCCTCGCAGACGATGATCAGCCGCCCCACCTCGCAGTCGAACCCGGTCTCCTCGAGGAGCTCGCGCCGGGCCGCCGCCGTCAGCGTCTCGCCCGGCTCGACTCCTCCACCCGGCAGCAGCCAGTACCGGCGACCACGCTTCTCGTGCTGCACGAGGAGCATACGACCGTCGCGGCAGAGGCAGACGGCAACCCGGATCCGGATCGCGTCACGAGCAGGCACCTCCGTCGATTATCACGGTCTCCGCTCCCGGCTGATGGGCTACGAGCGGCGCCTGCGTCCCCGCCGTCGCACGGTGCCGGCGCCGAAGCCGAGGATCGCGATCGCGCCGGCCACAGGAAGCAGCGTCACCGCCGGCGACTCCGGGATCCCCGTACCTGGCACCCCGTGTGCGCAGATCGCGTAGGGGGTGAGCGTGTCGTCGGCCGCACTGCCGTTGTTCTCGTAGGACTGCCAGGTGCTGGTCGTGTCCGGGTAGGTGCTGTTGATATCGACCGTGGTCGAGGCGATGCTCGCTGAGAGGCCGCCGCCGAGCACCGAGTCCCCGGCGGGGCAGACGGCTCGCGCACCCGTCTGGCGGCCCATCGGATTGTCCGTGACCGGGCCGACCACGATCGTGTAGCCGGTGGCCACCGGCGCGTACTGGGAGCAGACCGCGTAGACCTTGAATGTGTTGGCTGTGTTGGGGTCGGCGGTGTTCACCACCGCATTCCA
>Ga0307471_100000543_pt1 | contig 19454 bp, 16 predicted proteins | sample atmos_gasesAM3C__2_FD_204566 | JGI IMG/M metagenome (GOLD analysis project Ga0307471, IMG submission 204566) | Hardwood forest soil microbial communities from Morgan-Monroe State Forest, Indiana, United States - atmos_gasesAM3C_515 | ecosystem: Environmental > Terrestrial > Soil > Temperate...
CCACGTAGCCATAGAAAGAGGAGTAGTAGGGGTACGGGGCGATGAAGTTCGAGCCCGGGACGTATGTGACTTTCTTGTCGACCTTCAGCAGACGCGTGACGACTACAGCCTCAATGTGATTGTCGCGGACCTGCCCTCGAAGGTAGTCGAGATCAAGTTTCACATCAGGATCCGGGCGCAACAGGATATGGTTCCCAGGAATCGTCTCGATGCCCGGACGCGCAATCTGGGCGGCCATTTCATCTTCGAAGTCGGCGCGCACCTCCAGGTTTTGCGCAACGCCGATGACCAGAATTTTGTGGAACGTCTGTCCTTCGTACTCTGGGTTGAACCAACTCGTGATCATCTTGACGGACTTGCCGCTAACGGCAGCGAGAACAGCCAGCAAAAGGAAGCTCAGAAACGCTGAGCGAAAGACCAGACGACGGCTGAAATCGGGAAATGTCATGAGTGACATCCTCTCTGTGTTCGCGGTATCGGCTGATTCGGCGAAAGAAATTCGAGGATTGACGATGGTGCAGTCATCCAGTCAGCGATAAAACTGTCAAAAGTGCTAGTTGGTTTGCCCTCGGTCGCATTATCAAAGAGCGCCCCTTTGGAGTAGGTTTTGATCGTTCCTGACCCCCACCAGCTACTGCTCCGATGTGACAGATGCTGTAAGTTCTGACAGGTCACAAATACGGAACTTCGCGTTTAGGCTTTCAGTTCCGGGAGGGCGTCATGTTCGCACCAACGCACCACGTCAAACCTCTTTCATGCCCGAATTGTGGAAGCACAGCAATTCAAAAATCGCATAGGCGGGGGATTTCAGAAAAGTTTCTCCATCACGTTCTGCTCGTCTCGCCGTTCCGCTGCAGAGCCTGTGATGAGCGCTTCTTTCGAAACCGGCTTTTCATTTCCCCGAGGCCATCGTTTGGCCATCCCGCTAAATAAATCGGCCAGCCCTATGGTTTCGCCTTCAGAAAGGAAGAGATCTCAGACCGACTGACCGGTGACCAGCAGGTGCCAGCCGAAACGGCGAGAGTCTCATTTGGACGCCTTGAACAGGGATCGCCGTAGCTCTCCAACAAAATAACGCGCCCTCATCAGACCTGTTGTCCATGGATCGAACAGCCCGGCAACTGGTCGCATGGGTTCTTGCGCCTGAACAAGATTTGCTCCGGCCAAAGGCACCTTCGACGCGACCATCATCGTGCGTTCACGCTTGCGCCGAATCGATTCGCGGTAAAGGACATGATTCGGCAACCGGCGAAACAAATACACGAAGGGAAACCCTGATCGGTACAGCATCTTGATCAGGCACTCTTCGGTTGGATAGAAAGCGACGAAATCCAATCCCTGGTCTTGCGACTTGCCCTCATCAAGCAGTTCCATGGTCGCCCCCGGACCAGGAGTACACATGCCCTCGACAATCAGGACCTCGCGAGTAAGGGAATGCAGGTTGCGGATCACGCGAAATGGATTTTCAAGGTGATACAAAAGCCCGGCGCACAACACCAGGTCGCGCGGCTCGACCTCATTCGTCAATTTCTCGGCATCCGCGGTCAAGAACGTAATGCCCGGATAGCGCTTCCGGGCTTCGACAACGTTGGCCTCCCTCCCGTCCATGGCCACGACCTGGAAGCCCAGGTCCTGCAGGAATTTGGAGAGGTAGCCAACGCCGCAACCGACGTCCAACGCACTCTGCAACGTGGCTTGCGTTCGAATTTCTTCCAGGAAGCTCCGAATAAGATCCTGCCTGGCGCGCGTGAGCTCTACGGCCGAAGGAGCGTCGAAGGGAAGTCCCGGTTCCACGTCTACTTTGACTCCTGAACGGAGAAGCGAGAAGGCACGTTTAAGATTCCGTTCCACTCATCACTCCGGTGTTGGTGCACCTCGGTAGCAACGATCATTTCCGGCACACCGTCCCAATAATCCACTAGAGTGCCCTCGTCATAAAGGCTGACGTGCCACGTATAAGGCCCCGGACGGAGCGGGAGCATGGGAAAGGTGTAGCACAGTTCGCGCGTACCGACAGGCAGGTCAACGTCATCGGCCGCCCAAGCCCAAATGAGTTGCTGTTCAAGGTTTCTGAGGGCGATGCCGTGGTGGGCCCGCCGAATATCCTTGCTCACCTCCACAATGAATTTGACGGTGACCGATTCCATCGTGGACAGCACATGCGGATTCTCTCCACGCGGCTCGGCGATCTCCCACCGGACGAACCGCGCTTTGCTGGTTGCCCCGCGTGCTGCCGGCCCGCCATTTCGGTCTCCGCGTGCCATTGCCAATTCGTAAGCGGACACGACTTCATGCGTTTCGCCGTCCTGACGCACGGCACCTTCATCGATCCACACCACGCGGTGGCACAAGCGGCGAATCTGATTCAGCTGGTGAGAGACGAGGACCACGGTGCGGCCGGCGCGAGCGACGTCGCCCATTTTGCCCAGGCATTTTTTCTGGAAATTGATGTCACCGACGGCCAGGACTTCGTCGACCAGAAGGATTTCCGGCTCGAGATGCGCGGCCACGGCAAAAGCTAGCCGCACGTACATGCCGGAGGAGTAGTGCTTGACGGCCGTATCAATGAATTTCTCGAGCTCCGCGAAAGCCACGATTTCATCGAACTTGCTTTCGATTTCGCGCTTGCTCATTCCCAGGATGGCGCCGGAGAGAAACGTGTTTTCGCGCCCGGTCAGCTCGGGATGGAAGCCCGTGCCGACTTCGAGGAGCGAGCCGACGCGCCCGTGGATTTCCGCCCAGCCGGTAGTCGGCCTGGTAATCCGGGAAAGGATTTTGAGGAGCGTCGTTTTGCCGGCGCCGTTGCGGCCGATCAGCCCGAGGACTTCGCCTTCCTTCACTTCCAGCGACACATCTTTCAGCGCCCAGAACATTTCGTCCTTGGGGCGGCGGAAGACGGAGAGTGGATTGCGGACCATCCTCTCCAGCGCATGGCGCAGGCCGGGATCGGCCTGCAAACCCCGGCGGTATTCCTTGCCGAGCCCTTCCCCGTGGATGACGGCGGCCGTTGAACTCATGTAGCGTTCCTAGGACTTGCCGGCGATGTCTCAATCTCGGAGTCGAGGAATTGATAACCCGTGCGATGGCCGATCTTTACTAACGGTTTTTCAAAATAGACCCAGGACAGCCTACAAAAAATGATGGTAACGACCAGGACGATGACAGAAAGCCCGACATCATGCCAGGAGTACAGCCAAGGTGTCCGCCGAAAAAACATGCCCAGGAAGAACTCGTGGAACAGGTAAGTCCCATAGGCAATGATGCCCAGCCCGCGCAGCCAGCCCCAGCGCAGGCAGATGCTGATCCAGCTGTCGCGGAAGAGCAAAGAGTAAAGCAAGAAGGCGAGATACGTCAGCGCCAGCCAGGTGAAGCCAACGGTGGCCATCAGCGGGTTAGCAGGGTACGGCGCGCGCCAGCCCAGATACGCCACGCCCAACAGCAAAATGGCAATGGCCGACAGCACCAACTTGTGCTTGCCGAGCAGCCAGTCACCCCACCGCGCCTCCCGCAGCACAATCGCACCGAGCACCCCGAGCAGGAGGGAATCTGCCCGGCAAGGCATGAGCATGTACCACGAAAAAAAATTCGCGGGATCGCTATAGAGGAAGAAGGCACGCAGGAGAGGCGCGCCAATGACGGCGAACACAATGAAACGAAGAAGCGCGCGCCGGTTCAGGAAGTAAATCAGCAATGGTAGCGTCAGGTAAAACTGCTCCTCCACGGCCAGGGACCACGTCACCCCCAGCGGAAACGTGCCCCACACATTGTGCAGCGACATTCCGATATTCTGCAGAAAAGTGGCGAAGTACCACCACGGCAGCGGCCCGGAGAAGATTTCTTCATATTTCCCGATGATGCCGGCTCTCGACAGGTACATTGCGAAACCGACGGAGAGTAAAAGGAGCACGTAGATCGGAACGATACGGAAAAACCGCCGCGTATAGAAAACCCGGAAATAGTTCGAGGCTTCGCGCGCGTCCAACAAGATCCCTCCGATGAGGAATCCGGAAAGCACAAAGAAGAGGTCGACGCCGCTCCAGCTCAGCCGCAGGGGCACGAGCGCGTAGGCAAGCGCGGAACCGGGCCGGCTCACGACCTCGAAAAAATGAGCGATCAGCACCATGCCGATGGCAATGCCGCGTATCCCGTCGAGCTCGGGGATGCGGGCGGAGAAACTGGACGCAGGAAGTTTTTGGACGAACGTGGCGACCATCGGCATGTTCAGTTCGCGCGCTTCGATTTCGCGGCGGCGACGAAGTAAGTATACGCGAAGGGGCTGAGCAGTTTGCGCAGGGCGCGATTGGACTCCAAGGACTCCCAGCGGACGGGATTACGGCCGGGAAAAAAGGGGAACTGATGCACGGTGCCATCCGTTCGAAGAATGGTCCAGCCTCCCTGGCGGATCCACTTCAGAATTTGCGGAAACCACTGGCGGCGGTCGAAGGGCTGGTCGTCGCGGCGAGCGGGATGACGGAAGCGCGCGTAGATTTCGTAGAGGCCCATGAAGTTAAAGTAATTGGGCGAGGTGAGGAAGAGCTTGCCGCCGGGGCGCGCGACGCGGCGCATTTCAGCGAGTGCGTCCTGCACGCGGGGCAGATGCTCAATCGTCTCGCAGGAAACGACCACATCGAAGGAGTTGTCCGCGAAGGGCAGATTCTGCGCATCACCCTGGACGAGAGCGGCTGCGTTCGCGCCGAGCTTTGAGCGGGTGGCATGCAGCGCGGCGGAAGAAAAGTCGCAACCGGTCACGCGAGCGCCGGAGTTGGCGAGTTCACGGACAAAGCCGCCGCGCCCGCAGGCGACCTCCAGCACGCTCAAGTCAGCGACCGGGCCAAGGTACTCCCGAACCAGGTGATACCAGGGACTGGAAGCGTCATCGTGAGAGGGGGCGGCGTCGAAGATCCGCTGGTGCCAGGCGTCATAGTCACTGCGGAGAGTCATGCGGACTTTTCTAACCTTCTTCTTTTCAATCCCTTACGTTTCACTTGACAACACGTTACTTCTATGCTATCATTTGCTGTGAATTCGATGCTGCACGCCCGAGCAACCTTCTCATTTTGGCTTGCCCTGAGCGGTCTATGCGAAGGGAACTTTTCTCCCCTCCTCACAACAATAACCTCGCTAGCAACGTCGCATGGCCCGGCGCGCATCCACTTTTCTTTTCAATCACTTATGAAATGCAAATTTCACAACCCCTTTCTTTTGATATTCATACAAATTGGTGGGGGGGGGTGTACCCCCCTCCCGGCTTTCCGGCGTTGCGTCCTTCCGGCGTTTTCATGTTTTCTGGAACCAGTGGGCAGTGTAGTCAACCGGGACCAGTTTATAGGGGAGCTGGCGGAGTTGGAAGAACTCATCGACGGCCGCGCGGCAGCCGGGCCAGTGGCCATAGTCGTCAAAGGAGATGAAACCGCCGGGGACGACGCGGTCATAAAAGGTATGGAGGCAGAGCTTAACGGATTCGTACCAGTCGGCGTCGATATTGAGAAGAGCGATTTGCGAAGCGGTGACGGAAGGGAAAGTGTCGGCAAACCAGCCGGGAAGAATGCGCACGCGGGAGAGGTCGGCGCCGACTTTTCCGAGGACCTGGCGTACGCGGCGGGGATCGCCGACTTCCTTGCCGACATGGGCGGCGGCGGAATCACCGCGGAAGCCGTCAGCGTCTTGCGAAGTAACGGAGGGCATGCCCTGGAAGGAGTCGAGGAGCCAGACAGTGCGAGGGAGCGGCGAATGCGTGGCGGAACGAGCGAGAACCGCGGCGGTGCCGCCGTTGCAAACGCCGCATTCGAGAACGTCGCCGGGGATGCGCTCGTCCTCGATGCGCTGAGCAAGGCGGTGAAGGTTCTTGACGCGGGCGGGACCGACGAGGGTGTAAGGGCGGACCATGCGCGCGAGACGCTGCTCGGCGAAGCGGGATTTTAGATTTTGAAAGAGGTTCATTGTCTGACGTCAGACGCGATCGGCCGCCGCGGTCTCCATGCGATTAAAGAAGAAGAGGCCGCCGAGAAGGACGATGGCGACGGCGGCGGCGGAAGCGATGAGAATCGGGCCGGGAGCCTGCCCGTGCCCGGTGACGGCCCAGCGAAATCCGTCAATCACACCGGCCATCGGATTCAGGCCATAGAGCCAGCGCCAGCGCTCGGGAACGAGCGTGCTCGGATATGCCACCGGTGAAGCAAACATCCAGAACTGAATGAGAAAAGGAATGACGTAACGCACGTCGCGATAGAGAGCGTTGAGCGCGGAGAGCCAGAGACCGACGCCAAGAGCGGTGAAAAAAGCGAGCAGCAGCAGCACCGGAAGCCAGAGAGCAGCGAGCGTTGGCTTAATGCTGTAGACCACCGTGAAAATGGCGAGGACCACGAAGCCGATGGCAAAATCCACGAGGCCGGAAAGCGCCGCGGAGATGGGCAGGATGAGGCGCGGGAAATAAACTTTGGTGATGAGGCGCTGGTTGTCCACGACGACGTTGGTGGTCATCAAGAGGGAGTAAGCGAAGTACGTCCAGGGAACGAGCGCGGCAAAATAAAAAACGGGATAAGGCAGGCCCTGCGAAGGCAGCTTCGCGAGGCGGCCGAAAAAAAGCGTGAACACGAGCATGGTGAGGACGGGTTGGAGAACGACCCAGAGGACGCCGATGGCGGTTTGCTTGTAACGGATTTTGACGTCGCGCCAGACGAAAAAATAAAGGAGTTCGCGGTAAGCCCAGACTTCGCCGAGGCGAAGCTCGAAGAGGCCGCGGGGAGGCTCGATGCGAATAGTGGCGGAAGCGCCGGAGTGGAGCGGGAGAGGGACGCTGGTTGGCGAAGCTGCGGCCATGCGTGAGTAAGAATAGCAGAAAGAGGCCGGGCTAAACGCTCGACGCAGTGAGAGTCTTACGGGAAATTCGCCCGCCGCGGCGGGCACTCCCACAAAAACTACTGTGGGGGTGGATTTTTTTCGATTTGCTGGATGTCGCGATCTTCGATCTGTTGCATGAGGGCTTTGCGCTTGAAAACGTATCGCTGCAAATCAGAAGAGAGCTGGCGCGGCACGACGAAGAATTGATTGCGGACAATTTCGGAAAAAGAGACGGGACCGCGGGCGGGAATGAGATGCGAGCCCCATTGGAACATCAGGCCGGCGTTCCAAAGAGTGAAAACAGCGACGAGAGCACAAGCGGCGGCGAAGGCGGCGCGGCGGGAGCGGAAGAGTTGCGCGATGCGATCGAGAAAAACCGCGAGCCCGAGGATGAAGAGCGGAGTGAGTGAAACGAAAAAGCGGTTGCCGTAGGAAGAAATGCCGGCCCAATCGGGATAACAGGAAATGAAAAGATAAAACGCGAGGAAGGCGGCGAGAAACGGAGTGCCGGCGCGGCGTTGCCATCGCCAGAAAATAAAAAGGCCGGCGATGGAGAAAAAAAGAATAGGCGTCCAGAAGAGCAGGCCGTGATTGGAAGAGAAAAGGACGCTGAAGAAAACGGGAGAGGTCCACAGCCAGTCGCCGAGCGGAATGTAGCCGGACTCGAAGGCGTTGCCGTAGATGATGTAGCGCGTGATCAGAGTGGGCAGCAGGCAAATCAGGAGAACGGCGGCGAAAACGAGATGGCGGAGAAGAAGTTGAGGGACGCGCGGGGCGGAGTCGGACGCGGCGGAAGTGTTTGGGCGAAAGGCGTGGTAGTAGCGGCGGAAAACTTCGATAGCGAGAACGGCGAGGACCATGGCGTTGGGATAGTAAACGTTGAGCATGAGGCCGGTGATCGCGGCGAGAACCATCCACTGTGTGAGCGAGCGCGACGAACGCGTCTCGTGCCAATACCAGAGAAAAAGCGCCACGACGAAAGCGGAATGCGCGTGAGACCACGAGGGATTGAAATACATGTAGACCGCAAGCGAACTGGCCCACCAGATGGCGAGCGTGGCGAAGAGCGCCCAGCGTTCTTCGACATATTGGCGCGCGAGGCGGAAGGACAAAAGCAAACCGAGAAAAGCGTAGAACGCGGTGGCGAAAGCCATGGTGATGCGGTAAGGAGCGGAAAAACCGTCAGCGGCGACGGAGGAGCCCAGAGCGCGGGCGAGAAGAACGCCGGCGTGTGTGACCAGGAGGAACGGCGTCCAGAGAATCGCGGGGCCGACGGTGAAATGGTTTTCAAGATGGCCGGTGGCGGTTCGAAACTCGGATTTTGGCTGTCCATTCTCGTCCAAGCGGGGGGCGCGGAAACTTTCGTTGGCGTGGCGGTAGTCTTCGGTGAAATCGAGATTGTGCTGGATGAGCGGAGCGCGCGCAAACGCGTAATAGCCGACGCCGTCGCCTCGGACCCAGGGATTCAGGAAGGGGAGTGAAAGCAGGAAGAGCAGAAGAAGCAGGCGCTCCGATTTGCGCGAGCCGCGCACGGGCGATGCGCTGAAATGTTGTTCATCCACGAGCGTGGTACCCGCCGAACTTTCCCTATCCCCGGCTGCGATCATCGCAGGGCAGCATCACGATGGGGAAGCAAACTCGCAAGACCGAAGAAGGGACCTGGTAACTGTAAGAATTCTTGGCAGTATTGTACCGCACGATTTTACTTCGGAGTTAGATATCCGCTTGTTGCCCCGGGGTTTTTCCGATCCGCGCACAGAAGCTTCGTGCCTGACGACACATTAAAAACTTCCGGGCAGGGCGTCGCGCTTGTCGATCTAGCTGCCTCCCGTTCGACGAGTAGGTAGAGCAAGGAAAATGCTCGCCGGAGATTCACATGGAAAAACAACACACACGCCCCGCGAACCTGAAATCAATCGTGGGAACCGCCTTCGCCGGGCTCGGATTTCTTGTTCTGATCGAGAGCCTGGGCTGGGCCGCGAACCCGTTGAGGTACTTTTTGTGGAATACGGGGCTTAGGATTCTGCCTTGTATGGCCCTAACGGCCTGGCAGGCAATGCAAGCCTATGGTCTTCATCAACACGCGTCTTTGACGTGCCTCCTCCAGATGTTGCTATCCTTTTGGCCCTTGCTCCTCGTCATGGCCAAGGCGGTGTAATTGAGGAATTTTTGAGGGAGCAAGATTCTCTGACAGCTAATAAAGCCTCTTAATAAGGGGCGGCTGGCTGTCGATTCTGCTTCCCCTGCATCGACGTTATAGTAGAGCCCCGGTTCAACGGCTCGAGACGGTGCGGCGGACGGCGCCGACCGAAACCATGAGGAGGCACCCAATGCGATTCATGATGCTGATGATTCCGAAGGGATACGAGAAGGCCGAGCCGGGCACCATGCCCGATGCCAAGCTCGTAGCCGCGATGATGAAGTACAACGAGTCGCTGCAGAAGGCCGGGGTCTTGCTGGCGCTTGATGGATTGCACCCGGCCTCGATGGGTGCGCGCGTCTCGTTCGCCGGAGGGAAGCCCAAAGTAACCGACGGGCCTTTCACCGAGGCGAAAGAGGTACTCGGCGGCTACTGGATGATTCAGGTGAAGTCGAAGGAAGAGGCCGTGGAATGGGCGAAGCGCTGTCCCGCCTCGGAAAACGAAGTGATCGAGATTCGCCAGGTGCAGGAGTTTTCGGACTTCCCAGTGGATGTCCAGCAGGCTGTGGCCAAGTTTCCCGAAATGAAGGCGCAGTCCAAGAAGGGCAAGGGCGCGTGATGCCACATTCGGGGCACCGCCTGGATAAAATCGTGGTGGCCATGTCGATTTCGCAGAGCGTCGTTCGACGTGCTAGTAGAGACTAAGTTTTGTTTCAGGAGATCACGACCGTTTCGCGGGCGCGACTCCGAACTCAAATCAAGGAGAAGACCATATGAAATTCCTGAGCATTTATAAGTCGCCCGAGAGAAACGGCCCGCCTTCGCAGGAAGAGATGGCAAAAATGGGCAAGCTGGTCGAGGAAGGCATGAAGGCCGGCTGGCTGTTGGCTACCGAAGGCTGCCTACCCACCGCTCTTGGCGCGCGGGTACGCAACTCGAGCGGAAACTTGATGGTGACCGACGGGCCTTTTACAGAAGCGAAGGAAGTCGTCGGCGGGTTCGCCATCCTGCGGGCAAACTCCAAGGCGGAGGCCATCCAATTGGCGAAAGATTTCCTGCACGTCGTTGGCGAAGGTGAGTGCGAGCTTCGGCAGATTTTTGAAGAGGACACGTGTGTGCAGAAGGCCGCAACGGTCTAGACGGGATTTCAAACCACGAGAGTGTTTGTACACATTCAGTTGAGAACCTTCCGGTTCGACTTCGTCGAACCAGGAGGATGACAAGCCATCTTTGCGCAGGATGTAGAAGAGCTTAGCCAGTCAAACCCAAGAGACAAGGAGAAACAACGATGCGATTCATGATGATGGTCAAGCACGCTGAAAGCCAGGGCCCACCGCCCAAAGGATTCATGGAGGTGATGGCGAAGCTTGGGGAAGACGCGGTCAAAGCCGGAACGATGGTCATTAGCGGCGGGCTGGCCTCGACTGCCGCGAGTACACGCGTCCGGCTTTCCAAAGGGCAGATAAACGCCATCGATGGGCCTTTCACCGAGGCCAAGGAAGTCATCGGCGGGTTTGCGATTCTTGAGTACAAGACAAAAAAAGAAGCGCTCGAATCGGCGAAGAATTTCATGGAGCTCCACAAAAAACACTGGCCCGGCTGGGAGGGCGAAACCGAAGTTCGCCAGGTGCTCGGACCGGAAGACTTCGCTCCCAAAGCATAGGAGCGATCGGCCGTACGGAAGGCCGTGAAGAAGGAGCCGCGGCGCGCCCGGGCTTGCACGAGCGGAATGAAGATGGTGTGATGGGTAGCCGTGACAGTTACGGACACCCATCGCGCCATTGATGCGGTCTGGAAGATCGAGTCGGCGAAGATTATCGCCGGTCTCACGCGAATGGTGCGCGACGTCGGCCTTGCCGAGGAGCTCGCGCAAGACGCGCTCGTCGCCGCGCTCGAGCAGTGGCCGCAATCGGGCATCCCGGACAACCCAGGCGCGTGGCTGATGGCCACCGCGAAACACCGCGCAATCGACATGTTCCGCCGAAACAAGCGGCTGGAGCGCAAGCATGAGGAGCTTGGCCGCGAGCTCCAGGCGCAGGAGATGGCCGTGCCGGATTTCAACGCTGCGCTGGACGATGAGATTGGCGACGACCTCTTGCGCCTCGCGTTCATCTCTTGTCATCCAGTGCTCTCGACGGAGGGGCGCGTTGCGCTCACGCTGCGTTTGCTCGGAGGTTTGACGACCGACGAGATCGCGCGCGCATTTCTTGTCCCGGAGCCGACCGTCGCGCAGCGCATTGTCCGCGCCAAGCGGACTCTCAGCGGGGCGCGCGTTCCATTCGAGGTTCCTCGCGGGCCCGATCTTGCCGCACGTTTGTCCTCCGTGCTGGAAGTGATCTACCTCATTTTCAACGAAGGGTACTCCGCTACGGCCGGCGAGGACTGGATGCGCCCGGCCCTTTGCGAAGATGCGTTGCGTCTAGGGCGCATTTTGGCCGGACTCGCGCCAAACGAGCCGGAGGTTCACGGACTTGTAGCACTCATGGAGATCCAGGCGTCGCGCTCGGGTGCGCGAACCGGCCCGTCGGGGGAGCCCATCCTGCTCTTGGATCAAGACCGCGCGCGGTGGGATCAGCTCCTCATCCGTCGTGGTCTCGCCGCCCTTCAGCACGCCGAGAAACTAGTGAGTGCCCTCGGCCCTTATGCTCTGCAGGCCGCCATCGCGGCGTGCCACGCCCGTGCGCGTACGGCTGCGGAAACGGACTGGCCACAAATCGCTGCGCTCTATGACGCCCTCGGGCAGATTATGCCCTCGCCTATTGTGGAGCTTAATCGCGCGGTAGCTGTCGCCATGGCCTTCGGTCCGGCAGCGGGACTTGAGCTTATCGACACACTGGCATCCGAGCCGTCTTTAAAGTCTTACCACCTCTTGCCGAGTGTCCGCGGCGACTTTCTATTCAAGCTAGGCCGCTTCGTTGAGGCACGGGCAGAGTTCGAACGCGCCGCGTCGCTCACACGCAACAGGCGCGAACGCGAATTCCTCCTCGACCGTGCTCGCGCGTGCGCAGGAGAACCGCCGCAACCGGCGCCACTGTAAAGTTCAAGAAAATTCGAACGGGTTCCCACTTCTTCGCTGGCTGTGGTTCTGAGAGAACGGGGTCTATTCGTAGCGGAGGGCGGTCATAGGGTCGACGCGCATGGCGCGACGGGCGGGGATGTAGCTGGCGAATAACAGGACGGCGATGAGCAAACCGCAGGCGCCGACCATGATGAGGGGATCGTGAATCTTGACGCCGTAGAGCATGCCGGTGTGCTCGTGCGGAACGAGATACAGGGCGTGACGCAAGAGGCGACCCAGGATCAGAGCGGACGATACGCCGATCGCCAATCCCGCCACTCCTATGACGAGAGACTGGGCAATAGCGTCCCGCAAAATGCGCGCCGGGCTTGCGCCAAGCGCCAAGCGTATGCCGAATTCTTGCGTGCGCTGCTGCACGAAATAAGCAACGGTGCCAAAGATGCCGACAAAGACGAGCACCAGCGCAACCACTGCCAGCGCCGCAACAATCAGCATGGTGAACCGCGCGCCTTGCACGGAACTGGTGATGCGATCGTCCATGGTTTGCACGTCGAAAATCGGCTGGTCCTTATCCAACGATGACGCCGCAGTGCGGATGGACGCGAGAAGCGACCCGCCAGGCAAGTTCGAATCAATCAGCACGTATGAAGAAGAGACCGGGTGCTGAGAAAAAGGAACATATAGATCATCGAACGGCGTCTCGTTGGCACCGAATTCCTGCACGTTCTCGACGACTCCGACGATTTGCACGGGAGCCTGAGCAGGCACTCCACGATTGGGTTGCGCCACAAATTCCAAAACCTTTCCCAACGGGTCTTCGTGACCGAATAGCTCTTGCACGGCATTGCGGTTGATTACGGCAACACGCGCCGCGCCTTCGGCGTCGTGCTGGTCGAGCGGACGTCCGGCCAGCAAATGCATGTGCAAAGCCTGGAAATAGTTCGGCGCGATCGCACGCAAAAAGACGAGAGTGCCGTACTTGTGTGCCGGAGGCCGGCCGGCCACGTTTACGGTGCCGAACAGATTTTCCGACCCGGTCAGTGGCAGACCGCTGCCCAACGTGACGTCTCGAACACCGGGAATGGAGCGGAGTTGCTCCGTCAAGATGTTGAAGTACCGCTGCATCTGGTCGGGCTTGGCGTAGTTCTCGCCGTGCAGATCCACGCGGAAGGTGAGGGCGCCAGGGGCGTCGAAACCGCGCGGCGCTTCCTGAAGACGCACAAAACTCGAGAGAAAAAGGCCCGCGCCAAAAAGAAGCACAAGCGCCAGCGCCACTTCGACGGCGACCAGGCTGCTGCGCGACCGCAGCTGGCTGCGGTTTGCGGAAAGCCCGCGGGCGGCGTGGCGCAAGGTGTGATTCAAATCCACGTGCGATGCAAACAGCGCGGGCGCGATGCCGAGAAGCAGCGCCGAAACGATGGAGACGCCGAGAACGAACGCAAGAACACTAAAGTTCAACGCAATTGGAGCGGTTCGCGGAAGTCTGTCGGGGCCCAAAAGTTTCGCCAAGATGCCGGCCCCCCAGATTCCAAAAATTGTTCCCACGGCGCCGCCTGCAAGCGACATCAGCAGGCTCTCGATTAATGATTGCCGCACCAATGTCGCGCGGCCTGCTCCAAGCGTGGCGCGCACTGCGAATTCGCGCTGGCGGGCAAGGCCGCGAGCGAGCAACAAACCAGCAGTATTGACACAAGCGATGAGCAGAACGAGCGTTATGGCTCCAGCAAAGAAGTAAAGAGGTTGCGCTGCAAACTGCGTCCAGGTTTCGCGAAGATTGGCCACTGTGGCGGTGCTTTCCAGAGGAAGCCCCTCCGATTTGTGCACGCGATCGAAAATGACGGCCAGTTCTTCGCGGACCTGCTGCGGGGTCACGCCTGGCGCGAGCCTGCCGATGGCATAGAGATTGCGCGTTACTTGCGAAGAATCCATCGCCAGCGGGACGAACACAGCAGGCTCTTCGATGAACTCAAAGCGGAGACGCGGAGAAGTGATGCCGGCGACAACGTAAGGCTGACCATCGAGCAGGACTTGCTTCCCGAGCAGTCCCGGATCAGAGGCAAAACGATTCTGCCAGAATGAGTAGCTGACGATGGCCGCGCGATCGCGCCCCGAAGTTTCCTCCTCGGCAAGGAAGGCCCGGCCGCGAGCCAGCGGGACTTGGAGCACTTCGAAGAAATTCGAAGTGACAGGCATCACCAGGACACGCTCGGCGCTTCCATCCGCGGTGAGATTGCGGTTCCTGGGGTAACTGTAACCGAGGAGACCGGCAAGGGAACGGGTCTGCGAACGCCAGGCTTGAAACATCCGGCTGGAGAGCACATCCCACTGTTTCGGATTGTCGCGAAGCACGGTGTGGACGTCCACCAGGCGTTCGGAATCGGGGAACGGCAGCGGATGCCAAAGCTGCGATTCCAGGACGCTGAAAATTGCGGTATTCGCGCCGATTCCAATGGCCAGCGTGAGAACAGCAATGGCGGTGAAGCCAGGGTTCTTGCGCAGCACACGCGCGCCAAAACGAACATCGGCGAAAATATTCTCAATGGACGGCCACCGCCAGACTTCGCGGCTGTCCTCCCGAACCAAAGTTAAATTCCCAAATTCCCGGCGAGCAGTATCGGCAGCATCTTTTCTGGGCATGCCGCCGGCAACGAGTTCCTCGATCTTTTCTTCGAGGTGTTCCTGAATCTCGTCGGAGAGATCGTGGTAGAGGCGGCGACGCGAAAATAGTTGCTTAACCCAATTCATGATTCACCGGGAGTCAAAACACGCGTGATTCCTTCGAGCATCCTCTCGAACCTCGAAACTTCCTTCTGAAGATGCTTCGATCCCAGGGCGGTCAACTGATAGATTCGAACGCGGCGGTTGGTGGCGGAAATACCCCACTCGGCTTTGACCAAGTCTTCCTTGAGGAGACGCTGGAGAGCCGGATATAGAGAGCCTTCTTCAATCTGGAGCAGGTCGTTGGAGGTTCGCTTAATGTGCTGCGCAAGGGCATACCCGTGAAGTGGCTGACGCTTCAAGGTTCGAAGAATCATCATTTCCAAGGCGCCGGGAAAAAGGTCTCGTTGCTCGCTGTTTTTCATAGGACGGAAGCGGAACCAGACTCGAAAGCAGCTGATTTTGGTCTAGGCCTAGACAAAAATAGTATAGAAGGTTTTGCTCGTCAAGAGATATTTCTCATTCGTAGCGGAGGGCGGCCATGGGGTCGAGGCGGCTGGCGCGGAGGGCGGGGACGTATCCGGCGGCGCAGGCGACGAGGGCGAGCGTGACGGTGGCGATCGTCACCGTAAATGGATCGTGCGAGGTGAGGCCGAAGAGCTGGCTCTGGACCACGCGGGTAAGGGCGAGCGACGCCGATACGCCTGCGACGATGCCGATGGAGACGAGCAAGAGAACTTCGCGCATGACCATCCAGACGACGCTGGCACGAGCGGCACCGAGGGCCATTCGAATGCCAACTTCGCGGATGCGCTGCGCAACGGCGTAGGCCATCACGCCGTAAAGGCCGATCACCGCGAGCAAGGTGGCCAGGAATCCAAAGACGGCGGAGAGACTGGCGATCATGCGTTCGGTGGACAGGGAGTTATTGATTTGCACTTCGGTGGTACGCAAGGCGTAGACGGGCAAGTTGGAATCGAGATCGCGGACCTTAGAGCGGATGGAAGACATCAACTGATTGGGATCGGCAACGGTGCGCACGTAAATGGTCATCCCGCCAAGGTAACGGCTTCCCATATAAGGAAGGTAGGCTTGCGGGGGAATTTCATCGCGCAGATTGGTGTATTTGATGTCCTTCACGACGCCGACGATCTCCATGTCGGTGGGGGTTCCGGGATCGGTGCCGAAGCCGATGTGCAGGCCGATGGGATTTCGTCCGGCGAAATATTTTTTCGCGAATTTCTCGTTGATCATGACGGTGGCAGGCACCCAGCCAAAAGCGTCAGCACTGTGCTTGACCTCGCGGGTATCGTTGGGCGTGAAATCCCTTCCGGCGAGGATGGGAACACCCATAGTGGCGAAATAATTGGGGCTGATCTGGTTCATGTACGGCTGGGCACGATCATCGGGCTTGTCTGGGGTAAAGCCTTCGACGGACATGCCGCTGTCCCATTCGTTGTCTTCGAGAATTCGCTGCGAAGCGAGACCGGCGGACTGAATGCCTGGAATGGAGCGCAGACTTTCCAGCAATTGAGGATAAAAAACTTTCATACGATCGTTCGTGTAGCCATTCAGCGAGGGATCGACCTCAAAGCCGACAAGTTTTTCAACGGGAAAGCCAGGGCCAAGATTGCGAAGGTTGGAGAGACTGCGGACGAAAAGTCCCGCGGCAATCAAGAGCAAGAGAGATAGCGTGACTTGCGCGATGACCAAAGCTTTTCGCAAGCGATGGTGTCCGCCGAGCACCGCTCCGGCCTGATCCTTTAAAGTTCCCACGATGTTGGGTTTGGTGGTCTGAAGAGCGGGTACGAGGCCGAAAATGACTCCTGTGAGAATCGTAACAGCGGCGTTGAACAGGAGAATGCGCAAATCCGGCGCGCTGGAAATACGCACGCCGCCCGAGTCCGATGGCAGATAGGCTTGCAGGAGGGCCTTGTCCGCCCAGAAGGCAAAGGCCAGGCCGGCGAGCCCGCCTAGCGCAGAAAGAGTGAGACTCTCAACCAAGAGTTGCCCGATGATACGCGGCCGGGCGGCACCGAGGGCCAAACGAATGGCGATTTCCCTGCTGCGGCCTGAACCTCGAACGAGCAACAGGTTGGCGAGGTTGGCACAAGCAATCAGAAGTACGGCTCCGGTGATGGCCATCAACACCCATAGCGGTGTGGAGAGCTGGCGCCGCAAATACGATCGTCCCTGGGAGCCCGGCAACACTTCGATCCAACACTTCAGGAATTCGTCTCGGTCGTGCTTCGAGGCACGATTGAAGGCGGCCTGCTGCACTTCCATTTCGAGCATGGAGTGCATGAAAGGCTGGAGACCAGCTTGGGCCTGGCGCTGGGAGATGCCCGGCTTCAGGCGGCCGAAGGCGTTCACCCAGCGATTGCGGCGCTCTTTGAGCATGTCTTCGGGGTTGCCGACGATAACCTGGGCCTGCATCATGATGGGGACGAATAGCTTGGGCGAGCGTCCGAGTTCCACGCCGTCAAAACCCGGCTGCGCAACGCCGACGACAGACATCTTGTAATTGTTCAGCAGCAAATCCTTGCCGACGATGCCGGGATCGCTGGCAAAACGAGTCCGCCAAAAATCGTAACTGAGAACGATGTAAGGATGACCGCTGGGAACGCGATCGTCATCGGGCGTGAACAGACGGCCGAGAAAGGGGCGGATTCCGAGAACAGGAAAGTAAGTGCCAGACACCAGTTCGAGCGGCACGAGTTCCGCCTGGCCATTAAAGGTGAGGCTCACCGTGGTGGGAAAACGGCAGAACATCTCCGAGAAGACTTCGTTGTGGTCCTTGAAATCGCGGAACATGGGGTGAGAGATGGCGTTGCCGCCCCAGTTGCTGCCGTAGTGGTGCCCCCGCATGGTGAGCAGCACGAGTTCCTGGGGGTCCTTGACGGGCAGGAGACGCAACAAGACCTGGTCGAGAAGGGTGAAAATGGCGGTATTTGCGCCAATGCCCAGCGCCAGAGTGAGCACAGCCACGGCGGTGAAGCCGGGAGTACGCAGGAGCATGCGGACGGCGTACTTGAAATCCCGAAGTAACGTTTCGAGCCCGCCGACGAGGTTCATCGGAGAAGGATCTTGATTGCCGGTATTGGTCACGGGAACTCCCACAGGTCGCTAGAAGTGAAGACGATAGAAACGAGGAAAGGTTCCTAAATAAAGAGTGATTTCCTCGAAAAGTACTCGACCAACAGAGAAAGAAAGGCGAACGCGGAGGAATTTGAAACGTTTCCAAAACGGATCGGAGGCTGAATTCAATCGGCGGTGGACGTTGCTACTTTCTGGATGTCCGCTCCATTGGCCTTTTGCTGAAAGAAAGCGATGACGCGGTCAATGATTTCATTCAACGAAGTGGCGGGGCGGAAGCCCGTCAAGGCGTGGAGCTTGTCGACGCAAGGCACGCGGCGCATCATGTCTTCAAAACCGGGCTCGTAGGCCTGGTCGTAAGGCACGTATTCGATGGGGGAAGCACTGCCGGTGCGTTCCTTCACGCGTTGCGCCAGTCCCTCGATGGTGATTTCTTCGGTGTTGCCAACGTTGACGACCTCTCCAATGGCGCGCGGCGTGTCCATGAGACGGATGAGGCCTTCAACAGTGTCGCGCACATCGCAGAAGCACCGCGACTGCTTTCCGCTGCCGTAGATACTGATGGGCGCGTTGTCCAGCGCGGACTTGACGAAATTGGGAAGGACCATGCCATAGCGTCCTGTTTGGCGGGGACCGACGGTATTGAATAAACGAACGACGATGACCGGAAGCTTCCTTTCCTTCCAGTAAGAAAGAGCCAGGAACTCATCGAGGGCCTTGGAGGCGGCGTAGCTCCAGCGGCCTTTGGTGGTAGGGCCGAGGACGAGATCGGCATCCTCGTGAAACGGAACGTTGGTATTTTTCCCGTAGACCTCGGAAGTGGAGGCAGTGAGGACGAGTTTCTTTTTTTTGGAAGCGGTTTCGAGGACGAGCTGGGTGCCGTTGACATTCGTCTCGATGGTTTTGACGGGGCTTTCCACGATGAGTTTGACGCCGACGGCGGCGGCGAGATGAACGATGATATCGGCATCATCCACAAGTTCGGCAAGCAACTGGCGATTCTCGATGTTGTCGAGGTGATATTCCATGCGGCCGGAAAGCTTGAGATGGCGGATATTTTCCGCACTGCCGGTCGAAAGATTATCGAGCAGGACCACACGATCGCCGCGGTCGAGAAGTCTTTCCGTGAGATGCGAGCCAATGAAACCGGCGCCGCCGGTGATCAGATAGCGCAAAGGGCCTCCTTAGAGAGCCTGCGAATCGTCGTCGCGATCATGTGAGCGGCGATCGCTGACGGCTTCCGTGACTTCGTCGTGGGCAGCCTCAGCCGCTTCCTGGGGGCCGTAGCCATACGAGTAGGGGTAATAGCGATAAGAATAGTAATAATCGGGCGCGCTGGAATCGACGGCGTTGAGAACAACGCCGAGGATGCGGCACTTGACGCTGTGGAGCAGGTCGCGTGTCCGAGTGAACGCTTCCTTAGGCGTCTCGCCACTGCGAACAACAAGCAGAACACCGTCCACCAGAACGGAAAGAATGACGGCATCGGTGGCCGCCATGATTGGCGGAGAATCGATTACGATAAATTTGAATTTGGTGCGCAACTCAGCGATGGCGTCGGCGAGCTTATGCGAAGAGAGCAAGTCCGCGGGATTTGGCGGGAGCGGCCCGGTGGGAATGGCGACGAGATTGGGGATCGCGGGGTGCGGAACGGAAATGAGATCAAGACTGGAAACACCGGCCAAATAGGAGCTCAATCCC
>Ga0307471_100000544_pt1 | contig 19443 bp, 23 predicted proteins | sample atmos_gasesAM3C__2_FD_204566 | JGI IMG/M metagenome (GOLD analysis project Ga0307471, IMG submission 204566) | Hardwood forest soil microbial communities from Morgan-Monroe State Forest, Indiana, United States - atmos_gasesAM3C_515 | ecosystem: Environmental > Terrestrial > Soil > Temperate...
TAAGGACCCTACAGCAACAGAGGATAAATCGAAGCCTCGGCCGGATACCAGGATGGTTGTTCCTCTACACATGATAACGTTCATTGATACCGTGACTAAACGGATCGACACTGAGATTCCAGAAATTTCGGAAGACGGCATTATGCGGATGATGAACGGCACAAAGGCGACAATACAATGATACTTCTGGCATTCGATCTAGAAACAACCGGCCTCGATTTCGTTAAGGATCGTCCGATAGAAGTCGGGGCAATCCTTTATTCGACAGGCCAGCAGAAGTGTCTAGAATCCCAGGGCTTCCTGGTCAAGACAGATGTCCCGATAAGCGCCGAGATTACTAAGCTGACCGGCATCACGCAGCAGGCGGTTGATAAGTTTGGATTCGATTCTCCTGACGCCCTTCAAACTGTATATACCATGATGCTAGAAGCAGACGCCATAATTGGGCATAACGCCGTTAGATTTGATAAGCGAATGCTTCTAAACTGGTGTGAGCGAGATGGTTTTAAAATTCTAGAAAGATTATGGATTGACACATATACTGATCTGCCGGATACTGAAGTCGGCAAGCTGACATATATGGCGGCCAACGCGGGCTTCTTGAATTTGTTTCCTCACAGTGCTATGGCTGATTGCCAGACCGTCCTGAAATTAATCGAGAAGTATGACATCAACAAGATAGTCGAGCGGGCGAAATCCCCGCTGGTCGTCGTCCAGGCCCACCAGGCACGACATGAAAACGAACTAGCCAAGAAAGCGAAATTTCGCTGGTACCCAGAACGAAAAATTTGGTGGAAGTTTGTAAAAGAGATGGACCTGGAAGCACTCGCAGCAAGCGTCCAGTTTAATATCAGCGTTCATCGAGAAAATATCGAGGAATTTCAAAATCTATAGGAGAAAACATGAAAATGAAAAAATACACCGTTACTTTAGCCATAACCTATTTTGGATCAGACCTTGTGACCAACGCGATAGAAGCTGCATATTTCCACGTTAACAGTGCGGGGGTTCTTAATTTTATAAGCGCGGAGGGATATACTGCCGCTTCTTTCAATTCCGGTAGTTGGACATCAGTAATTGAGCTAAAAGCCTAAAGACTCTAAAAGATTCGAGGTAAGGCCAGTAAACGGAGGATGGGATGGCTCATCGCATGCCCTAAGCATCCGGTAAAACCTGATACCCCACCGGCCTCGGTACTGCAAAGCTAAGGTACGGAACTGCAGCGCTTCTTAGGAAGCGGCGGGAAACGTACCACATCTAAAAGCGCACAGCGCAAAACAGGAGAAGATATGATCATTGAACCAGGTGGTAAGAAATTTGAGAAGCCGGACGCCGGTGCATTCGTAGGGACAGTCATTGACGTGATTGACCTCGGTGTTGTCCCGTCGAAGAATCCAAAGTTCCCAGACGCAAAGCACCGTGTCCGGGTTGTTTGGGTTCTAGACAAGAATGATTCGGAAGGAAAACCCTACGTCATCATCGAGCAGCCCCCGATGCGTATGTCTGACGGCGGCAACAGCACAAAGAAGTCTCGCCTTTATGAAATTTGGGAAGGCATTCTTCAGCACGCGCCCGCAGTCCCATACGAAACCGAAGACCTGGTAGGGAAGTCGAACCTTCTTTATCTCGTCAAGGACGGTGAATATGTCAAGATCGCAGGCTTCATGCCGGTCCCTTATGGCAAGACAGCCCCGACAGCACCCGCCGGATTTGTCCGCGATAAGGACGATCCAAAGAAAGCAGCCGCCCGCGCAGCCAAGAATTCGGCCGCAAACCTGACCGCGAACCGCGCTACCGCACCGGCACCAGCCGTTGAGGTAGCAGACGAAGATATCCCCTTCTAGTTTCTCGCAGAGGAAACGGGAAAGTCGCCGTTCAAGACTTGACAAGCCGGGAGAGACCGGCGTATACTTACATTGGTGAATAATGCGCACAAAAGAAGAGATTAAAGAAAGGTCGAAGTTTATTCGTGCTGCGACCCCAAACTGTCTTGAAGAACTATTTGAGATGCAGAACCGTATTTGTGATTTGTGCGGACAGCCCATCCAAGGTATTTGTTTAGCTGAATTAGATCACTCGATTTCAGTTAAGGCGTTCGCGGAGAGCGAGCTACCTGTCAGCGATGCGGTAATTCAAGCGAATAGCACCAAGAATTTAAGAGCGGCCCACGAGTCTTGTAATGCTTCAAAACACGCCCTATCAAGAGATGAATGGTATGCAAAAGGACTAAATAATAGAGATGTCTTAAGGGTATTTACCGAATTAGAACTAGAAAAATTTCGTCTCAGGGCAACAGGATTAAAAAATATCGAAGGCGGCCGTGTACAAGGTTTGAAAAATTCGGTCAGTGGGCATCTAGATAGAATTAGGAATCTTCCGCAAACAAAAGAGGGGCAATCCCGCAACGCGCGCATTCAAGGTTTAAAAAGTGTTGTGAATGGGAACCTGGCTCGAATAAGGACTTTAAAAGGCAGCGTTAAAGGCGGCGTAACGCAAGGGCGTAGAAATTCTGAGAATGGACACTTAATGAAGCCATATGTCGCAGCGGTCGAGAGCGGCAGATTTATAGAATGGTGTGGCCTGGTCGGTCATACCCGATGGCACACTAATCGTGGTATTGTAAAGGCAGGATGTAAGTTTTGTAAAGCAGGGAAACAAGAATGACTTTTTTTGAGATAGCCCAACCTTTGATTGCTCGCGGACTCCCAGTAATACCGCTTCGTCCGCGCAGCAAGGTCGCTCTGCTCGATAATTGGCCCGAGTTAGCGACTACAGACGCCCTTCAAATACAAAGGTGGTCCGAACAATATCCAGAAGCCAATTGTGCTTGTGTTGCTCTAGCAAAGCCAGACGGTTTTTGGATTTGGGAAGTGGATTCTCCAGAAGCAGTTCAAAGATGCGAACAGGAAACCGGTCAGAAACTTCCCAAAACATTTCGTGTACGGTCGAGAGTCGGTCGCGGGCATATATTTTTTCGTCAATCTTCTGAAAGCCTAGCAATGGGTAATTTAATGCAGGGCTATATTAAGAATGGGGATTGGTCCGCTCGTGTAGACAGACAATATTGCGTCGGTGCCGGGTCCCTTCATCCGATTACAGGTAAACCTTACGAGATAATCTCGACAGCGAATATTGTTGAAGCCCCGTCATGGTTAATAGAGTGGCTTAAATCCCAACGAGTGGAGAAGAAAGAAGAAATAGCTAAGGTCTCAACGGGTTTAATTGCCCATGGATTTATACATTCGTGGATGCTTAAAAAAGCAGGAGAGCTACGTGCAAAAGGTTTGAATTCAGACGAGATTGAGCCTGTTTTGTTGCGTCTTGTTCATGAAAATTGCCAGCCACCCATCGACGACGACAAGGTCAGGTTGATGGCTCAGTCGATTGGAAAATATGAAGTCAAAAATGATACCATCCTTTTTAATGGTGTGGTTGCTGGTGCATCTGTTCTGGTCGAAACTCCGGTTGTAGCGCTTGAAGAGCCTTTGCAACTTATTGTTCCGTCCTACCCTGTTTTTCCGAAATGGGTTATGTCCGGGACATCAATTTATAACGGTTTGGTCAAGCCTTTCTGCGACGTCAATAGTCGGTATGAAGAATTCATGTTCATGCCTGCCGTGGCCTTGATGCTGAATTATCTCGGCACAAAGGTCAGGATAGAATCCAAGAATATCATCCCGAGCCTCTATATGGTTCTGATCGGCCGGAAGGGCAAGGTCATAAAGTCGTCATCTGTCAAAGATGCCATGCGGTATTTCAATTACATGGGTTTGCTGGACCACGGCGGACCGGCCTGCCGTAATGCTGAAGGAAAGACACTGGTATTCACGGCTGGTAGCCCGGAAGGTCTCGGCATAGAAGCCCAACGAGTTAATTGCCGGAACTTCACTCTGTTTTATGACGAGTTGTCGGTCCTGACGAATAAAGCTGGGATCGATTCTAGCACGCTGGTTCCAAACCTTCTGACACTGTATGAGTCAGATAAATTTTCTAACATGATTAAGTCGAAGAAGGAAACATATTCGTTAGACCCCGGGACATATTGCACAAGTCTGATCGCTTGCTGTACTGATAAGAATTTCAAAACGCTGTGGGGCAAGATGCAGGGCGTGACGTCCGGGCTGAATGACAGATTTTTCTTTCTATATCAGCCAGAGAAGTTTAAGGAAGTCACTCCGCCGATCAGTGTCAGTACACAGGCTGGCTCTTTAGTTACGCGACAGTTGATTGACAAGGCCGTCAAGAAAGCGGTATACTCTATTACTGATACGTCGCCACTGCACGCCAGCGTGGCGGGCGAGAAGGGTATAGATAACAGACAGGAGATACGAGCCGAGAAGTTTGCTTTGTATTTCGCAATCGACCTGGACCGTGATGAAATAGATGAAGAATGCATCGAGCGCGGCCTGGCTTTGGTGGAATATGAGCGGAAGGTAAAGAAGCTTCTCAGGCCGTCGGAGGCATTCACGAAGGAAGCCCAGATTCAAAACGAGATTGTTGACACTCTGCGCACGGCTGGCGGCCGGATGGGCGACAGAGACTTGACGAGGATTGTGCATCCGGAACGGCATGGGACGAGCCTGTACGGTCAGGCGTTTAAGGGTTTGATCATCGCAGGCTATATCAAGATCGAGGGAACGGGAGTCAAGGGCGACCCGAAAAGTATAACACTTTTGAGAGACCACGAAGAGGATGAAAGCTGATGAAAATAATTGAACCGAGTTTTGAGATAATAAGCCCATACAGCGCTCAGGAGGGTCTTTATGATCTTCAGCGTATCGAGCACATGGCTAGAATCAGTCATCGTTCGGAAGACAAGCAGACAGACGATTCATGGCGTCGGTTCATCCAAGCTGTTGTCATCGAGCATGGTGATTGGTCTGTCACCGAACACGCCAGCGCAACAGTGAAGTTTAGAGTCGACCGCGGAGTCACGCATGAGCTAGTCCGACATCGGTTATTTTCCTTCACACAGGAGTCAACTAGGTTCGTCAATGGCCGAAAGAGCTATCCTGACGGTTTGGAGTTTATCTATCCATCCAGTTTGCAGAAAGTTGATACCGGATTTTCTCAGACTACTTTTTACAATGCGAATTGGTACAGTTTGATGCTAGCAGCGGAAACTACGTATCTATCGATGCTAGATGAGGTAATACGTCCGCAGGAAGCCAGGTCAGTCCTACCCAATGCTTTGGCAGCAACCATCGCCATGACGGGGAATCTCAGGAACTGGCGTCATTTCTTTCTGATGCGGACCAGTAAAGAGACTCACCCAGATTTTCGCCGAGTCACGATTCCTTTGTTGGCAGAATTTAAGAATCGCGTCCCGATTCTGTATGATGACATAGAGCCAGAAGCACGACAGATCGATAATTTAAAGAAGGCACGATAATGAAAATCAATACAGTATATCTGATAGGGTCTCTTCGTAATCCCGCAATCCTCGAACTGGGCAATCAGTTACGAGAAGAAGGATTTGAAGTATTTAATGATTGGATTGCCGCCGGACCCGAGGCAGATGACTACTGGCAGAAATATGAACAGAATCGTGGCAGGACATACAGCGAGGCCCTGGCAGGCTATGCGGCACAGCATGTCTATCATTTTGATAAATTTCATCTTGACAGATGCGATGCCGGAGTGTTAGTCTTACCGGCGGGCAAATCTGGCCATTTGGAATTTGGCTATATGATTGGGAAAGGTAAGCCTGGGTTCATTCTGCTAGATAAAGAACCAGAGCGCTTCGACGTGATGTATAACTTTGCAACGGCTGTATGTTCTAATCAGGAAGAACTGGTCAAAGGATTGAAGGACTTTTTTATAGAAGGTGACTTTATAGAGCCGGAACCGTGCACGGATTGCGGACTCATAGAAGGGCACAGCGTTTATTGCGATTACCGATGACATCTTACCTCCATCTCGACTTCGAATCCCGAGGCACTGAAGAACTTCAGGGCAATGAGTCTGTCGGCTTGCATAATTACTGGACACATTCTAAGACTGAACCATTGATGCTTGGTTACTCCTTCGGAGACGGTCCGCTCGATCTGTGGCAGCTTCAAGCAGAGAAGATGCCTTACAATCTCCGCAAAGGTTTAGAAGACCCATACCAGCCATTGGCGGCCTGGAATTCGCCTTTTGAGCGCTATGGCTTGAAGTATAAACTCGGCATCGAGACCCCGATAGAGCGATGGTATGACCCACAAGCTAGCGCACGTTACCTTTCGCTGCCTGGAGCGCTAGATAAAGTTAGTACAATTCTTGGTTTGTCACCAGACTACGCAAAGCAGGACCGCGGTAAGGCTTTGATTGATTTATTCAGCGTACCGCATAAGAAGAAAAAGAAAGATGGCGGCGGAATGTATTTCAATGACTGGATAACGCACCCGAAAGAATGGCAGGAATTTTGTGATTACTGCCAGCAGGACGTCATAGCTGAGCGCGAGATTATGCGCCGCCTGGAATTGTTGCAAGTTTTTCCGCTACCAGAATTAGAACGTAAGATTTGGATATTCGACCAGAAAGTTAATGACCGAGGGATGCCTGTCGATCTAGACTTCGTTAAGAATATGTACGAACTGGGTGTGAAGTCTAAAAAGGAAGCGGTCGACAGACAGAACGAACTGACCGGCCTGGAAAATGCTAACTCTCCGATTCAGATGCTGGCCTGGGCTAAGGCGCAAGGATATGAGCCCAACACCTTGAATAAGACGACCGTCGAGGCGCAGTTGAAATACCACGATGACACCATGACGCCGCTATGTCAGGAAGTTTTGAGAGCCAGGAAGGCCGCGAGCAGCACGACATATAAAAAGCTTGCGTCAATCTTACGTCAGATATCGTCAGATTCAAGATTGCGGAATTTATTCATCTATATGGGAAGCCCGAGGTGCGGACGCTGGTCCTCGAACGCGCTTCAGTTCCACAATATGGCAAGACCGATGGTTCTGAAAAATCAAATTACCGGAGAAGAGTTTAATTTCGAGGATGAAACAGTTGTCGATGAGGCACGCCGGATGGTCCGTCTGAACGACTATGATGGCATTAAAGCAAAGTATGGATCAGTACTTCTCGTCATCAAGAATCTTATCCGGACGGTATTTTCGTTATGAATCGCCTAAACGTTGCCGACTTAAATGCGATTGAGACTCGTGTCGGTGCATGGATTGCTGGGTGTCAGCCCTTGATGGATATCTTCCAACCGCGGCCGGGCAAACCAAACGGCAATGACCCTTACATCGATTTCGGGGGTACAAAATTAAAAGGTATTCCATATGAAAAGATGGAAGCTGATTTGAAGTCCAAGGATTCGTTGGTTAGGAAGGCAGCGAAGGACGACCGGCAGATGGGGAAGGTCGGAGTCCTGGGCTGCATCTATCGGATGGGCGGCGGGGGATGGGGAACGAACCCGCAGACCGGCGATACGATTAAAACAGGCCTGTGGGGCTACGCTGAAGGCTACGGCGTTTTGATGGAACAGGACCAGGCACACCACGTCGTGGATGTCTTCCGGGAATCATACAGCGAGATTAAGCAGGCCTGGTACGATATCGAGAGATTAATTGGGGAGGTTATGGCCCCTGACGCCGTCAGAGTCAAGCGGGAATTCGGTCCGAACGGCTGTATCAAGATCGACAAGATAACATTTAAGCAGTCGGACAACCGCAGGCATATCTTGCGCATCAAACTTCCCAGCGGTCGCTTCCTGCACTATATGGATGCCAAGCTTGAATCAGTCATAATGCCCTGGAAGGACAAGGACGGCAATGACGTCTACCGTGACTCATTGACGTATTCTGGAATCGATCAGAAGAACCATTTATGGAGAATGGGAATCACGTCGCACGGCGGGAAGGTTTTTGAGAATGTCACGCAAGGAATCGCCCGGGATGTCCTGGCTGTCAAGATGCTTCAAATGGAGCAGATCGGGATGCAAATTTGCGGTCACGTTCACGACGAAGGCGTGGCAGAAGGTAGGAATGATTTATTCTCGCCCGGTGTTTTAGAACAGATAGCAATCATGTCTGAACCGGTTGATTGGGCCCCGGGCCTGCTCCTCGGCGCAGACGGGTTTGAGGGACCGTACTACCATAAGTAGACTTGACAAATTCTAAATTTGTAGTACTTTCGTATAGGAGAAAATATGCAGCAAACTGACGAAATAGTAGCACGACTCGGCCAGATCGTTTTGACATTGCAGACCCAGGTCGAGCGGCATGAAGAGACTATCAAGTCTCTCAGCAAGTGGCTGACACACGCCTTCCGCGAGATGGGTTATGATTTCGAGAAGATAGCCCAGATCGAATCAAGCCGCCGACGTGACGAAGTCCAGGCACAGACTGATATTTTGATGGAGCCGGAAGAGATGGACCCGGCCGTCCAGGATGAAATTGCCAGGAAAGTTTTGAACAGCTTACCAAATCAAGATGGAGAAATCTAATGTCATTCAAACCGATGTACGATCTAGAAAGCCTGTCAGAAGCACAACGCCAGGAATACTACCTGAGCGCCTGCGAATACTTTCATGTCCCGCCCGAACTGAATCTTTTAGCCTTTATCTGGCTGGACTCGAATGACGGGAAGCGGAACCTCGTCCTATACGCCAAGAAGGGCGCGACAGACATCATGCGGGAATATCACGGGATATCCACCACGAAGGTGACGAAGGACTCCGGTCCAGGCTATGTTAGCTGGGTTGTCGAGGGCGTCAACGCCCAGGGCCGGGCCGAAATGGCGGTCGGTAGCGCCAGTATCGAGGGTCTGAAAGGCCAGGCATTGAGTAATGCCGTAATGATAGCCCACACGCGTGGGATGCGCCGATTAACGCTCCAGTTCGTCGGTGGCGGCCTTTTGGACGAGAGTGAACTTCCCAGTACTGTTTCGAACATTGTGCTGTCTGGAGCCTCGCTAGCCTCGCTGTCGACCCAACCCATGCCTATCCAGCCCTCAGTCGCGCCAAATACCGAGCCAGGCAAGGATGTGACTCAAGAATTTGCCGGAACCGCATATCTCTGTGAGTCTATTTCCGAGCCATCTAATCGTAAGAAAGGGTATGGACCGCCATCTTTAGATGCACAAAACCCCCCGAAAGAGGGGGTTTCGTTACACGAAGCAGCCTGCACACCTGAACCCGAGCCTGTTAAGAAGCGCCGAGGCCCAGGCCGCCGTAAGTCTGAAATCGTGATAGATTGCCCGGCGAGCGAGGACTTTGGAGCGCCTTATCTTGGTCCCGAAGTGCCACTAGACGCCATAGCAGAACACACCAAACAGTCCATAAGTATAGCAGAAATTGCAAAAGCTTCTCTGCCACAAATGAATATCCCGACAGCGGAATCGGCGCAGCAAGCCTTAACCACGGTTGCTATTACAATGCCCAAGACAGTTATTCCAGAACCGATGCAAGAGCGAATCCAAACAACAGTATTCCCTTCTGATAATTTGAATCAGCCTATCCCGGATGCTAGCAAACCATTCACACCGGAACAACTTGCAGCCAGCGAAACACAGGCTGACCCGGATATGCCATCAAAGGCCGAGAAGGCCGCATGGCGTGCCCGGCTATTCGTTTTCACCAATGATGTCTTGCCGAAGGGCGGAATGAGGAAGGAAGACGGCATCATCTGGAAGATCAGAAAGTATGTCCAACAGATGTTCCCCGATCTACCAGTAAAAAATGGCAATGTCGAATTAAATAATAAACAGTGGACAAAATTAATGAATGACTTGGATGAAACTCTGAAGCACCAAGGTCCAACAGGTCTTGTCCAATATCTTGAAGCGGTAGCGGCAAAAGCGTGATTCTCAATCCAGAACAGCAAGCTTGTGTCGACGCCGTCGAAGGCGTCTGGGTAGTCATTGCGGGACCAGGTTCGGGTAAGACAACCGTTTTATTGAAACGCAACCTCCAGATGCTGATGTCAGGCATCAATATGAAGGACACACTGAATCTGACTTTTACTCACGCAGCGGCTACCGAAATGGTCAAGCGGGCTGGCATGACAGACGCCGATAAAGTGTTCCGGACCTTTCACAGCTTCTGCATCGAATTATTGAAGGCGGAGCGCGAGCATCTGGACTTTGAACTATGCCCGACAGTCATTCCGGTCGGTAATGAGGAATACAAATTGATTTTCGATCTTGTCAGATCGTTCCCGGCGATCAACAATTTTCGGATGTTGATGGGCAAGATATCATTATGGAAGCGCGAGAACGTTTCTCCCGAAGAGGCTCTTGAAGAAACCAGGCATCAAGGCGTTGAATATTTCTATGCCTTGGCCTACCAGGAATATCAGATTAAGTCCCGGGAACAGGGCTGGCTAGATTTTGACGATTGTATAAAAGAGACCGTGAAATTATTGGAGACCAATGATGACGTACGAAATAGATGGAAGCGGAAATACATCAGTGTCGACGAGTGCCAGGATACCGACGTCAATCAGTTCCGTCTGCTTCAACTTTTGTTCGACGGGAACATCTTCGTCGTGGGCGATGAAAATCAACTTATCTACGAATGGCGCAGCGCCCAGTCCGGTAACCTCACCAACTTCTCCTCGAAGTTTCCTGGTGCCCGCATGCTCTATCTCGGACAAAACTACAGATCAACCGGAAAGTTGGTCGAGTTTTTCAAAAAGATTATCCCCGTGGATAATGGGCTCGCTTCCGGGATGTCCACGATTAATGACGAAGGAACGAACCCAGTTATCATGGAATATGATGATGATATCCAGGAGGCTTCGGCAGTTTTGGCAAAGATTACAGACCCTGTTAACACGGCGGTAATCGCAAGGACGAACCGGCAGTTATTCATCTTTCAGAAGATTTGCACAACCCGCGGTATCAAGTACAAGATTCTCGGTAAGAAGGATTTCTGGGAGCAGAACGAAGTCAAGAAACTCCTGACATTAGCAAAGGAATCAGAAGACACGAGACCGGCTAACATTGTGTTGGAAGACATCATCCAGCGCCATAACCTACTGAAGATTTACGGTCAGACTAAGAATCCGATGGAGAGTGATCCTGTCGAGAATCTGAATGATATCGTCAAGATGGCGGCCGGTAAGGGTACCGTGAAGGAATTTATCGCGAAGCTGAAAAAGATGACATATGCTAGACGCGGCGCAAAAGGCCTGACCTTGTCGACCGTCCATCAAGCGAAGGGCCGGGAATACAAGCATGTCTTTATAGTCGGTTGTAACCAGGGTAAGATGCCGCACAAAGAGGGCGAACTGAACGAAGAGAAACGGATATTCTTTGTCGCATGCAGCCGGGCCGCCGAGATGCTGAATTTGAGTTTTTACAGAAACTGCAGTATGTTTTTGAATGATTTTCTGGATTGGGTAAAGGTCTACGACGCGGAGGAAATTAATGTCTGATTCAAAATATATCGAGGGAGTTTGCACAATTTGTGAAGGTGATATGGTGCACTGTGGATGCGACCCCTGCCAACACGGTAAAAAATTAGAAGAAGAATGCGTATTTTGCGACAGAAAGGAGGGTACATGGCTTATCTTTACGTTAACTCAAAAGGACACGAACACCGAAAGCACAGCTACAGCGCCGGAAACACCTACGACCAAAGCCCCCTGAAATATTATCTCCAGAAGGTCCAGGGCTGGAAAGAGGCAGACAACCGCGGTAGCTTCTTGTTCGGCCGGGCGCTGGAGGAAGCTATCCAGTACCACCATGATCACAACGGTGAAGGCGCAGTTGGGAATTTTCAGGCGTTGTGGAATCAGCATAAGGAAAAGACCGATATCAAATATACCAAGACCGAAAAAGACTGGGAGAACCTCTATCATATCGGTACCGAGATGATTAAGTTGTATATCGTCCGGCAGCCCGACTTGCCTATTCCTCTCGGTGGGCAGTCGATATTTCAGCGTGAATATAGCAAGGAAGTTTTCCCTGGCGACCCAGTATACGGCGGTATCGAGGACGCAGGCAAATTAGATATTATTTGTTATGTCGACCCGAAGCATCCGATGCTCCCCAAGCTTGACTGGAAGCCAGAATATGGGACGCTCTGTCCACTGATTGTCGATATCAAGACGTCAGCGATGGATTTCCCAGAGAACCCAGGCATCGCGGCTTTCGATAAACAGTTGCGCCGGTACTCCTGGCAATCCGGATTTCGGGTCGTCGGGCTGCTGTGGTTTAAGAAGACTTCAAGAAGTATGCAGAAGGGCTCAAGTGTAACCCTCCTAACAGACGCCGAGCCATTTAAAGCGGGCGAAGAGGCGGTAGTAGCAAAGATATTTGATGACGGCAACGTTGCTTGGATTGTTAGAAACGATTTCATGCTGGGGGAGATGGAACGAGCCCAGGGTAAGAAGCCGGACGGTAAGACAGATCAAACAAAAGTCGCCAAGGAAAAGGCCGAACTATGGCTTCTAAATAATGGTACCGCGGTAGAGACTAGTCATCTCACAAAGCAGCGTTTGCAATTCAACTGTGGTTTTGTTACAATCGAGTCCGCCAACGAGGCCGGTCAGATAGCGGCTAGGCAGATCGTACAGATTGTGAATAGCTGGAAGACGAAGTCCTGGCCCAATACATTCGGGATTAGATTCCCGAGTGATGACCGCGCCGACCCGTATTTCAAGGCGTTCGTACTGAAGGATGAAGCGTTCAAGCAGGAGCACTTTAAGAAGTCTGACGAAGAGACATTGGACGACTTATTCGCGGACGAACCGGAGGGAGAAGAATGATACTTTACTGTAACACGTATGGTTGTTCAAATACCCTGACTATCGATGACAGCAATTTTAACGCGATATATACATGTAGACTTCACACCCCTAAGGTTGAGAGCGACGTTCATTTTCAGGATTGTCAGTTCGACCGGAAGATGGGCTCTGGGACCGACCCGAAAGCTTACGAGCGTGGCATGACATCAGGCCACAGTGAATCAAGTCGCCGAGACCGAGAAGGTTCGAAAAAGCAACAGGCGGATGAAAAGATTGAAGAATCCTTGGCCGGTCATAAAAATGCCGTTGAGATTCTTAAAATTTTAAAGGCTGATGTCCGGAAATGAACAAAGATTTTCAACAGTTGAGGAAGGTATTTGAAGGTGGAGACCCCTTTATGACCGGCGGCCATCAGGTTGTTGGGCTGCGGAAAAGGAAGAGGGTAATCCCTGAATGGACAAGAAGTAATAAAGCGGTTCGGGCAGTCCTGATCCAGGCTTTTCCAAAGTTAGCAAATGATTTAAAACAACGGGCCCGAGCATCTTGTTGGGCTAGAATCATTCATTTGTTTTTCAGGCTGCAATGGACATCCCGTCAAATTTCTGAAGAGATGCAGATGAAGATAGGCGACGTTCGTAGGAAAATTGTCAGCATAACGAGGGTAGCGGCCGGTCTCCGAGCCAATACAGGTAAAAACCGTCAAGGTATGCGCGGACGCCCCAGACTTAAAAGCTAGTAAATGGTGTACCAATATAGAGGTACTTTGGGAAGGCGCTTAGAGGAGCCATCCAACTAACGAGTAAATCTAATGTTGTCAAGAGTTTATGATCCCATCAGTAGCTTCATCGGTTGTCCACGTCTGCCATAATCAGCATTTGAACGAAAAAAGGCCTAACAAGTGCCGTTGTCGGAAGCGTATCAAGCTAGCGGAAGCCACCCGGATGGTGGAAAAAGGCTTCGCTCAGTGGATCATCCTGACACAGACCACCCTGACAGGGAAAGAAATCTGCCATCTCTGCCTGGATGAAAAAGTCAAAAAGAATTGCCAACACTGTAAGGGCACCGGCGAGGTAGAGAAATCGTATGTAGTAAATACCTACGGCGGCGACATAGTCCTGGTAGCCACAGGCTCAGAGCATGAAGGTAAGACGACTTATAGATCGGTCCTGGCAAAGAAGACACCTCGGGTCGCCACTATCGAGAAAGCACACATCGAACGCGCCTATGTTCAGAATGACAAGGAAGAGCAGGAGCGGATCGAGGCTTATGGCTTAATGACACTGGAGTCTCGAATCAGTATGAAGATCGGTGTCGAGCCGCCGGATGACTTAGCGACCGGGACAGGTAGAAAGTATGATACTGGCAGGTCGCCATTCGCAAGAATTTCAGATGAAAGAACGTCATTGGGAATTGGTAAATTTGGTATTAGGATATCTGAAGCTGTAAAAATAATGTATCCCAATTTGGAAGACAGGAATGAAAATGGATAATCATTACGATTTTACAAATGCGGAACTGAATACTCCCAAAGTCGAGACGCCGATCAGCATATCCCAGGCTATCGCTAAATTCCGAGCCGATCATGCTGGAAAGACATTCAGCCAGCGACACCCAGAACTAGGTAAGATGCTGAACTGCCCATTCTGTCTCCGCCGTCATCGTAGCATGATTGTCTGTCAGCAAGTCTTTACGACTGTCGTTAATCGTGGACCGAATGAGAGAACTGTGATCGAGCGTCTAGCCCCAAGGACCCGCCGAGGCGTCAATGGCGCTCAGGCGTTTGCTAAGAAGCGTATCAATCCACACTATAGTTCCAAGCGGTTAGAACTGGTTCAGTTGACTCAGGATTTATTTCCAAAGTATTTCGGTTGGAACACAACCAAGACACCTGAAGAAGCTATGAGGGCTGCTCGTGGCGAGGCCCAAGCTATTTTATTCAGGAAGTCTCGTCTAGCTCGCAGCAAAAAAGTTCAGCAACAGCACGAATCACGTCAGATTAATCGAGGTTTAAATGGAAATTCCTAGCGTTGGATATAGCCTTGGCTTTGTGGAAGGCTTTTTAGAATCGCTCATCAAGCAGGGCGTTGAGGGCAGCGAAGGTGCGGACGAGGCGCTGGAGCATTTCCACACGGTAGAAAAATTCTATATGGAAGCAATCAGGATAGCAGCCGAGCAGAAGACTAAGTTGGAAGAGATTCAACTCAATCTGAACGGCTGGAAGAAGATATAATGTTTGAAAACATATCAATCGGTATCAAGACATTTTTGCGTGACGAGCATTTATTCAACACGATTCATGCTATCCAGAAGAATTTTGACAACGCCCAGATGATTATCGCTGACTGCGGTGATCATAGTGAAGAGAAGGATGGGATATATGCCGACTTGGCACGAGACGGGCATCACGTCATTCAACTGCCATTCGACGCCGGATTCGGTGTGATGAGCAACGCCATCGTTGATGTTTTGAAGCGGCCGTATCTTTTGACCGGTTCTGATGATTTCGATTTCGCTCCGAAGTCTGTCAGAGAAGGGATCATGTCACTCGAAAACACATTAATTGACTTTCGAAATATCGACATCGTGAGCGGCAGAGTCAACACCAGACCGTATGAGTTTAATTTATTAGAACTCGACGGTGAAATCACAGAAGTCCCGCTATTTTCTATCAAAAATGCGGCGCACGAGAACCACTACTTATCAGTCAATCCATGCGATTTGACTGTAAATTACAGCTTGATCCGGAACAAAGTATTTGATACAATCAGATGGGATGATGATGTCAAGATCGGCGGCGGCGAGCATGGCGCATTTTTCCTGGATTGTATGCGTGCCGGGATCAAGACAGCCTATGTCCCGTACGTCAACATCAATGAGCAACAGGTCAGGAATTCAGAACGATATCGTCAATTTCGCAACCGGGCTAACTGTGATGCTCGCCCGTGCTTCATGAAGCGCGGCGTTAAAAAATATATACTTGGCGATGGCCGAGTCGATTATCAGGAGAAACAATAATGGATTTAATTATTACACACGCAAAATGCCCAGATGGCTGGTGCGCAGCTTTGATAACCAAGCGGAGATACCCTGAGGCTGAGATTATGCCGTTAGACCACGGCGAGCCAGTCCCATTTGATGCTGTCAGAGACAAGAACGTCATTGTCGTTGACTTTTCATGGCCGAACCGGGAAGACAACATCGAGTTACATCGGATCGCGAAAAGCTTTCATATCTTTGATCATCACAAGTCTGCTTTCGAAAAACTTGAAGGATTAGATTTTGTGACATTTGACATGAAACGGTCAGGCGCAGGTCTTGCCTGGGATTATCTGTTCGGGAAAGATTCCAAAGGCTTGATTTGGCCCACCTTTGACGACGTTCTTGATGGAAATAATTTGTTTCATTCCCGTCCTTGGTATGTCGATTATGTTGAGGATAGAGATTTATGGAACTGGGCTCTACCCGACTCTAAGGCGGTCAGTTCCTATTTGATGTCCCTTCCGATGACTGTAGAAGGCTGGTCACGTCTGGACAGCCCTTTCCTATCAGCATCGGATGCGGCAGTCTTAGGTGAAGGAATTCTCAGGCATGTCGATAGATATGTCCAGGAAGCCGCCCACGAGGCTCAGCGAGGCTTTTTACAGATCGCAGACGGTAGATATCTGACGGCAGAAGTCGTGAACTGCCCTTATATGAATTGTAGCGAAGTCGGGAACGTTCTAGCAAAGCGAGCAGACGTCGGAATTACGTGGTTTGAGCGTGCTGATGGCCAGACCCAATTTAGTCTCCGGTCAGAAGGCGATATCGATGTTAGCGCGATAGCCAAGACATACGGCGGGGGCGGTCATCTCCACGCCGCAGGCTTCCGGATGAATCTCCAGGAAGGCCGGAGATTCCTTGACACGGTTCTTAGTCGTGAGTGGACACAAGAAACGATCAATCAGTGCCTCGATGCCTTATCAAAGCTTCGGTATCCCGGGCCACGGTGCTAGCTAATTGATGAGACGAGATTCTAGCGGCCGGTTTGTAAGACGTAAAACGAAGTTCAAATTTACTATGGAAGTTGTCCGGACTATTTCTGCCCTTCTTGGCGCGATAGTTTCATCTGTAGTGCTTTGGAAGGTGTTTCACAAATGAGATTATTGATCGCAGTTAAATCGTGTGTCCAGCACCTCGATCTTGGTTTTCATAATATCATCCGAGAGACCTGGGGCAAAGACGCTAAGCTGGCCGGGATGGATGTCAGGTTCTTCACAGGACCTAGTTTCCAGCACCGAGAGCACGACGAAGTCATCCTGGATTGCCCGGATGATTATAACAATCTGCCGAAGAAGACCCAGGCTATCTGTAAATGGGCCGTCGGAAAAATCTATAGTCACATTTTTCTTTGCGATAACGATACATATATTATTCCGAGTAAAATGCGAGCCTGTAATTTTGAATCGTTTGATTACACAGGAAAGATCGATAGACCGTTCGGCGAGACATTTTCATACAGGACGGTTAGCCGGGACGGTGTGATGGAAAATCACCCTAATTCTTATCCCTGGGCTAGCGGCGGTTTCGGCTACTTTCTGTCCAGGCAGGCTTTTCATCTAATCGCTGAGACAATGCCGATAGGCTGGGCCGAAGATTACCTAGTAGGCCAGACATTAGGGCCGCTATACAACACGGGAGAAATCTCGATGCTGACAACGCCTGGCGGTGAGTATAGCTGGCATTTCCCGGCGCACCAATATAAGTCTGGGTACGATTTGTCATTCAAATGGCAGGAGATGATGTATGAATCTAACCGGTAAACGTATCGTTGTGACCGGCGGCGGAGGCTTCCTCGGGAGTTACATAATTGAGAAGCTACGTGCCAAGGGATTTTATAACGCGGTCGCTATCAGGTCTAAGGACTTCGATCTTCGAATCAACGCAGGCGTTAGAGAGATGTATATTATTTATCAGCCTGAGGTCGTGATACATGCCGCCGCGCATGCCGGAGGGATTGGTCTGAATCAGCAGAAGCCAGCCGATCTGTTTTATGACAACGCTGTCATGGGAATCAATATGATTCATTGTGCGGCCGCTTACGGAGTGGAAAAATTTGTCCAGATAGGTACGGTCTGTGCCTATCCTAAATTTGCCCCTGTGCCTTTCAAAGAAGACAGTCTATGGGCGGGCTACCCGGAAGAGACCAACGCGCCGTACGGTGTCGCTAAGAAGGCTCTGCTGGTCCAAGGCCAGGCCTATCGAAAGCAATACGGGTTGAACTTCATATATCTCCTGCCGGTTAATTTGTACGGACCGCGTGATCACTTTCACCTCGAACACGGCCATGTCGTTCCTACTCTGATTAAGAAATTCACGCAGGCCAAGGCAGAGAACGCTCCGTCAGTCCTATTGTGGGGGACCGGGAATTCGAGCCGAGAATTCTTGTATGTCGAAGATGCCGCGGACGCCGTCATTCTAGCGACAGAACGATACGATGGTGCTGAACCTGTAAATGTGGGCACTGGAAAAAATATCCTGATTCATGATTTAGCCACGATGATTGCCGAACGTGTCGGCTATAAGGGCGAGATTCTGTACGATGCTAACCGGCCGGACGGTCAGCCAGCCAGGTGCTTGGATGTTACAAAAGCCGAGAAGGAATTCGGATTCACTGCGCAGACAAGCTTCTATGACGGACTAGGTAAGACGATAGACTGGTATCTAAAACAATGAAAATAGATTCATCGATTTATTTTGACAAAGAACTACTTAAGACGTGTTTTGATAATACTTTTTTCTTTGCTTTGTCTTATGTTTACCGTTCGAACTGGCGAATCCTGCACATAGATGGTTTTGAGGGCGGTCGCCGACTCCCGATATCGACAAGGGTTTCGAGAAAGTTCTTTTCGTATGAAGAGAGGCACAATGATTACTGCTGAAGATTTGATATCCTTCGAGGCCGAAATTGCCGAGTTGTTCAATCAAAAGAAGATTCCCGCGGTCATTCACCTTTACTCGGGAGGCGAAGGACCACTGATCAATATCTTTAAGAAGATCAGACCGCAGGATTGGGTTTTATGCTCATGGCGCAGTCATTATCAATGTCTTTTGAAGGGTGTTCCTCGGGAAGAACTGAAACAGAAGATTGTAGACGGATATTCAATCGCTCTATGCTTCCCGGAATACAAGATTGTATCAAGCGGTATTTTTGGCGGCGTTTTACCCATTGCGGTCGGGCTAGCTATGAGTATCAGGCGAACCGGTCAAGATTCAATGGTGCATGTTTTCTCCGGCGACATGACGGCTGAGTCCGGCATCTTTCACGAGTCCGTGAAGTACGCCCAGGGGCACAGTTTACCAATCCGCTTTTGGGTTGAAGATAACGGATTAAGTGTATGTACCCCAACTCAGAAAGTTTGGGGAGAGTTTGATCGCGATCTTGTAGATGGTTTTTCTTACGAGCCGGGCCGCTATCCGCACGCAGGCAGCGGAGTCAGGGTGCCCTTCTAATGAGCCAATATTCCGATGTACTAAAAACTGCAATGACCTATCTCGGTCAAGACTCAAAAACTATATTTTTAGGCCAGGCTGTCGCTGTTCCGGGCACGATAATGAGCCCAACCCTGGTAGATGTCCCGTTGGAGAAGAGGATCGAACTTCCGGTAGCTGAGGACCTTCAGATGGGAATGACTCTCGGATGGGCCTTGAACGGCTTTGTTCCGGTTTCTATATTTCCGAGATGGAACTTCATGCTGCTAGCAACAGGAATGTTGATAAA